>Ga0209532_1000471_pt1 | contig 34624 bp, 59 predicted proteins | sample COG_02_FD_184746 | JGI IMG/M metagenome (GOLD analysis project Ga0209532, IMG submission 184746) | Pelagic Microbial community sample from North Sea - COGITO 998_met_02 (SPAdes) (version 2) | ecosystem: Environmental > Aquatic > Marine > Neritic zone/Coastal water | place: Helgoland, sampling... | reverse complement strand
GAACGCGAGCAATTGACCGCATTGATGAAATCTCAGTAAGTGTCTTAATCAATTCACGAACATACTCAGGCGGAGCCAAGAAACCAGCGGCGGTATCGTCACTGACTGTAAGAGCTTTGATTTCGTCAAGCTCCATGTTTTCTTTGCCCTTGCGTAGCCACTTATCAAACATCACTGTCTTTGTGTCTACTTGCTCAGTTGTAAGACCAGCTTCAGGACGCTTCAAAAGCGCCTCAAAGTCGTTCATCTTTTCTTCAACTTGCTTTTGCTGTTGCTGTGCAAGTGTGAGCTTTTGGTTAATGTCCTCAAAGCGGTCTAGGTCAGCTTCAATATTCTTGAGCTTTTCTTCAACCAGCGGGTCAGACGAACCCTTCTTTTCAATGTCAGTCAAACGAGCATCGTTGGTGGCTTTGAACTCCTCAAAAGCTACCGCAATACCCTCGACTGCGTTTTTGATATCGTCAGACATCATCAGTCTCCTTTTAGGATTTTGGTGAGTTTTGCCATTGAATCAATGACATCTTTTTGCTCATCGCCAACCTCACGCTGGTCTAAAGCCTTGAACACGGCGTTTGCCGCTACCTTTGATTCGCTTCTTGAAAGACCACAAGCATCCCGCATGGTTTCTTCCCATTCACGAACCGTCCGTTGTTCCCCTTTGACCGCCTGAACTCTCGCTCTGGTATTCATCGGGAAGGTAACGGCACTAATCTCCATTAGGTCAACTTCTTTGAGCATACGCTTTTTGCCACGCTCATCGTAATCTGCACCCTTTGGAGAAACCCTGTAGCCAATGGAGAGGCCATCAATGGCTCCCATCTTCATTAGCTCATAAACTTCACGGCCTTTTTGTGTACCCATAGCCAAGCGGCCTTTTACACGCAGACCTTTTCTATCTTCAATGATTTCATCAAATACCCCGATAGGCTCTTTGGCATCATGTTGATATAGGAGCTTAACGCCCTTAGGACCCTTGCTTGCGATTGACTTGGCAAATGCACCCTGCACCATGACATCGTTGCCGAGGTCTTTATTGCCAAAGATAGAGCCGTATCCAGAGAACACGCCCTTTTCTTCTTCATCATCGCCGTTGTAAGCCTTTAGCTCTGCTTGAATATCAAGCGTCTCTGACTTCATCTCATCATCAAAATCATCAGTGAAATCTTCAACTAGGGCTTCATCCATCACAGTCTCCTCTTTCCCGCCCTCGCGGTAACTGCTCAGACAGACTGCAACCCGCTGGTCACGCTGTGAGTATTCGGCAAGCATGGTGCTATCACCTGTGCATCTTGCCATAAAATCAGATTCGCTTTCACCAGAGCTAGGCTTTGGTATCGGCATAAGCATCTCCTAATAGGTACATCATACACTCATGTTGAACAATAGACAACATCTACAATTATTTTCACTTTTTTTCAATTATTATCATTTTATGTGTTGACAATAGTAAACAACACCCCTATATTAAGAGGGTAAGCAGTTATTAACACAAACCACGGAGAAGAAAATGATTAGCATGAAACGCCACAAAGAAATTATGATTAACAGCCAAGAGTCTTTAGAGCGAGTGTTGCGGGTTTACCCAACATGGATACAACAAGAGATTGATAACCCACACCCTGCTGGCACTTCCGCAAAGGTAATTAAAAACCTACAGAAAAGATTGGATGCCGCAAGAGAGATTATGGCAATTAGAGTATTAAGCGGTAACGCATAGCAACAAGGGGGTGAAAGCCCCCACTAACCACGGAGACCACCACGATGAATTATTTTCCTAAAAGCACTGCTTATAAATTGGTAAACAAAGATACCCAAATAATTGAAGCAGAAGGCTCTGCAAGGGATATGCGTAAATTACGCAAGCAAGACCCTAGCAAATATGAAATTTACCTTTCCCCTAGCAGAAACAGCGTTGGCAAAAAGATGTATTAACCACGCAAGGGACTAAGCTTCTACTTCATCTTCTGGGGTGACGTATAGGGTGACACAGCGGCAGTTAATCACATTAGCCGCCCCGCCTCTTGGGTCTCCTGTGTATCCCATTGGCATACCCCTAACGATGAAGTCCTCATCTAACTCAACCTCTACGCCGTTCATGGCTGTGTGCCATTGCCTAGCCCTGTCATCTGATACAGAAACCCACCGCTTCTTTTGATTGGGTATCTTGAGGCTGGCATTGACTGCGTGATTAGCGTAGCTGGCGGCTGAATGAGTTTCAGTCCTTGCAATGGTCGCTGACCTTATTCTGCTAAATGAACCACGCATTGATTCAAAGATGTTGGTTGCGATAACTGATACACCCAAGCCTTCTAATTCACCCGCCCTGATAATCCTTTGTATTTGCGCGAGGGTTGTGCCGCTTATCTGCGATACCCGCATTGCTCCATACAAATTGATGTACTCTCGTATGATGATTTCAAACTGGCTATCTTGTTTTTGATACCTGAGTATTCGCAGACCGAACTCATCTATGACCGCCCTGTAATGGCTGTCCAAGATAACTTTAAGGTTAGTAGAAAAATCTCGCTGGGTGTTGATAAGCCTACCCGCATCCCTGTAGTCTTGCTGGGCTTTCTGCCCTGTCTCAGCGAACAAGGTCTGTAGTTGCAGACGCAGTTTACGCTCAAACCCAATACGCAAGCGGTTTTGTTCTATGTATTCCCTGCGTATGGATATGCGATTGCGTGGTGCTTTGTGTGCTAGTTTAGTCATTCTTTACATAAACAAACGTCATAGTGCCAGATATAGCATCTGACCCAGAACTCACCAATGCCCTTAATTCAACATCACTTTTTTCATCAATCATTAGAGGCACACCAAAATCCATCTCGATATGCGTATTGTGTAATGTGACAACAGCTTTTGTTTGCGCCACCTGACCGAATGGTGTGACTTTTAATCTGCCTGTTGCAAATTTGTTAGCGGCAGTTGTTCCTGATGAAAGTGTTATTTTGTGTAAATGCGCTGTATATCCAGCGGGGACACTCCAAACAGCCATCAAGGTTTGATTTTCACCAATAATTATCTTGGCAAACTTATTTGCTGGAACGCCTGATGATACCGCCCCTGTGCCAACATACACATCACCCTGTGGAGCATTAGATGTTACTTTGGCTCTATTGACCCTCAAATATTCATTTGATGTATTTACAGCAGTTTGACCATTCAAAGTAATGGTCTCTGTTATTGGTAAATAATTAGAGTCTAACCCTGACACAATAACGGTTGTAGCTGTATCAGATGCGTTACTGCTTGATACCTTCATCACTGAAGCTGAAGATGGGTGGGCATATAATGAACTGCCATCCCATATTGTTTCCTCATCTGTGCCTATTGCGGGATTGAAGCCAAATTTATATTCAGTTAAATGACCGTAAAATCTGCCTTGATTGAACTGCAATCCCAAAAGAGATGGAATAGTCATGTTAATCCCCTGTTCTTAATGGGTGGCCTTTCGGTAGCAAATCAGTATCAAACTTGCCGCTTTTGAACTTGCCTGTACGGACAGCCGCCAAGAATACATTTACCCTTGCATAAGCCCACTGGTCTTGACTTGATACGCTTGGCCTTACTGATTGCGGGTTTGTATTGTAAGCCCCCACGCCCCTACGGAATACAGCTTCAAGCATCCGCTGTGTGACACGCTTGCCCTTCTTGTCGCCATGCTTGTCGTTATGCTCTTTGACTTTCTTAGCCAAGCCCTTTTTAACAGCCTCACTGATAGGAGCCTTTTGGTCTAGCTCATTGTGCGCTATTGGGCTTTCCTGTAGCATAATGTCCATTGCTTCATTCTTGCCATCACGTTCTTTGTCTAGTGCCGCCGCTTTACGCCTTGCCCATGTTTGGCCTGAATCACCACCCCACAAAAGCCATGCGATTTTCCCTGCACTTGGGTAGCCTTCTTCGCCTTGCCTAAAGCCTGTGGCTCTTTTGTCTACTTCATGGCGGCTAAAGAAGCTGTGCATCCGTCTTACAGTCGAGGGCGAGAGCCTTTCTTTGGATACAAGTTGGACTGCTCTTGCGACACCAACTTCTGTTCCGCCTCTGTTGAACTCTTTACGCATGGCAAGACCACGTTCAGCCTCTTTCGCCATTGCGTCAGTAGGCGTTGTGTCAACATCGCTCTCTGCCTTTGCATCATCGTCAAGAACCTCACTGGTTAAACGGTCATAATCATCATGTGATTCACATGGCATAAAGACTGTGCCATTGGCTGTTTCATGTGAGTGCGTACCCACGCAACCTATTTGCTCCGCCCTATCTTCAGCCTCACCTTCAGTTGTAAATACGTCTTTTTCAACTTCCTGTTTAGCTTCTGCATCCATTCCATAAGCATCTTTACCATCTTGTTCGGCCTCCTGTCCTTCGGCTGGTGCGGTTTCTGTGGTTCCAAGTGGAAAGAGATTAGCCGCGATATAGACATCATCACCTCCTGTAATTGGCTCTAGCCCTAACCGTTCCCTAGCTTCATTACGAGAAATGATACCCTCACGGACTGCTTGCGTTACGTTTTCATAGATACGCCTGCGACGTTCCACCATTGCTGGCACTGCCTCAAAATCATACTCAATATAAATATCATCACCATACATCGGCGAAAGCCACTCATTCAAATCTGATTGTATGCGCTTGGCTAATGGAATTATCGTTTCTTCGTAAAGCGCGAGTCTCGCTTCTTGGACATTCGCATACGTCTGCGAATCTGGAATCCCAATAAGCTGACTTGGAACCCCAAAACACAAAGCGATATCCTTTGCCGCCATGTTTCTCTGTTGCAGAAAATCCATGTCTTTAGGGCTAAGACCCATTTCGCGCCAATCAAAATCCCCCTCCAATAAGAGTGGGCGACCCGCATTAGCTGGACCCTTAAACTTAACATCTAAATCATCCTGTAGCTGTTGACGTTGACCATCACTTAACTGGATAGGCATACCCCTATCGCTAGTTGGCTTGAATACAATAGCACCGCTTGGTCTTGCCCCATTGTTGAGAAGGCTGATGTTGTGCTTATTGATAGCGTTGTGATTGTCAATATCTACTGCCGCCGCCATAAGCGGGGATAGCCCATAGAAATCATCTAATGGGTTGTAGAGCTTCATGTGTTTGACTTCCGCCTCACCAGTAAGCGGGTTTGAATCATACGTTTTGACAACCTTGCCATTGATTACATACTCATAGCCTTCTGGCGTTGTTGTCTTGCTTGGCTTAACCCTCACGCGGTCTGGCCTTAACAAATAAAGCTCCCGCACCTCACCCGCCACATCTGAACGGATTGAGTAGTTATTACCTGATAAAAGCAAATAAGAATAAACAGCTTGGAAATACTCAACACCCGCTTGCATTGGGTTGGGGCGTTGAAGCAGACTTAGTATTGGGTGCTGGTCTAGCTCTATATCGCCTTGGTAGGCTTTGAATGGAATACAGGCCGCACCATTGGCAATTTCATTAACGCAACGATACACAATAGCGTTTTGTCGATAGCCCTCATCAGCATAGGCTTCATAGTTATCCCGCCTGTAGTGTTGAGTGTTTGTTGTGCTTAAGACAACCTGTGGTGCTTCCTTGTACTCTATTGTCTTGGTTTGTAGGAAGTTAAAAAAATCTTTGATGCCAGCCATTATGTGATTCTCCAAGTAGCCGTCCCACTGGATTGGCTCAGTTCTGTCAACGCCCAGACTAAGGCATCAAGTCTATCTGGTGATTTCCTACTGCCAACAGTAAATGAGCAAAGCTGTTCTTCTAGCTCTGTAAACATACCGACATGAGAAACCTTCTTTTGTTCATACAAAGCGGCAATAGGTTCTGCCCTTACCATCTTGCCCCTAGAAGCATTTACTGGTGTGTATGATACTTCGTTGTCTATTGTTCTTATCAGACGTTCCACCAAATCGCCACCATTATTCACTTCTGCAACAATGCGGTCAGCCTGATACTTGTAGTACATATCAATGGCTAATCGACCCCACCCATCTGGTGTCATCTTACCAGAAACATCGTCTAAGACATAGTACCTTCCATTATCCGCTTGCCCAGCTATCACAATACCAGTTTCATCAGACCCCTCATTGTTGGTCACGGCAGGGTCAATAGCCACAATAATTCTACGCAATTCAGGCACTTCATCCTTGGTGACTCTTGTTTCATCTAGGTTTTTGTAATTCCAAAGCGCACCTTCACTATCATCAAGAAGCTCTGCATAAAGCTCTTGTCTGCCTAGCCTAGTGTTATCGTACTTCTCTCTAAGCTGTTGCAATGCCGCTGGCGCAAGATTAGCCTCATTCTCAAACGTGCTTCCTCTGGTAATGACTATGCCCTTGCGCTTCATTAGCCCTCTAATGATAGGTGACGGCTTCGGGGTTGTGGTGATAACGCATTGCGGGTTCTGCCCCAAACGTAATCCAAACATAAGCTGGTCAAAGGTTTCTGGGTAGAACCAAGCCGCTAACTCATCGCACCAAGCCCTATGAAACTGAGGACCACGCAAACGGTCTGGCTCTGTAGCACTGAATCCCATTATCTTTGAGCCATTGTACAATGTTATCTCTGATGCTGAAGCGTTATATCCCCTGCCCCTGCCTGACATCAAACATTCTGTAGGCAAATTCTTTATAATCCCTGATACCCCGCCAAAGGCAACCCGCCGTATATCCCCGAATGTAGGCGTGACAACCGCTACCTGAACCTCTGGGTTGCGTAGAGCGTAAAGGATTGTATCCATAGCCCCTGTGCGCGTCTTGCCCCAGCCTCGCCCTGCAAGGATAAGCCATATATTATAATCGCCATATATACTTCGGGGCGGAGTTAATTGAGAATCACGAGCTGTTGATTGCCACTCATTGTACAGTGTGCTTGTAGCGAGATGACCTTGCCTCTGCAATTTCGTCAAGTTGCTCCATAACCTCTCGGAAGGCTTCTGGATTGCTGATGTCTGCACTGACTTTACTTATCTCCTGTGCTTGGCCTAAAGCTAGTTTTCCTATTTTTTGAGCGTTCATAGCGATTTGAGACAACTCTCTTAATGTCTCAGTCTCTAAGCCGCCGTGTTGCGGGTTGGCTTCTTCGTCTGCGAACCCTCTACGCATCCTTGTTGCAACCTTCTGCAACATACCTTGCGCGATTGTTAAAGCCCTGTCATCTAACTGCTTGCCGCTTGCCAACATACGTTCTAAACGCTCTGCGTCCTGACGTTGCTCTAATTCAGTCTGTATACGGTTTTTCTCTGCTTGCCAGTTTTCTTTATCAACCCACCTGTAAAGGGTTGCTCTGGCTACATCATGCCGCTTGCAAAGGGCTTCAACGGCTGGATATACACGCTGGCCTTCTGCATTGGTGTACCCATGCACGAACTCATCCCTGATAGTCTGTCTAAGCTCTGGTGTAATTTTGTTTGTCATAGCTCTACGTTATCACAATTTCTCAGTTAATCTTATTTTCTTCTTCCACTTGCTTTTTTAGCAGTATTTGATGCTTGCTTACCCAAGCCTTGTTATATTCTGCATCTGCAAACAATTTGGAGAAGCCTGTTATATGCTTCAGACGTAACAGTTCATCAGGCTCCATACCCAAGTGGTTACATACATCGGCATCCGCCCAGCCATTATCAAGCATATTGAAAACCATGTTAGACATACCTGATACGCTGTGTGCGCCTCTGGCTCTATTATGCCTTACAGTAGCCGCCATGCGTTCATTGATGTCTTTCTTGATAACTACAATTGGAACACAGCCATCAGTGCTGTCGTATATGTCCTTGTTGTTTTTGCAAGTAAAGTACCTATGGAAGCCATCAACGATAACGTATTTATCCTTGGTCTCATCATAAATTGTTACGATTGGCTGGGTATAGCCGTCATGCTTTATGCTCGTATGTAGCAGTTTCATTTCCTGACCCGCGACAGAATTAGGGTTGTAGTCGTTTGGCTCCACCTTATCTATCGGCATCCACATTACGTTACTTATTGGGTGATTCTGGCTCATGCTGCCCTCTATGTTCTGGTTTGATGTAGCGCAAATCACGCTCTGGTCTATTCCAATCAATGGTTTGACCTCTCTGTAGCTTGAGGAAATTGATTGTTTCGGGTCTGCCAAGAAAGTTCTGTAACTTGGTAAAATGCCAATCATTCGCTAAAATACATAGGACTTCGCTCTTGTGACGTTCTTCTGGCAGTGCCATGTTCGCAAATTTGACATCCATTTTCTTGAACTCTTTACGAAAGACCTCCCTACGTTCCTCAGTCTGCACAAGGTTATCCACAAGGTAATCCCTGTATTCCACCCAATCAGAGAACATCCACGGCAAGGTTTTGATGGAGAACATATCCTTCTTGGACATATGCTTGGCTTGGTTTATACCCCCTAGCCGCTTAGTGAGAGCGTTCCAAGTGTCCGCTTCCATCTCATGCAAATAGAATAGCTGGTCAATGGCTGTTTCATGATGAAGGTTTGATACCCTCATTTTCATGGGCTGGATACCATGCCGCCAAAATTCGTTGTATATTGTACAGTAATCCCACTGGTTATCGTGGATTGCCTTCCATACATCCTTATAGCTCCAATCATAAATTGGATAAAATGTGTAATGCCCTAGCTTTTCGCTCTCTCTTTTGCCCCACGTTATATGCTTATACGTCTGCCCTGTAGTCAGACCCGCCCTTCTGTTTGGGCTTTCCTCTGCCCTTACACCCCCGACATTGGCTATTGTTTTATTAGGGAAGGTGTATTGGAGATACTTGGTGAACATAGTCGTGAACCTGTCCGTACCATAAACATTTTCATGTATGCTGTTAGGCTCTTTAGGTCGCATCCATTCTTCACCCTCTGCCCAGCAATGCAACCATGAGGATTCCATTGATGCCGCATTGAACAGCTTGATAGGCACTTGTAGCCATTGAGGGTCAACCCTTGGGTCATTCATAACCTTGCGGACGTATTGAATTACAGCATCCCATTCGGCTTCTTGGTCAACAAACATAACCTTGATAGGCAATTTACCCTTGGATTCCGCCACCTCCAAACAAAGATTAAGAACTATGGTGCTATCCTTGCCCCCAGAGAATGAGACTATAACCTCATCAAACTCATCAAACAGGTATTGTATCCGTTCAATGGCGGCATCATAAACATTCTCATCCAAATAGAATTTCATTACATTCCTTCAAATCTGAATGATTTTGCACAATGTGGACACATTACTTCATGCCCCTTTTGTGAATTGTCCATGCCTCTTTCAGCAAAAGATGAGTTAATGCCATCACTAGCTTTGTTGATATCGCCTTCAGTTATCTCATCGTAGCTTGTCATAGGCTCAAGATTCGGGCTGAAATCCATCAAATCAAATTCATCGTCCATGCCCATTAGGGAGAGGTCAAAGCTACTGCTCTTGATTTGCTTTAACTCAGAATAAAGCAAGGCATTATCCCAGCCGCCTTTTTCTGCCAGCTTATTATCCGCTATGACATAAGCTCTCTTTTTTTCCTCTGACCAACCCTCTGCTACCATGCAAGGTACATCAGACAAGCCAAGCTGTTGAGCCGCATACAAACGCCCATGACCAGCTAACACAGTGTCCTTCTCATCAATTAAGATTGGGATAGTCCAACCCCACTCACGGATACTGTTAGCCAGTTGGTCAATTTGAGTATCGGGATGTAGCTTGGAGTTTCTATCATAAGGGATAATCTCTGAAAGCTGTCTACGCTCTACTTTATCTGCCGCCCATTTTATATCTGACATTTATCTTCCTACCTTATGGCATTGCAGTTCATCCCATTTTGGGGTTAAATAAACATTACCACATCAAGCCACAAAAACAAGTGAAGATAAAATGCTAGAATGTCCAAAATGCAAATCAACAGAGCTAAAAGTCGTAGCACTCAAGCCCAGAGATATACCAAAAGGCAAAACTAGATGGCGGCAATGCCTGAAATGCGATACCAAATTTACCACGCTTGAGAGCGTCTTTATCTTGCCAGAGCTACCCAAACCAACAAAAAAGACTAAACAGCCTTCACAGCCGCTTAAACGCCCAAGAAAGCGCAAGCTAACCCCTAGAAAGCCCATGCCATCTGTAGAGGTGGAGCCAGATTTTGACAGTATGTCAGATGATGAATTGGAATCTTTTATCTTTAATAAATAAAAAAAATTAAAAAAATGCGTTTTATTGCATCTTAGGTGTTTACAATGGTAAACAGTTGTGCCATTATAATTGAGTAAGGGGCTGTAACCCCAACAACCACGGAGAGAGAAATGAATATTTATAATAATTTTAAAGTTGGCGTTGAGATTGAGTTTAAAGGCGTTAGACTTGCAGAGGTTGAGAGATTCATGCGTAACAACCTAACGGATATTGAGGTTCGCAGAGAAGGCTATAACCACCGCACCCAGCCATATTGGAAGATTGTAACCGATGCAACGGTTTCCACAAATGGCTATTCAGACCCTATTGGTGGCGAGTTAGTAAGCCCACCAATGAGAGGTGAGGATGCGTTTGTTCAGCTTCGCAAGGTGCTTTTTGTTCTCAGCCAAATGGATGGACTTTATGTTGATTACCAGTGTGGTGTTCACGTTCATTTAAGTTGGGCGGATATGACGATTGACCATGTAAAAAATGTGGTTACAAGATATGGAGATTACGAGGAACAGATTGATACGTTTCTTCCTCGTTCTCGACGTGGGGATGCGAACCAATGGTGTTACAGCATCAAACCTAGTTCTCGGCACGGATACCCTCTCTCTCGTATTCAAGCCGCTACTAGGATTAGTTCGCTCCCCACCATTGCTAGCAAGTACCACAAAGTGAGCCTAGCCAAGATTGTTGAATATGGGACTGTTGAGTTCCGCCAACACGCGGGTTCATATGACCATGTTAAAATTGGCAACTGGATTAAGTTCCTAATGGCGTTTGTTGAGGCCAGCAAAAACCCGACTCAAGGTGCAAGCCTCACTTACAAGCGCAGAAAAAAGATTGCGTTTGGTGAGATTCGTGAACAGGTTGCCGCACAAGGTTGGGATTTGCGTTTTGCAAATACAGGGTACAAGCTGTTTGATTCCAATGGTGCGTTGCGCGATTTTCTCACACTCGACCAATTAGAAAATATGTATGAGCCAGCCACTCGCCAGCTTAACCAGAATTTCTCGGATTGGTTTGCCACTTACTTTTTCGCAACAGCCGATTCTATGTTCAACCAAGTTGAGCCAGAGGTTCAAGATTACCTAAACAACAGAGCCGCGCAGCTTGCGGCATAAACCACGGAGAGACCAATGATATATTTAGCTTACGGATCAAACTTGAATAAAAACCAAATGGCGATACGTTGCCCTGCGGCAAAACCAATGGGATTTATATTACTGCCTGACTACCGATTAGTATTCAAAGGCGTTGCTGATATGATACCAGCCAAAGGATTGCATTGCCCTGTCGGCCTTTGGACTATAACTGACCAGTGTGAAAAGGCACTTGACCGCTATGAGGGATACCCCAGCCTGTACCGAAAGGAGTATTTTGTAAACGCGGACGGTAAACAGTTTATGGCTTACGTTATGAATAGCCACGGATTAGGCTTACCGCCAAAACAATATTACGAGGGAATCCTTAACGGCTATAAAGATTTCGGTATTGACCAAACCTACTTAACTGATGCCCTTGCCTTTACAAAAGAATACCATTCTGATGATGCATACATCTCTAGGCAATGGGGTTGATGTAATATTCATAATAGCCCTTCGACAAACCATTAGGCGCATCAAGGATAGCCCCATTTTTCCAATCTCTGGAAAGTGGGGTTTGTCTTTCAAACCACCTCGCTACTTTTGATGGGTGGCTCTGCCCTAACAAGGATTTCTGCGCCGCCTTATGCTGGACTAAAGAAGGTTGCGGACACATAACCTTGTTGCCTGTCTTGACACACCACATTGCAAGTCGACTGTCATCATGCTTGAAAGATGGCTTGATATGCTGTTCTTCCCAAGAAAGAAACAAGGGAATATGGTCGGTTGGCATGATAACCGCTGGACCCCAAATTCCATCTGGTATTCTCACCCATCTTGCATCCTGTTCTTTTGCCTGTTCGCAAATTTTACGATTAGCATAAAGAGAAATAGGAGAATCAGGACACGCTCGTATTACTTCATGGACACCCAATAAGAAATCATCACAGACTGTTATATCATCTTGGAGTATCATGTGATGAGTTCCATCAATCCTGACCCCATGCTCCCAGCATCTTTTTGCAGTAGGCCATGGTCCAGATTTCCACCAATCAGATATGATTTGAAAATCAATAGTAAGATTCTTAATTCTTTCGGGGTGTATTTCCCTTATTAGGTTTTCAACAGACAGCCTTCTTTCTGTGTCGAATGATGCAGTCATGACTGTTACAGATAGCCTAATCATATGACCCTGCCCACCCGCCCTCTATAAGCCAATAACGACATCCTGTTAAATCACCCGATTCAGTTAATAGCATCTGCGCTTGGAGCAATTCTTTGAAACTCATTTTATTTTCTGATGGCAATGGATATGAAAGACCCCATATATTGCATGAAAGCTGATTATCATTAAGGGTGCGCTTTATGTGTTCAATAGTGTACCCGCTTGCTTGCGAATCTAAATAATTAGGTCTGTATTGATTAGAGTACATCACTGAAAGAAACCTAGATTTCTGTTCAACAATATTTTCATCATGGTGCATATTCTGAATCATTGATTCGCACCAATCCGAAAGCCCCATATAATTTAACTGACCAAATACAGTCAGAACCAAATCCCAGCATCCGTGAAGTATCATTTCACTGCCATCAGCTTGTTGGAATTTATAATCAGGATATTTTTGAGAAGCTGATTTCAACATCTCAACAGAGATATCAATGCCGAAATAGTTTTCTGTTGGTATTTGACCAACCGTTATCATGTTTCCAGTTCCACAGCCTATATCCAAAACAGAACTATTTTTGTCAATCTCTGGTAAAAACCTAGAGATTATTTCTTCTTCTACAAAATGCCGTGGGCTTTTGTAAAACGAATCATAATTTGAAGCGATTTCATTATAAATATTTATTAGTTTCATCTAACAAAGATAACCCATAATGGGGTATGCGGCAAGCCTTAGATATAAGGGAAAGACGAAAGGGGGGCGACCAAACCCCCCTCTCTAACCACGAAAACCAAAACGCTTGGGAGCATAATTGGCAGTCGTAAACATAATATCACCTAATCACTGTCTGTCCAGTAGTTTTGCACTGTCTGATGTTCTGTTTCTTCGTAAACGTGCTTGGCTAAATTATACTTGAAAAAACACTCCCCAATACTCCCATATAATCCTTGCTCTCTAATCTTGCGGGTTATCACTCTAGTTTCATCAGTCTCAAAGTCTCTGTGAATAACAAGCCCAACATCCGCCATATTATTCCAATGGGCTGACCCGCTGACATCATACAGGCTAGGCGGCGGGATAATACCCTCTTGCGTTCTCTGCATTTTAGCGGGGTGGGCAACCATCCACATCGCAACCTCATGCGTCCGACAAAACTGTTTGCATCGGCTTATCAGGTCTCGGATATGCTCATCTTCTCTTTTGTTCCCATCCCTAGTTGCATCTATCTCATTGTATGGGTCAATGATTATGCCCTTCACGCCATGCCTTAAACAAGCGGCTCTAGCCTTGGCAAGCAACCAATCAATACTAGGCACAGATTCCTCCGCTTCAATAAAATGAAACTTGTCATCCAGAAACATCATAGCATCAACAAGTTCGCTCTTGCTCATCCTCTGGCTTGGACCAATATCAAATGGCTTGGCTATTACCTTTTCTGAAAGCCGCCTTATATGATTAGCGGTGCTATGCTCTGGTGAGAATACAGCAAACTTCCAACCGTGATTTCTCGCGAGGTTTACCGCAAGCTGGTCTATAAAATTTGATTTGCCGTGGTTGGGAACGCCAGTAACGACAGCAAATGTGGATGGCATCACCTTGTAAATATTATCCAAAGATTTGAACCCTGTAGACAATGCCTTCTGCACATTGCCGTCATAAATATTCAAAACCTCTTTCTCATAATCCCTGACAGTGTATAATCCATCTATGGGGTGTGGAGCCGCCAATCCTATTATCTCCCTTAAAACCTCGGCTCCATGCTCCATTAAACATTCATTCGCATCCTTGCATTGCACATCATGAAGGTTTGGGTATTCAATAGTCCAACAACGGTCTTTACCAAAGCGGTGTATCAGTTCCAGCTTTAACGCTTGCCCAGCTTCATCAGCATCAACAGCAACAATCACCTTCTCTGCCTCATGCAACCATTCGCAATTCTGCAAGGCTTGGAATCGCTTATCGTTCTCATCAAATTTTGCGGCCTTGGGTGCGCCATCTGGCAATGATACAGCATATGAGAAACCAGCTTCGTGCATGGAAAGCACATCCATCTCACCCTCAACAAATATAACTGTCTTAGAACCTGTATCATCCCACCACTGTTTAACAGCATCCATATTGAACAGGGTACGCTCTGCGCCGTTTTCTTGCCTAAACTTCTTATCCTTGGTTCTGTATTTTATGTTCACCAGTTGCCCATCTTTGTGATATGGGAACGCATAACAGGCTTCCTCGCCATTGCCAAACCAGTTTCTTGTCCTAGTAATCTGAAACGCCGCTACAGTCTCTTTGCTTATGCCCCGCCGCTTAAACCATTCAAGCATTGGCTGGCTTTCTGCATCGGCCTGTTTTGGCGGTGTAGGGCGTTTGTATTCCACTGGCCTTACATACTGCCCATCTGCTTTGTAGTTAGCCCCAGCAACAGCCCCAGCCCATTCGCAATGGTGGCACTTCCAGACTGCACCCCCATCAGGCTCTATGGTAACTGATAAGCATTGGTCTGCTTTGTTGCGTCTTGTGTGTGAACATTCTGGGCAAGTGGTTTTGTGGTCGCCAGCTTTCCAGTTGCGTAGCTGTATTTTATTATCAATCAATTTTTGCATTGTTTATCCCGCCAGTTGGTTTCGGTTCGTGGTTATAGCTTGCGCTTCTTCTACAGTTTCCCAACGCCGCTGGTTAAGCCATGTGGTCGCGTGAGGAATGTATTTCTTATCTTTACCATGCGTGGTGCGCTTAAATCTACAGGTAGCTAAAAATAAATCCCTAACCCCTATATCCCTATCTGTTACTCGCTTCCATGCTTCATAGGCTTTTGCTTTTGAACCATCGTTGCGCGGGTATGCGTTCCACCATTCCAAAAAGTCAGGCGCATATTTGTCACCCCTCTTTGTATTATTAGGTTGTTTAACTCTGATAGTATTGGGGGGCATATTTGTCACCCCCACCCCCGCAATATTGTCACCCCTGCTTAATTTAAGAGTATAGGTATTGCTAGTCTGTTTGCCGTCATCATTATACCTTGCCATCACTTCAACCATACCATCCGCCACAAGACTCTTAATTGCCCTCTGTATGGTACGCTCATCACAGCCGCAAAGCTCTGATAGCTTCTTGTATGAAGGGTAACTGGAAAAGTTCTCATCCGCGTAGTTGGCTATCATAATCAATACCAACTTGGCGGTTGGGTTCTGGCACTTGGCTTTAGCCGCCAGCCCTACTGCATCCCAACTCATGTTAGCTCCTTTGGTCATTCGTGGTTAAACAACATAAACCCAGCCAATATTTTATCGCAAGATTTTTTTTATTTATTTCACTTTGTGTGTTGACATTAGTAAACAGGTGTGCGATTATAATGAATAAGCAATGAAAACCACGGAGACTAAAATGATAACCGCAAGCACCAAATTGGAAAAGCTGTTAAGAGAAGGCAATTACTTAAAAGCCTTATCACTAGCCTCTAAATTTCCAAGGCTAGGCGAACACAAAGAACAGATACGTTTAGGGCATGAAGCCAACCAGAATCCCAGCTTTTACAGGCAGATTGGCAAGAACCCTGACCAGCTAGTAGCTGATGGCATTGCCGCGTTAAAAGACAGATACGCATACCTAACAAACTAAACCACGGAGAAAAAATGATGTTAGCTTTTAAAATTACAATGGGCGTATTAGGGATGGCAATGTTCTGTTCACTCCCGATACTATTCTTTCTTTAAACCACGGAGACCAAAATGATTGAAGATAATGAACCAAATTTAGCGAATACTTTTTTAGCGGCACTGGCTAATCCAGAGCGAGGCATACACCTTTACAAAAAAGGAAGATACACAGAAGGTAATCGCAGACTATTGCAACGCACCATGATTGATGCACAGCGATTTGTGCTTGATAAAAAACTGGTTGAGCATTGCGCTTATTCCAGCTTAGACACTCCCCGCAACTTAGTTAAGATGGCTCAACGAGCAATACCGCCATTTGAAACCATGTTTATTGAATGGAATGAATATCACAGAGTTGACGTATTGAGAGAGGCTTACAAACAAACATATCCAGACAAGTTAATTGATGAAGAAAACAAAGCACCATTAAAGGTTGGGTATTTGATACAACGGCTAAATGGACACTTTATGTTTACGGCGGTAGTTGAGTTTATTGACGATAAAACTGGCAAGACAGGCGTTTGGCCTAATGGCACTAGCTTCTATTTTAGTAATGACATTGAAATAGATTATGAGTGGACATTAAGCCCTGAGTTGGACAATGACCTTGATAAGCCTGACCCAAGGGAATTAAGTGTGATACAAAAACAGGCAATGCGGCATTTAATATTCCCTTTTTATTATGATGAAAACGCAAGTGATTACGCAAATGAACTTGATTGGTTTTCCAAACGAGTGCTTGTTGCACAATCACCGAACCTAAACACCACTGATGAAATGTGGCGCACAGGTTGGAGCAGAGATTGGATGGTTCGAAAAACCAAAAATGAACTTACAGCCATTGAGGGTGATTTACGATTTTTAATTGTTGCCTTGGGGTTTTTGAATTATGACCATATCGTACTAGAGGACACCAAGCCCACCAAGAATGTAAAACACACTAGATTTGGGGGGCGGGTTCCAGAAAATGAATACCGTACTGTGTTTATTGATTTGCCAAAACGATGCCAAACTTTACGGCGCGGCATCCTTACAGGCACAGGTAGCCCGAAAAAAGAACATTGGCGGCGTGGACATTGGAGAGCAACCCAATGGGATAAGTTAGGCAATGTAACAAAGCACACTTGGATTGCGCCTATGAAGTGTGGTAATCCAGAGCTAGGCCGCATTGAACATGATTACGTTTTGCGCGGCAAGAAAAGCTAAATAGGGTTTACTCATTTCCCCTGTTTAGCGGGGCGGTTCCTTACCGTGGTTGGTGGAGCCGCCCTTGTTCTTTGTGGTCAGAACAATACCATGACCGTCCAAAATCAAACGAATAACAGGCTAGGTGTGAGCCACAAATTTTGCACTCATGGTTTTTGTGTATTTTGGCTGTTGGCTTTTCGTACCTTGGCACTGTCTTTTTTCTGCTTTTCCATTTGTTCATATTCAGACTGTACCAAAACCTTCATTGCGGATATGCGAGATTTGAACCTGAGAACCAACGCTTCCCATTCTTTAGGACTGCGTTCCATTCTCTTTTACTCTTGTGAATGCGGTGGCTCCCATAAACGCCGCGACAATGCCCATATTCGCTACGACATAGGTTGATAGCAAAGATGTAACCAATGGCACTCTCTGGTCGCCCACAAGCGGAGAAACCACCAAAGCAATACAAACTGCACTAGACACAACACTGACCCAACAGATTAACCGTTGTTGGTCTTGCATTTTATCTGCGTTCTCCAGCTTAATCATGCGTTCTTCTCTAGCTATTTCTTCATCAGTCACAATGCCGTCACCATCTAAATCATGTTGCTCGTATCTTGAGCCTTTCTGTAATTTTTTCTGTGTCATTTTACAATCACCGTAAATAATCCCACGAATAAACCAAATGCTAAAACTACTACAACACCCGCCATAAGCCACTGTTTTAAGTTTTCTTCAAATTCCCTATCTTCTTTTAACTTCTTACGTTTAGCAGCGGCAGCGGCTTCCTTGGCCTCTTGGATACGCTTGGCTCTCTCAGCTATGATGCCAGCCCAAGTGCCATGACCAAACCTCATGTCAACCATAGTTGCTACTTCTTGTAGCTGTTCAGCGGCGATTTTTGCATCAATCATTTCTTTAGCGACTGTATCAACGCCAAACTGGTCACCCAAACCAGTGCCAGACTTCTTGGCTCTAGCTTGTTGAACTTGTTTCTCGCCAGCGAACAGGTCATCAATTGAACTCGCAATGTCACGAATATCGTTTGCTGTCTGTATATTTGATTTTATAAATTCCACTGATTTTTGAACCAGCGCAATGCCTGTAAGCACTTCAGCAACGACCATCAGATTACCTTTTTTGATAACCCTGATGGGCTGGTGAGTGTCTTTTGACTACTGCATTATATCAGTAAACCTCTGTTATGACTACAGGCGGGTCATAAGTCTCAAGAATCTTTTTCTTTATTTTATAGACAGGAGTTCGTGTTGCCACGCTTTTCACATCTTCCAAAACCTGTTTGCCGTGATGTGTATATTGGAAATCCCCCACATAATGCCCAATCTTTATTCCATTCACCATCAGCGGGATTCTAGGTTGCAGCCGCAAGTTATCAATCTTGCCCTGCGATTCAAGCAACGCCAATATCTTATAACGCTCCGCTTCTTTTTTAGAATGGAACGTGATGCCATCAACAACAGTTTTAATGGCTCCGTATTTGTTCTTGGAAATCGTTCGCCGTGACCGCGCCATTTGTTGCTTCCATTATCTTGCTAATTGCTTCGTGTCGCGGATACCTTTCTCCGCTAATCCATTTAAGAACCCCGCCCTTGGAGAATCCAACAGCATCCGCAAAGTCATCAGGCTTGATGCCCTTCATTTTCAAATATGATTTTAAGGTCATGCCGTATCATATCTTAACAGTGTTTTTTAATCTACCCCATTTTGGGGTTGTGTGTTGCTGTATGTTGTTGTAGTGTATTTTACATAACAAGATTGGAAATGACCATGAAAAACGTATTTGAACACCACGGACTAGGGCATTTATCCGCCAGTACCATTAACCAATGGATACAACAGCCAGCCCTATGTTTGCTAAAGATTGGCGGGTTTAGCGATGGGGAAGCTGGCGCGGCGGCGTGGCGTGGCTCTGGGGTTGACAGGGCTGTTACCAAAGCGGCATTTAACCCAGACATGAAAGTTGATGACCTCATTAACTTGGCGCACAAAGTATTTGATGACAGCCATACCAAATCCATAAATGAGCATAACCCTGAGAAGGTAGCCAAGGAACGCAAAGCCATTGTTGACTATGTGAAACAAGGCGCACAGTTCTACAGGGGGCTAGGTGAACAGCCTGAATCAGAACAAGGCAAGGTAGTTGTGCGGATTGGTGATATACAAACGCCTTTCGTTGGATACTACGACTTGCTCTACAAAGACAAAGTAAGAGACACTAAAACAGTTGGGCGGCAAGTGTCAGAGCTTGCACAAACAGCCAGCCGACAGGCATCAATATATGCGCTTGGCACAGGTTGTGAGCCTTGGATTGATTACGTCACCACCAAAGAAGTCAGAGCCTACAGGGTGGAGAGAGTTGACTACTGGCTTCGTCAAGTTGAGTTGGCAAGCAAATCATTGGAGCGTGTACTATCTCACTCTAATGATATTGTAGAATGTTGCCAGCTTGTTTACCCAGACCTAGACCACTGGATGTGGAGCGATACCATGAAACGTATTGCCAAAGACATCTGGCAGATGGAGAACCACGATGCAATCAGATGACATTTCAACATTACTGACCGCTTTATATAAAGCGAGAGATAATTTTAAGACCTTGGAAAAAAATGGGAGCAACAGTTTTTTCAAAACCAAAGATGGGAAGCCCCATAAATTTTCTACGTTGGATGATATTTTTTATGCTTGCACCAATTCATTGCGAGATGAAAAGCTAGAAATATTTTACACAACCAAAGTTGTAGGTGATTTGAATTACCTATGCACTACCTTGTACCACATAGAAAGCAAGCAATGGTTGCGGAGCGAGACAGTAATCGGTGGCTCAAATAGCAAGCCCCAAGATATTGGCTCTGGCATTACATACATGAGGCGTTACCACATTCAAGCGATGCTAAACCTTGAGGCAGATTTTGAGGATGACGGTAATGTTGCTAGTGGTAGAAATTCCACTGAGTTATCACCGCCCCGCAAAACAGTTGAGATTAAAGAAATTGACTTTGATTATTCTGGCGCACCCTACCGCATATTTGATAACCAAAACAGAGTACACCAGACCTTCACTGAGATAGAGACATGGGGTGTGCGTATGAAAAATGATGCCAATAAAAATAACGCTAACACCAAAGAAGTAAACCGTGTGCGTGGCGATGTGAAAGATTCACAGGATATGACAGAGAACGCCAAAGCAAAGATGCTTGCTTCAATTGATAGATTAGGGATGACAAATGAAAACCAAGCAAGTTAAAAAATTGTGGCAAGGCAAGTTTGTCTCAATACGCGACTATGAAATTAAATCCGCCATTCAACGTGGCGGGTTAAGATTGTTTCACAATAAAGATATTATGGAGCTATCTATTGATGAACTAAAAGCATTAAAGCCAACAGGCCAGATGCACCAATCCAAGTTCGGTGGTCAGTATCAATTAGTTGATATAACGTGGAAACCACTGGCACATGATCCAAGACAACAGGAGTTGATATAATGGACAACAAATACGAAAACTCTGGAAATCTATTCCCCGCCAACAACACTGAGATTGTCAGGCAGGGAAAGGTTGATATTGAAGGCTTAGACCATGAGCTTGTCATTGCCAAAACCGTTACACCAAAGAAAGGCATGACCATATTCCAAGTCTACAAGCAAGTTGGTGTTCTATACATCAATGATGACAAAACAGAAAAGAAGGATTGGGATATTTCTGGTGAGTTAGAAATCAACGGTGAAAAGCAAATGGCTTGGGGCAGAAAGAAAACTGATAAAAACGGCAATGACTACACTAGGATGGGGTTTGCGCCATCCAAGCCTAAAGAAGATGAGCCGTTCATCTCGCCTGATGACTTCAATAACAAATCTTCTAAGCAAGATGATTTAGACGATGATATTCCGTTTTAGTCATGGCTAAACGAAACAGAATCAAACCCAAGAGATACGCTAATAAAGACCACCTTTCATGGGTTCATCAATTTGATTGTTGCTTAAAGGTCAACGGCGATTGCTTGGGCGTAATACAAGCCCATCACTTGCTGCGACCTTGGGATGGCATTAGGGGCATGGGGCTGAAGGCCACAGACCGCAACCTTATCCCCCTCTGCCAGCGGCATCACATAATGCTTCACAAGGCTGGAAACGAAATCAAATATTTTGAGGAAATTACTGGCAACGGTGACTTTGGTAAAATCATTGCTCAACAGTATTGGGAAAAAAGCCCTCATAATGATGACGAGGAATAAATGATAACAGATGATGATGTAGAGAAGGCTATTGACTACCTACGAGATAGCGCAACAAATGCCGCCCAATCCAGAGCCAACAGGATTTATATGGATGAGTTCCGTAAATCACTAAAGGCTTTGATTATGAGAGAATACAACCATCTGCCAGTTGGCGCACAGGAGCGTGAGGCATATGCAGATGACAGATACCTAAAACATCTTGAGGCCATGAAGATTGCGATAGCGCAGGATGAGCAAAACAGGTTCTTACGGATAGCGGCAGAGGCAAAGATTGAAGCATGGCGTAGCTTTTCCGCTAATCATAGGGCGGTCAAGATATGACAAAAGATGAAAGCCTAAACAACATTAGATTACTAAGCATAGTACAAGCCGCCAAATATATGGGGGTCAGCCCTATGACCTTCCGCAAGATGGTAGAACGTGGCGATGCTCCCAAGCCTATACAAATAACGGATAGGCGTGTAGTCTGGGATAAGAAGCTGTTGGATAGTTTCATTGACAACCTCAATGGTTTCTAATTTCCTCCCTGAACTTGGCCTCTCATCTGAGAGGTCATTTTTTACAGTGCTATGAGAAAATTTAGATACAGACCCGCTATAGTGAACAACAATCCAGTAGTGCGCTTTCTTTTTGAGGAGATGCACCGTCAGCGTTGTTGCCAAATGGATTTATCAGAGAAGGTTGGCTTGCATCGCGATACCCTGCGAAACTGGCGGACAAAACACGTTCCACGAATTGATGATATTGAAGCGGCATTGAATTGTCTTGGATATACATTGAAAGCAGTCAAAATAAAAAATAATGAAAAATAATCCCTTTTTATTTGTTTTATGTGTTGACATTAGTAAACAGGTGCGCCATTATAATTAGGTAAGGTAAACAAAACCACGGAGACCAAAATGATTAAGTTAAAGAAAATTTTAGAGCGTACACAGTTTAAAGGCGCAGTATGGGTTGTTGTTGGCGCGGAACACATACGGATTCACCAGATTGGCAATCATTGGTTGGCTGATGAGTACCGTGATGGCAAGTATGTTTCTAACATTGCCAAAGGTGGCGCAAGCCGTGCCTTTTTGCTTAAAAGATTAGCGGCGGCTTAACAGCCCCGCCAAACCACGGAGACCACGATGACCAGAACAATAGAAATAGCAAACACAATTAAGCACCAGATTGTAGCCCAATCCCCAGCGGCGTTAATGAGTTATGCGGCGCGGAACTTTGTTGCCCTTAACGAGACAGACAAAAGACACGGTGGCTTGCAGTTTAAGACAAGCGGATACAAGCACAAGGGGTTGGTTGTGATTAACCTGATGTTCAATGACACCTACACCATTGAGACAGTAAAGATACGCAAGGGTGAGGTTAAGGTGTGTGATTCATATGATTATGTTTATGCAGACCAGTTGATTGAGGTTTTAGACCACATGGTAGAGGGCGTACATTATGACCGTTAAACGTATTGAGATGGCTCTGCACGTTATGGAACTTTGTGCAACCCACAAGATTAAGGTGACATACCAGAGCCTTGAGGATTTTGAGCCTCGCTATTGGGCAAGGCGGCATCCGCGTGAAATACAAATCCGCCCAACCAAGAACACTGGATACTATGTATCTGCCCTGCATGAGATTGGGCATATCGTAGGAGACCGCCAGATGCCCCGCAACAGGCTATTGACCCAAGAGTTGTACGCTTGGATATGGGCAAGAGAGAACGCCCTTGTGTGGACTGAGACAGCAGAGCGTATTATGCGCCGCGCTATGGATAGCTACAGATGGGAACAAAAACACAAAGATATATGGAATAGGAGATTTAGCAATGTCGTGTGATAACCCTGCATTTTATTTTGTTGAGCGTGGATACAGCTACAAAGAAATAGAAACTAGATGCGGCTCTACAATCACAAAGCGAGGCCATGTTGATACAGCTTTTTGTGATGAGTGCGCTAATAACAAACAAAAGATGGCAGAGCATGAAAACAGATTGCGTATTTCTGAAGAAGATAACGCTTGGCTTGCATCTGCTGGATGGGGGGAAATGTAAAATGAACACGCTTGGAATGAAAGCACTGCAACAAGTGAAAGATAACATGATGAAGCCAATCTATGAAAAGCGGCGTCATCTAGGTTGCGAATGGTGCGGAACCACATTTTATGGATATTACAGCAAAGAGAAGCAATCCATGTTTAATTCACCATGCTTTATTGAGGAAGGGGTATCTGTTTTCATCCCGCCATGCCCGAATGAAGATTGCGGGATGGAGAGTTTTGGGGTCTACGATGCCAAATCAGCCCTGCATCATTACAACAAACGCAAAGAAAAAGAACGCAAGAAGGCAGAGCGTAAAGCAAAAAAAGATGCTGAACCTGTCAAGGTGAGCAAGAAACTAACCTATCCAAACAAACAAGCCTATCATGATAGGATTGAACACCTTGCCGCCAACCCAGATGATTTAACCAAATATGAGATTATGTCATCCTACTTTCTTGACAAAATATTCTGGAAAAAATTTGGCAAGGGATGCCACACACTGCAATCAAGACACTTCACAATTAAAAAACAGTTATGGGATGGAACTTACAGGAGCAATTCTGGCAAAACACGGATGGGCGGGTTTACGCCTTACTTTAAAGTGACTAACAATCAAACAGGGAAAGAGCGAGAGGTCGGCAAAGAGAGCGTTAGGTTTGAGATAGAGCTAAAACAGAAATACGGAACCAATAGACGCAATGACCCTAAAAGAAACTTTGGATTGCCAAATAGTAGGGGATATAGATAATAACTGTTGACATTGGTAAACAGTATGTTATCTTTACTTAAACCATTAGGAGAAACCACGATGACCAATATTTATATAGACCAAGGAATAGAGCAAGACGCTCAGAACGACATGAATATTATTTTAGAGTTGCGGACTAAAGTTGGCGACGCTATTCACCACGCTCAAAAATTACAATCAGCGGGGGCAATGGCTTACAATGACGATTTGCTTGTAAATGTTATTGATAAGCTGGATGACATTCTTGCTGATGTAATTCAACCAGTTGAGACATTAGTAGAGGAAGGATTAAACCACCATGACCAAGCAAATAACGCCGCATGACTTTAGAGCAATGCGGATGAAGCTAGGGCTGTCGCAACAAAAGATGGCAGAATTACTTGGATACAATACAAGGTCTATGATTTGCCACCTTGAAAGCGGCAATAGATACATAACACCACGAATGACCATAACCATGAATTTACTGATGGAGAAGCATGATGATAAATTGGCACAACGCACCTGAGTATTCCCACAAGGGATATATCTATAAGCCAGAGATTGAGCATGAAGATGAAGAAGGAATCCGCAAAGCGACACACCGTTTTGTAAACAGGGTTGACCCACTTGATGTTATGCAATGCGGAGAGCATACGCCTTACCGTTGGATGACCCATGAGCAAGCCAAAAAATTCATAAACAAAATGATAAGGGTACGGTCATGAGGTGGGCTGTATTTATTATGGCGGCATCAATGACCGCCTGTAGCTACAACCCTGTGGTTGATTTAAGGGCTTCAAAAGATGAAGCTCAATTGTTCCAGAGGGATGTGATGGAGTGCAGGGAACTAGCCAAGCAAGTTGATTGGCAAATATTCCCTACATACAGAATGGCTGTTGCAAAATGCCTAGAGGGGCGTGGACACAGCATCCTCAATGGAAGCAGTTGGAAATAAAAGGAGTATTCCAGATGGAAAACCGTAAATATGCAGAAATAATTCTGCCAGTGATTAACAAGCAAGCACGTTCAGTTGACCAAATATCTGAAAAGCTAGGCAAGACCAAAGCAACAATCAGCACCTACATAACTGATTGCAGAAACCGTGGACACGACATTACAAAATCAATGCGTGATGGCGTTGCTGTTTATAGATACATAAGCAAAAGTCAGCCTATAAAACACGCACCAATTTTGCAATTTGAGCAACACGATAACCCTGACCATGTGAACAACAGGGTAAATGGAAAAACTAAATTCATTGCTAAATGCTTAACTGACAGGCTAGGCTTTAACATAACTACACAACAGGCGGTTCTTTATGGGTTACATTTGGCAGACCAGAAATTAAACCCTGATGAATTTGATGACTAAACAAACCGCCCCCTTGATTGGGGGCGTTTTTATAGGAGCTAAGGATGATTTTACAAATGAGGACATTGTTAAACGTAACGGCTTCAGTGTTTTTTCTATTCATTATTGTTATACTTTTTGAATGGGCTGTTTTAAATGCTGTATTGGGTTGCAGAACTTGGGATGAAGCAAAGTGGACTAGCGAAAGCTCTTGCGTTTCACTGAAACAATTACTGCGATAGGAGAATTAAATGAGCATAGTTATACCGCCAAAGCATCGGGTAGGCGAATTAGGCGTTATAAGCCCATTGGAATTAGACAAAAGCCAGTGCAAGGATATAATTGCACTTCACAAGGATTCACAAAACATTCACAAGACAGCTAGAATACAGAGCGAAAATTCAAATGTTGTGAATATTGAAACCAGAGACACAGATGTTTGGGTAATCCATGAAAACAACTCTTGGGTTGATGCGCTTATTTGCACCGCCGCATTAACTGCCAACCAGACATTTGAATTGAATATAAGCGGTTTGATGGAGCGTCCTCAATTATTGAGGTACAAAGCACCATCCAAAGGATATGATTGGCACATGGATATTGGCAGGGGTGACGCATCTAACCGTAAAATAAGCTTATCAATATTATTGAATGATGATTACGAGGGCGGCGATTTGGCGTTCTTCTTAACAGGCGAACAATCATTAAAGCCTGATGCTGGACAAGCTATAGCTTTCCCATCGTTTTTTCCACATAGGGTTACACCATTAACTAAAGGCATTAGGTGGTCATTGGTATGCTGGATAACAGGAGAACCATTTAGATGAGTATAGGCTCTAAGCCTGTTGAGTTAAAGGCGGCAAAGTACGAGCATAATCCTTTTCAACCATCAAGCCAGCCAAAGTAGCCAGCCTATCTTTCTCGCGCATACCCTTTTCTGTGACGTTTAACACGCCCTCAGTGCGCTTAACAAACCCATCCGCTAGTAACCCACTCAAAATGTACTCATACGGCTCTCTGCCGCTTAAAACGGCGATAAGGCCGCCAAACCGAACATTTTGCACATTTGATAACCCTGTACGGCTTTTCTTGCCAGACATTACTTTTTGAATCCCTTTAGACCGCGAATACCAAATGAAGCACCTATACTCGCGTACATCGCCCACTGGAACCATTCTGGGGTACGAGACAAGGCGGCAAAGCCATCTTCCACATATTGCTGGGTGAACGGAATGAAGCACATAGCAATTATGACAATAAAGAGAATAGTCCATGCTTCGTCTTTCCATGAGTTGTCTGACGCTTGCGCCATAATCTTTTCCCAGCCAGCTTCATGGGTAGCCGCTGTGACCATAACCTGTGCTTCTGCTTCTGCCCTTGCCTTGGCGACTGCGCCTTTGGCTTTGGTTTGCTCAACCTTAGATTCCATCCATGAGCCAGCAAGATTAGCAATCGGACCTATAAGTGCCTGTATCATTCTATAAACTCCAAGATATTACCGTTCTGTACCTTTACCTTTAGCTCTTTACATGACCACTTCTGGTCAAAATTATTGGTATAGCCTTCATTGCGTTTAATCTTTCTGCGTACAGACAAGCACTCAGACAAAGACTGATAAGGCGTGTACTCTACCTTCTCGCCGCCCATGACTAATAATAAAACAAAAGTAAGCTCAATCACCGTTACGCATCTTCTCTATGTGTTCTTCTAAATTGGTTATCCGCTTCTCATAAAACTCAAGGGTTAACTTTTGTTGCTGGTCATATGGTGCTTTGCCGCCCTCAATCTCGTCCTGTAACTTTTCTAACTCAGTAGCTAAATGCTCAATCAACATAAACTGCTCTGAATCCGCTGGCAGTGACCCCATTTCACCTCTAGGCCACTTGATGCGAAATTCTGTATTTTGCTCTAAGTTAGACTCCATCATTGTTATATTAGTCTCTATCTGGTTGAGCCTTTCAATGATGCCAAAATATGCCCATGTTGCCACTGATGCCGCCGCAACCATTGATAAAATGTTTCTGAGAGGCAAAGCGACCTCTGTATTTTCATTCAATCGCTGTGGCTTAGTCATAAGTTTCCATGCCCATCATTCCTGAGAGGCCAAATATTTCCATAATCATAAACGTGAAAAATAGAAGCAAAACCCCGCCAGCGATTAGCTTTCCTGAAAAATTAGTAGAACCAATCTTGATGGCAACAAACTCATTACCCAGTATCCTAAGAACTAGCTCAAAGCTGTTTTGATCAACATTTACTTCAACAGGCTTTTTCTTTTCTTCAGTCACAACTTTTCTTCCCTGCACAATCTTCTGGAAAGCAATGCGCCATCATGCGTAAATATTTATTTTGATATGTTGCTTCCCACATTTCTTCATCAATTAGATACTCGCACTGCGCTTCTGTCATTTTTTGCTGCAAAACAATTTGATTGCCCATGTACTCCCAGACAGTTCCAGTATTGCCCCAAATAGTAATGACAAGGACGTAAGCCACCTCAGTTGTGTGGTGGATGTTAAACATCCTTTATATAATTCCTCTTATCGTTCTGAGGTCATCTAGGTTCTTTTCTTTTTTGCCGCCATCATATTCCCACGCATAACCACGGCTGACCATTTCTTCGTTGATGTTAATTACACCGCACCATATGGTTCCAAGCATCCGACCATACTTGCCATCTTTTTCAGTAGATACCCACAGGTTATCACAATCAGCTATGCGGCGTTCTAAAAATTCTTTGGCCTCTAAGCCAAGCTCTTTTTCTTCTAAGTCCTTGGTTCTGCTTTCTGGCGTATCAATACCAGCCAGACGCACACGCTCTTTTTTGGTGAGGTCAAACCCAAGGTCAATAATTATATCAATGGTATCTCCATCAACCACCTTGACCACTTCTTTGATTTTGTACTCATACATAAGATTCACCGCTTTTTCTTAACCCACTTTTCAAAAGTCACCCGCTTACTTTGTGGGCAAGTGTACCCATAAGGGATGACGGTTACTGGATTATAGTAATAATGATATCTGCTTTGACTACGCTCACAAAAATACTCGCATATTGTGTGCATCTTGTAGGGATATGTGTGGCCTACGGTTGCTGTTCCAAAAGCGCAAATAATCACTATGGTTTCATACATTAAAACTCCGCGCTATCTTCACCAGTTCTTATCATGCCAGCAACACGCTCTGACCTTGCGCCAACTTGTTTCGCATACTTGGAATCAAGCAACTCTTCTGCGGCGGCGTGATAATCCCTGCGCTGTAACCCGCCAAGCATTTTAACAAAGCCATGCAATCTAGGGATGCCCATATTGAAAGCCAAATCAGCTAACGCACGTTGACGCACTTCATCCAAATCCCGCCACCAAGGAAAAGCCTTATCAAGCTCATTCTCAATTATGGTAATGTCATTGGTCAAAAGATAATCAATCTCATCTTCTGATAAGCCACGGTCTTTAAGGTTCCTACCCACCCCTATAGTTTCTATTCCAAGGTGGTCTTTATATACCTTGCTCTCAACGCCCTCATGAAAGCGGATTTGCGAAATAAATCTGTTCTTGTTCATTTGTCTGCCTTTGTCTCCAGTCGGTCAAATATTTTGCCGAGCATAATTTTAATGTCTTTGATGTCATCACGATAGTCCTCACGGCGAACATATGCGAGAGACACCTCCTTCATTTCCTTATCAAGCGTTTCAAGTTTTGACCAAATAGCCCTTACAAAAAACGCGATTAAACCTGTTGCTGTAATCCACAATAAATCATGAAACCCCATGTTATCCATCATAAAGCCTCCATTGCATCAAAAGTTATTCCATATTTACTAACTTCATCTGCATCCCAATCAATCATCGGGCTTTCCATGCGAAACAAACCCTTTGGGTTGGTATACACAACGGTTTCGCCAGACGCTTCCGCTGTCTTGATAGCTGGCTCTATGTTTATATCTGCATTGCCGCTTGAATCTGTATTCACATCATCCACGATCATGTGCAACTTGCTTGTTGCAGCAGACCCAAGCTGAATGTAATCCCCAGCCCGAAAAGCATTAGCAAGACTATTTTGGCTAGTTGAAATAGCAATGGTATAAGCACCGACTGAGATGCTTGCCCCCAGCGTAACTCCGCCGCTAATTGTTCCTCTTGGTGTTCTGGCATCTGGGTCTCCTAAAAGAAATGTGCCTTTTCTTCCATGTAGCTTCAATATAAAGGCTTGCCAATTAGCTGCATCCGAACGCAGCATGGGCGGCAATGACATAGTTGCTGACCATAACGCAAAATCATATTCAAAAATTTGCTGTGCGCCAGAAAACGGCGAAACAGACAAAGCTGTTTTGCGCTGTAAAGCCCATGTAGACTTTTGATAATACGGTGAGCTTGGGACAGTGAGTGGATATGTTGGAGCCGCCATTATGCAAATACCTTACTAATTGCTTTGCCTCTACGCTTACCATCAATAACGGCTTGCATCGTCTCAGCCTTGAAGCGTGGAAGCATATTCATCATTTCTGTTTTTACAGTCTGCGATACTCCTGTATCAACTTGAATGGTTTGATAGATATTTACAGGCGCACCGCCACTCATCAAATTCTTGGTATCATGGTTGTTACGAATGACCCCACCACTATGGGGGATAAACAACTCAGGACCACGCTCACCCACAAGAACAGGACCGCCGCCAGCCCTACGCCTTACCGCGCCTCCACTAGCAAATGAATCTGATGCAGATGTGAACTGCATAGAGCTAGAGCCAGAACCAACAGAGCCGCCGCCGCCAAAACCACCGAAAACCATAGCCATAATCTTTTTGATAATAAAAGTTTTTATAGCTTCAGCGATTAACTCTTGTACTAAATTGGCAAATATATTCTTGAGAGCATCAGCGTCTAGCTTGCCCTTAACCACGGCCTCTGCAAGCACGTTTGCAACAGCATCGCCAGCCCTCCTTGCGGCGGCTTCGGTAGCGGCAAACATTGGGTCAAGGCGTTTCATTTCAAGACCGATTTTATTGGTTGCCATCTGGTATTCATCTGCGTTTATTTTGCCTTCAGCAAATGCTTCATTCAACCCTAATTGAGTCTCTTTTAACGCATCTTCCACTTCAGTAAATTCAGAAACAAAATCAACCCCTTTTTCGACAGTGGCATTACGAGCATCTTCTGCTTTTTTTAGAGCGTTGACTGAAGATTGTAATTTAGCGTTTGCTTCTACCTGCTTTAGTATTTTTTCTGATTGGCCAGCTTCAAGATTGCCCATTTCAAGCGCAACCTCTAATTGACGTAGCTGTGCTTCTGTTTGCCCATTCAATTCAGCAGTGAGCATTGCCTCTTTTTTTATTAAGTCATCTAATCTTGTTTGACCCTCTGTTTGAAGTGCGGCTCTCTCATCTTCTATTTCTTTTAATTTTTCTTTGGCTAATGTCTGAGCTTCTATTTGCGCTGTGTGCTTTTCTTCTTGCTGAATCAAGGCCAACAATTCTTTAGCTTGCTCTGTAGTTATAGCAGTTAGACCACGCATAGTTTCATTAGCCTTTAGATGCGCAGATGACATTCCAAGCATTTCTTCTTTTGCTTGTTGGGTTTTGAATCTTTGAGCATCCAATGCTTTAGATACAGCCTTTTCTGCATCTATCATCTCTTTTGTTTTTACAGTATTTTTTTCTTTGGCATCTGCTTCTTTTTCTATGACAGGAGTTAATTCAGCAATCCTTGCTCTTAACGCAAGAACTTCTGGGGTTAATTTCTGTATTTGAGCCGTGTAAAATTTTGTTAATCTAGGAGTTTGCTCCATAGCTAATGAATAAGAAGAAATCTTTGCTGTTAATCCGTCTAGTTCAGCCCTAGCTTCTTCAAGGGAAAGGTCATTAGTATCACTTAAAAAGCCAATGGCCTTCAAAAGCTCCCTTGTACCGCCGACCATGCTAGTAATAGTTTTTACAAATTCCTTCATTTGCGGCAGGGTTTTTTGACCAAGCTCAACAGCAAATTCAGCTAATTCAGCGTTCATAGCATTGACTAGATTGGCATAACTACCAGCCGTATCAGCGGCGTTGCCTTGTGCATCGGCAGTGCCAGCATATATTAAATTAAGTCTAGCTTGAATTTTTGTTGCTTGGTCTACCGCTAGGACATTCTTTGTAATGCCCATTCGATACAATTCAGTTTGTAAAGCCGCTTGGTCAATTACAATTCCGTATCGCCTTAAAGTCTCATGGTTGCCTACTAAAGCAGATGTGAATGAAGCCATAACTTCTGAGGTAGCGACATTCTTAAATGAGCCAACATCAGTAGCCAATTTGACCAAATCAACAGATAGCTTTGCCGCCTCGCCTCTAGCAAAACCCATAGGAACAAAGGTATCTTGAACATTAGCGGCAAGCCCCTCTAGTTCAAAACTAGAACGACCAACAGCATTTGCAAATTCGCCTAAGTCATCTCTAACTTGACCAACAAATGAACCAAACACCGCCGCTGACATATCTTGCATTTCTTCAATGTCAGATGCAAATTTTGTTAGGGCTATCGAACCTCTAGCGATTTGAGCTACAAAAACACTGCCCAAGACCGCCTTTGCGACATTGCCAAACTTCTGCATATCGCTTTGCATACGCTTTGTTGTTTTTTGGGTATCGTTTTGCAATGTTCGTAAATCACGCCGAACATCTTTCATGTCTGATTCAATGCGAACCAGTAAGGTATCTACTGTTGTTGCCATTTATGAGACACCTTTCTTCGTTAGTCTGGATAAAGCTCCATCAACCCTTCAAGCTCACCCTTGCTAAGTGGGGGCGGTTTCCCACCAGAATGAAACTCTGCAAAACCTTCAAATGCCGCGTATAACTCTGCAAAACTCATATTCCAAAATTCTGTAGATGACATTTGCATTTTGCCCAAGGCAGTCCGCATCCACTCATCCCACGGCAGTTTATCTAAAGCAACACTTCCGCCTGTTCTTCGTTTCCCTCATCACCGCCAGCCGATAGTATTGATGTTAGCACTAAGCCAACAGCGGTAATCCCAGATGTAACACCAGCCGACCAGAGAAATTCACCTACTTGCTTTTCAGATACATCATTCCCTCCCGCCCTTATTACAGGGGTAATAATAGCTATCATCTGAGATGTTGTAAGCAAACCTTCAGATAAGGCTTGAGTGACTTTTACAATGCCCATGCCGCATGATTGCTCAATACGAACAGCAACATCCAAAGTCACTTTCCCTTTATATTTCTTCTCCCCCAGAACTATCTCTAGCTCCCCGCGCTTTGGATTTGACATCCTCTTTCTCCTTGGCTTCTACCAATAGTTCTTCGCCCCTTTGGGCTACGTCATTAACGGTTGCGGCGGTATATGTTTGACCACCGCACTTAAACTTCCCATCGGCCTTTAACTCTGAGGCGGGTGGGATATTAAAGATGGTGGCATCTTCACTAGACTTCATTTGTCCATTAAAGGTTTTGCCACCAACTTCAATTTCTACATCAACCCAAGACATTCATTACACCGTAGCAAATGTGATTGTGCCAGAGCTTTCAAAGCTAAAGCTGTAAGTCACTTCACCATTGTACTCGCCGCCATATTCAAGGGTGGTCAACATAAATGCACCTGTAAACGTGCCAAAGTCAGGCACAAGGAACTGATAGTTTGTTAAGGCTGATACGTTAAATTTGCCCTTAAGTGTTGTTTCTGAGGCTGAATCAGTGAATACGCCACTACCTGACACACTGATAGAGTTAACTCCGCCCTGCGCCAAGATGGTTCTAGCACCACTTGAATCTTTATTCGTCACATCAACCATCTCATCATTCAAGGTTAATGAGGTTGAACGCATACCGCCGATTGTTGTGAAAGCCTCTGGGCTTGCGCCATCACCGATTTTCATTAACAGGGCTGAACCTTTTTGTGCCGCCATGTCTAGTCTCCTTTAATTGTCTGACACAACAGCACGAAATCTCATGACACCATGCCGTGTAATACCATCACCCTCTGTAAGTGTCGTTTGAAACTCATGTTTCAAGTTCACCCCAGAAGCACCCGAAACAGTATAACTCACATCGTTTAATGCGGTATATACCTGTTCCATAATTTCTTTTATATCACGGTTCCCACGATATTGCGACCATATATGAATGGTCAACGTATGTTCGTGTAAATCCTTGTCTTTGGCGGAAACATTAGTAGCTGTTTCATCCCCAATAACAACATAGGGATAAGCTGTATCTGTTGGCACATCATCAAATACCCCTGTAATAGCGTTTCCAGCGTAATCAGTGATGCTTGCGCCTGTTAGCTTGCTATATACCGCCTTTTGTAATTCCCAGCTATGTAGTGCCATTATTTAGCCTTCACTATCTGTTTAGCCAAACGCCTTATCTTTGGCTTGTTTTCTTCTAACGCGGGGTGCATGAAGGGTCTAGCCGCCATTTTAGATGTGCCAAACTCTAATGCCTCAGAATAATCCGCGCGGCTCTCTACATTAGCCCCTAGTCCGTCAGGGTCTATATCTAAAACAATATTTTGAACAAGAAACCCTTGGTCTGTTTTCGGCGGCTCACCCGCCGCTGACCTTTGCCCTGTTTTGCCGCCTCTTGTATAAAACGCTCCACTGCGGCTTCCCTGATTTATAGATTGAACGGCTGTATTTCGCACCAAATTACCAGCCCTACCTACCAAAGCCTTCAAATTAGCCTCATAATCCTTCAAAGCAGAGCCGTAGCGGGGCTTGCTGATGATTTTGGTAGTTACCCTAGCCATTACGTTGCAACGCCTTCCTCGGCTAAAATTTCAAGGTATTTATCACGCTCATCTTTATTTTCAATTCTGCGGATATTGAAGAAACGATTGTAAGATGTGCCATCTACTGTAAAGGCATAAAGTATTCTGTGCGCTACTGTAAGGTCGCGCCTATGTCTAATTGTGATTTTATGGGTTGTCCTAGCTTCATTCTGGTCGCCAAAGAAACTTTCGCCCCCGCCCTGTGCTTCTATTCTGCCAAATGTCGTGGCAAATGTTGAGAACGTGCCACCGTTACCCCCGCCACCATCAGCGGA
>Ga0209532_1000470_pt1 | contig 34661 bp, 32 predicted proteins | sample COG_02_FD_184746 | JGI IMG/M metagenome (GOLD analysis project Ga0209532, IMG submission 184746) | Pelagic Microbial community sample from North Sea - COGITO 998_met_02 (SPAdes) (version 2) | ecosystem: Environmental > Aquatic > Marine > Neritic zone/Coastal water | place: Helgoland, sampling... | reverse complement strand
GGAAACTCACCTCAAAACTAGTTCTTCCTATAGAGCCGTGGTAGACCACCACGTTGATAGGCTGGATGTGGAAGCGCAGTAATGCGTGCAGCTGACCAGTACTAATAGCTCAATTGGCTTGATTTATGCACTGAAAAAAATTTTTAAATATAAAGATATTAGTTATATTCAATTCAGGTATTTTAATTTTTATTTTAGATGATTTTTTTAAAAAAACTTGTAATAAAAAAAGATATAAGTAATAAATATCTTAAATGGATGAATGATCCAAAGGTACATTTATTTACTGAACAAAAATATAAAAAACATACAAAACTTGATATAAAAAAATTTGTTTCTCAAAAAAATAAATTAAAAAATGAATTTTTATACGGCATTTTTTTAAAAAAAAAAAATTTAGATATACATATAGGCAACATAAAACTTGGTCCTATTAACCTCATACATAGAAATGCTGAAGTGAGTTATTTTATTGGTGAAAAAGAATTGTGGGGCAAAGGGTACACAACTTTAGCAATTAAAGAAATAATCAAAATAGCAAAAAAAATGGGTTTAAAAAAACTTAAAGCAGGTCTGTATCAAATGAATATTGGTTCAAAAAAAGTTTTAGAGAAAAATAATTTTAAGCTTGAGGGAAAATTAAAATCAGAAATAGTTTACAAAGGAAAAAGATACAAATTATTTTTATTTGGAAAAATTTTATAATCAATGAATATTTTGGTACTTTTAAAAAAATTAAATTACTATTTAGGAATAAAAATCTTTAAAACAGATAACTTATTTACTTATTGTCTTTATACTTTTTTATTAAATTTTTTTTTGAAAAAAAAGATTATTGATCCTGATATACAAAAGCTTTTTCATGATGGTTTTATTCAATTAAAAAAAATTGATCAAGATTTTGTAAATATAATAAATAATGAGCTTTCTAAACAAATTACTGCTCAAATAAATACACCATTAATAAAATATGAATTTACAGAAAATTTAAAAAATTATTTAAGTAATTTTTTAGATAATAATACTAATTACGCATTAAATATTTTAAAAAAATTATTTAAAAGTAACGTTTATGTAACCACAATTCAAATTAGAAGAACTTATTATTTTGACAAAACAAAATTTGAAAATAAAAGTGTATATTCAGAAAATTTTCATTGTGATAAATATGTTGGAACTCACTACAAACAATTTATTTATTTAAATAATGTTAACGAATCCAATGGGCCTTTTACCTACTTAAGTAAAAGAGTCACAAAAAAATTTATTAGTAAATTTAAGTTTAAAAATAGATTCAGCAATGACATAGTTAAAAGTAATTTTAAAGATGATGAAAATTATTTTATAGGCGATGCAGGCAACTCAATTTTAGTAAATACCACACAATGCTTGCATAGAGCTGGCATACCCCATAAGGGAAAATTCAGAGATGTTATAGTTATAACTTACGTGGCATCCCCAGTAATTACCGATCCAGATTCTATGTATTTTGCAAAAAATTTTAGTGAGAGTTTTTGGAACTCAGTACATGATGGAGTATTTAGCAAAAAACTTGCAAAGTTTAAAAGTAATAAACAAGCGATTAAGACACTATTTAAACATATTAATCAAATTTAATAACTAAATGATAATAGTTATACCGGTTGAAATAAATAAAAGAGAATTAATAGAAAAAATTTTTTTATCTACTGCCATAATTAAAAAATTAAAAGCTAAAGTATATTTAATAAAAAAACATTTTTTTTTCAAAAAGATCAAAAACTGTAGTGATTTAATTTTTTTTGATAAAGGAATTTCAATCACAAAACAAAAACTTTATAATAAATTGGGAAACAAGAATCACATTGTAGCTTTTGATGTTGAAAGCCCCATACTGAATTGGGATGATATGACTTTTAAAGCAAGACTACCAAAACAAATTTTAAAAAAAACTAAAATTTATTTTACACAAAATAAGAAAGATAGAAATAAAGTAACTAAGTATTTTGGTAATCATTTAAATATAATCTCATCAGGAAATCCAAAATTCGAATTATCAAAAAAAAAAAATGCTAAGTTAATTTTCGATGATCAAATTACAACTATAAAAAAAGAGTTTGGATCATCTTATATATACTTTTCCTCAAGTTTTAGTGCGGATACGTATGGAGGTGAAAAATTGTGGAAAAAATATACCAAAAAAGTATACAATCAAAAGAATACAAATCTTAGTAAAATTAAACAATTTGAAAAATTTGAAAAAAATGATTTTCACAATTATATTTCCTTAATTAATCTTTCTATTGACGTCGCTAAAAAATTTCCAAAAAAAACGATTATATTTAGACCACATCCAACACAAGACATTAATTTAGTTAAAAAAAGATTCCCAAAAGACATAAAAAACTTACATGTTATCCTTAAATTTGATGCTGCACCTTGGATATATAATTGTGATTGGTTTATCCATACACATTGCTCAACTTTTTTTGATGCTGAAATAATGAAAAAAAAAATAATTCTTTTTTATAAATCTAAAGAAACAAGACATAAAAATTTTTTTAAATTATTTGATAAAAAAAATCATTTTTTTAATGATGAAAAGGATGTAATAAAAATTTTAAAAGAAGATAAAAAAATTTTATATAAAAATTATCTAAAAAGTGAATTATTGAATTATTCTGAAAATTATACAAAAAATAGCCATAACATCATATGTAATCAAATTTTTAAAAAATTTAAAAATGTTAGAACTAAAATCACATTCAATAATTTAAAATATAAGGAAGATATCAAATTTATTAAATTTTTAAAAAGAATATTAATTAAAATAAAGATTTTGACACAAAAATTAGGTATTATTTATATAATCGATTATATATTTGAATTGAAACCTAATATGTTTTTGAACTATGAAATCATTAAAAACAAAGGTAGTGATCTTAATTTAAAGGAAATAAGTCACTATTTAAGAAAAACAAATAAAATTTATAAGTCAAAAGTTAAAGTAAAATATATTGATAACAACATATTCTTGCTATCTGATTAAAATAAAATGATAAAAAAAATAATTAATAACTTGGTTACAAAAAATTATTTTAAATTTTTCTACTTAGCATATGTTAAGAATTTGAAAATTGAAGGAAGCTACACTTTTAAGAGAGAAAAATATGATAGAAGAGCAATAATAGCTTCAGTAATAATTAATAAAAAAATTATAAATAAAAATGTCAAGTATTTGGAAATTGGCTGTGATTTAGATGGGACTTTTAACTCTATTCCACTTAGTATTTCTGATAAGATTGGAGTAGATCCTAAAAGAGGTGGCACACATAGGATGACAAGTGACCAATTTTTTGAAAATAATAATGATAAATTTGATGTAATTTTTATTGATGGTTTACATTCATACGCTCAATGTAAAAAAGATTTTTTAAATTCACTAGAAGTATTAAATGAAGAAGGAGTAATTTTTTTTGATGATATGTTGCCTGCAGATTGGGCTATGCAATATATGCCTAATTTCCAGGCCAAACATACTGGCGATGTATGGAAACTTGCTGCTGAAATAATAGATACTGAAGCTTTTAATTTTAAAATAGTTAAATCAAATTATGGTATAGGTGTATTAGAATTAAAAGACAATATTAGAAAATTTCCAAATAATGACTACTCAAAATTAACATTCAAAGACTATTTAGATTACGTCGATAATAAGTTCAAAATAATAAACTCCTCGGAATTTATAAATAACAAAATTAATTAAAATGATAAAAAAATGTAAAAAATGTAATTTACCTGAGACTAATGAAACTATTATATTTGAAGGTGAAGCATGTAATCTTTGTAACTCTACACAAAACTACGATCAAAAAATTAATTGGGAAGAGAGAAAAAATAGACTATTGGAAATATCAAAAAAAAATAAATTTTCAACAGGTTATGATTGTATAGTTCCTTTTAGTGGTGGAAAAGATAGCACATTTCAAGTTCATTATGTAATTAAAGAATTAAAATTAAAGCCTTTAGTTGTGAGATTTAATCACGGTTTTTTGAGACCAAATATGAAAGAAAATACTGAAAGATTTTTAAAAAAAATTGGTGCAGATTTTTTAGACTTCACACCAAATTGGAAAATTGTAAAGTTCTTAATGGAAGAAAGTTTTAAACGAAAAGGAGATTTTTGTTGGCATTGCCACACAGGTATATTTGCATACCCACTAAGACTAGCAATTAGCCTAAATATAAGTTTGGTTATTTATGGAGAACCCCAAAGCTATCATAGTCAATATTATAATTTTGATGAATTTGAGACAGAAAATATTGAAAAATTTGACATGTTAAGAACTTTAGGAATTTCAGCGACTGATATGTTGGGTATGATTAATGAAAGACATGAAGATAAAGTTGAATTAAGGGACCTTGAACCATACACTTTTCCTGATCCCAAAGAATTTGAAAAAAAAAAAATTTTTCCAATGAGTTTGGGTAATTACATTAAATGGGATGTTGAGAAACAAGTAGAAATTATTAAAAATTTATATGGCTGGAAGACAGATAAATTAGAGGGTGTACCAGATCAATTAAATCCTTTTGGAAGTAAAATTGAATGTTATATGCAAGGAACAAGGGATTACATAAAATTTTTGAAAAGAGGTTATTCAAGAATAAGTCAAAACTCAGCGGAACTTATTAGAAAAGGCTTATTAAAAACTGAGCAGGCAAAAAAATTAACAGATATTCATGAGGGAGAGATACCACCTTCGTTAGATTTATTTCTAGACTACATCGATATGGATAAGAATGAGTTCTATAAAATATGTGAAAGTATGCAAGTTTTTCCACATAAAAGAGATAAAACTAAAAATTATAAAATTTCGGAAAAAACAAAAGATTTTGATGAATGGTTTAGAGAGAGATGATTGGTATTCTAGACTACGGGCTAGGAAATATAGCATCGATATCAAACTCTTTGAATTCAATTTCTAAAAAGAATTTCTTTGTATCTAGCAAAAAAGATTTTGATAAAGCGAGTCATTTAATTATACCTGGAGTTGGATCATATTTAACAGGTATGAAAATATTAAAAGAAAAAAATTTTGTAGACGAAATAGTTAAATTTTCTTTAAGTAAACCATTATTGGGTATTTGTTTAGGAATGCAAATTTTATCAACAACAGGTAGTGAGTTTGAAAAAATAAATGGACTAAATTTAATCCAAGGAAATGTGATTAAATTTAAAAATGATGAAAATCCACTATCCACAAATGTTGGTTGGATGAAAATATCTCCAAAAATTAATCATGAGATATTTAAAAATGTAAATTTTGATGTAGAGTTTTATTTTGATCATTCTTATTATTTTAAACCATCCTTAGGTGAAAATATTTTGAGTGTTTCAAAAATAAATAGTAATTTTTGTTCAAGCGTTATAAATAAAAATATTTTTGGTTTTCAATTTCATATAGAAAAAAGCCATAAAAATGGTTTAAAAATCTTAGAAAATTTTTGTAATTTATGATTAAAAGAATAATTCCTTTATTACTTTATAAAGATGGTAGGTTAGTTAAAGGTGTTAAATATGATAATTTTATAAATGTAGGAGAACCTGAATCTGCGATAAAAATTTACAACAATCAACTTGCTGATGAGTTGATGCTAATCAATATTTCAGAAAATAAAAAAGAAACTGATATTTTTTTTAATAAGGTAGTTAAAAATTGTGCCATTAATTGTTTTGTTCCTTTAACAACTGGTGGAAAAATTTCGACATTAGAACAAATTGAAAAGCTACTTATGTCTGGTTCGGACAAAGTACTAATAACCTCAAAAGTAGCAGAGGACATTAAATTTCTTAATTTAGCTTCAAAAATTTTTGGGAGCCAATGTTTAGTGGTTGGTGTAGAGTATAAATATATCAAGGATAATCATTATATTACTTTTGAAAATTCAAAAAAAAAAACCAATTTTGTAGTTGATGAATATTTAAAGAAAATAGAAGATAATGGTGCAGGAGAAATAGCTCTTTTTGATGTAGATAATGATGGCACGATGAAAGGTCCATCCATTAAAAACTTACAAAAATGGTCAAATATAGTTAATTTACCCATAATATATTCTGGAGGTATCGGAAATTTTAAACATATTTTAGATATATTTAAAGAGACAAAAATTAACGCTGTTGGATGTGGGAGTTTGTTTAATTTTGGTGATAATACACCAATAAGAGCAAGATCATACTTAAAAAATAATTCTTTTCCCGTAAGAAATGCAAGATAAAATTCACTAAATGAATTTATTAAATTATAAAGATTAAAATTATGACTTTTGCCATTGTAATTCCTGCAAGACTTAAGTCTAAAAGACTACCTATGAAACCATTAATTAAATTAAATGGAGTACCTATGATACTTTTAACATATAAAAATTGTTTAAAGGTTGCTAATAAAAAAAATATTTTTGTTGCAACTGATAGCAGCGAGATAAACAAATTGTGCAAAAGGAATGATATAAATTGTGTAATGACATCCAAAAAATGTCTTACAGGCACAGACAGAGTGGCTGAATTTGCAAAAAAAATTAAAAGAGATTTCTATATTAATGTCCAAGGTGACGAACCTCTAATGCCAAGTAGTGATATTAAAAAAATAATAAATGCTGGTAAAAAAAATAAAAATTTAATTATTAATGGTTATACTGAAATAAAAAATAAAAAAGATTTTTTCAGTCAACATATTCCAAAATTAGTTTTTGATAAAAATAACTATTTAATGTACATATCAAGAGGCCCAATACCCTTTAATAAAGAAAAATTATTTAAATCAGGATATAGACAAGTATGCGTTTATAGCTTTCCTAGAGACAAGCTAATTATGTTTTCTAAATTGAGTAAAAAAAGTTTTTTTGAAAAAGTTGAAGATATTGAAATTTTAAGGTTTTTAGAGATGGGAGAAAAAGTAAAAATGCTAGGACTTAGTGATAAGTCTATCTCTGTTGATACAAGGCATGATTTAAAAAGAGTTTCAAAATTACTTAGCAAGGTAAATAAAAAAAATTAAAAATGTATCAAAAATAATCAAATGATAATCATTTTAAAAATAAAGTTAATGAAAAAAAATAAATAATAAAATTAAGTTGTATGAGGATTTATTACGAAATAGAAGTTATTAAAAGAGAGCTTGACGCCAGAATTTTATTTGGAATAATTTCAGCAAACAAAGGGTTCTCGGTAGTTATAGGGAAAAAAAATAAACTTTTAGAGAAAATTAAATATTTAATACCTGGAGTATTTATATTCAAAAGTTCCAAAGAAAGACCAGAAAAACTTGCTCAATACTTAAGAAAATATGGTTTTTATATTTTTTCTTCTGATGAAGAGGGTTTATTTAACGTTACTACTGATGAAGTTTTACATCGTGTGCCAGAAAAAACAATTAAAATAGTTGATAAGTTTCTTGCATGGGGAGACGAGCAGGCAAATCCTTTAAGAAATAATTATTCAAATATTGATGACAAAATAATTCTTTGTGGCAACTCAAGGTTTGATTTGTTAAAAAAACCAATTAAAAATGTGTACTTAGAAGCTGCAAAAAACATAAATAAGAAATATGGAAAATTTGATTTATATATTTCTGCATTTCATAAATACAACGCATTAACTGAACCTGGAATGAATTATCTGACAGGTGTAAAGTCTTGGGGTGACAATCCAATTGAGCATGAAAAAAGAAAAAAAATTTTTTCAAATATGTTTGAATTACAAAAGAAGAACATGATGTCTACAATTAATTTCTTTAATTCAAACTCTAAAAAAATGAATAAAATGATAATCAGGCCACATCCTGCAGAAAACTTATCAACATGGACAAATAATCTCAATGAAGATTTAAAAGAAAATGTTGTCTATGACCACATCAACACAAATTCCTGGATAATGGCAGCTGATAGAATTTTTGGATATTATTGTACTTCTACAATTGAAGCAAGCTTGTTAGGAAAAATGGCTGTTAATCTTATTTTTAACAAAGGAGAAGTTTTTGAAACAAAAATATTTGATCTATTTTGTAACGAAATTATTAATCCAATTAATTATGAAGATTTAGATTTAAAAATTAAGAATTTAGAAATAAAATTTTCAAAAGATTTTGTGAATGATAAAGCTAGTTTTTTTTTTAAGAATTATAACTCTTATAATGCAGAATTAGTTTGTGATGAAATTACAAAGTTTATAAAAGATAAAAAAAAACAAAATGTAAAAGATAGATTTGATAACAAAATTTACTTTGCATTTTTTCTAATTTTACAAAAAATTAGAAATTTTTTTATAAGCACTAAAAGCATTACAGCTAAACTTTATAATCAAAAAAATCCAGGCATAACATTAAGTGAAGTGAAAAATAAGTTAAATGATTTTTCAAAAGAATTGGGTATTTTAAATATAAAGTGCAGAGAAATTTATCCTGGAGTCTTTGAAATAAAAAAAATAAAAAATGGTGATTCAAATTAGAAAATGTTATTTGAGTCACTTAATAAAATTCTTTTTATCTTCAATGATACTTTAATGTATTCTTAGATAACGAAAGTAAAGTTTAAGTGGTTATTCTATAATGGCTATTGCCACTAAATAACCAACAAAATAGCATATATTAAATCCAATTTTCCCTAATCAGATAAAAACTGACAAAGCTAAATAATTTGATATAAATAGTCCAATTGTATGAATAAAATTGCTAAATATATATGTACTGAAAATCTTAAAAAAGAAGGAAGTCCTATTATTATTGTTACTCTTGTAGAAGAGGCCGAAGCTGTACTTAATGCATGCAAAGACTTAGGGATAAATGTTTCTGCCTTTTGCGATAGTGAGAGTAGAAAAACTAAAGAAAAATTTTGTGGTTTAGATGTTGTTCATACACCAGCTTTAAAAAAATATTATTCTGATGCAAGATTTATTATTGCCAACCCCAATATTAAGGATTGTGCGAGACAGTTAGATGAATTGGGATTTAACGAAATTTATTCATCATTAGAAATACTTGAAAAGTACGATGTCAGTAAGCATATTCATCGATGGCCACAGCCTTACATGGCTCAAAAAATTGAAGTGGCCAAAGCTACTCACAGATCATATTTTGATGAGAAACAAATTTTTTTAAGAAGTATTGACGTAATGATTACCACTAAATGTTCTATGAACTGTGCAAATTGTTGTAATCTAATGCAATATTATGTTGATGCAAAAAATACTGATGAAAAAATAATTGAAGCTGTTGAAACTTTAAGTGCAAATGTAGACTACATTGGTGAATTTAGAATTATAGGTGGAGAACCACTTGTGAATAAGGATTGGTGGAAAATTATCAATAATATCATTGCCAAAGATTCTAACCGTAAAATACTAATTTATACTAATGGAACAATATGTCCAAAGGATGAACATTTAGAATCATTTAAAGGTAAAAATGTTAATTTTTATATTACTGATTATGGAAAGCTTTCAAAGAACGTAGATAAGATGGAAGAAACTTTAAAACGTCATGGAATTGGCTACATGAGAAAACCTGCAGATAATTGGGTAGACTGTAGCAATGTTAGGCAACACAAAAGATCTGTTTCAAGATTAAAACAAGTTTTCAAAGAGTGTTGTGCAACAACATACTACACTTTATTAAATGGCAGACTTTACACTTGTCCTTTTATTGCTAACGCTGCGAATTTAAATGCTATACCAGACAATAAGGCAGATTATGTAGATCTATTTATAGAAAAGAAAGAAAATTTAAAAAATAGAATAAGTAGATTAATTAATATGGATGCTTTTTTCCCTGCTTGTGATTTTTGTGATGGAAGACCAAATGATCCAACTACGGCAAAAGAGTATGCTGGAGAAGGGTTTATTAAAGCAGCAAAACAAACTTCAGAAAAAATATCTTACACAGAATATAAATAACTTTATAATTTAGATTTAAGTATCAACAAAATCATTTTATTGTTTTTAATGCTAGATAATATTTTTATAAGTGTAATCATACCTGTTTATAATGGAGAAAAATATATTGGTAATTGTCTAAATTCTGTATTGGCACAAGACTTTAAAAAACCTATCGAAATACTCATGATAGATGACGCATCTAACGATAATAGTATAGAAGAGATAAATAAATACAACATTCCTTTTCTTAATTTACACTCTTTGTCATTAAATAGAGGGCCATCTGCAGCTCGCAACCTTGGAATTAAAAGTGCAAAAGGCAAATATATATTTATGATGGACGTTGATGACAATATTACAGCAGATACTTTTTCAACATTGTATAATGTGGCTGAAAAGGATGATTGTGATTTAGTATTTAGTGATTTTAAAAGAATAGAGAATTTTAAAAACCAAAGAGAAAATATTTTTAGCTATTCTTCTGATCTATTCTTTAAAAATAAAAAAATTTTAAAAACTATGAAAGAGGAAATTTATAATCATAATCCTTTATTTGCTCAATTTGGGATCATGGGATGTAACAGTAGGTTAATTAAGAGATCTGTTTTGCAAAATAATAAAGTGCTCTTTATTGAAGAATTACGATTTTTTGATGATAAAGTTTTTGGGTGGAGTGTTTTAGCTTTTGTTCAAAAGGTAAAATATGTAAGAAAACAATTATATTCATATCATGTAAGGCCCAGTGAAGATTCAGGATGCACCTCTGCAATAAATCATGGTTTTCCAGTAGATAATTTTAAATTAGTAAAACATCACATACAAAAAAGCTTAAGACTAAGAGGTCTTGATGAAAATGAAGTTAAGAAATATGGAGATCAAGCTTTAATTTTTTATATAATCTCACTTTTGATATCGTACAGTAGAAGCATGTTTTTAGGTAAGGTTGATATAATAAAAGGAAAAAATAATCGAAGAAAAATTATTAAAGAAATAATTAATAATAGAGAAATCATTAAAGCTGCGCGCAACTATATTCCCTCTAAGCAAGAAAGTTCCTGGATACCAAAAGCGATATCATTACGCTCTCTATTTCTTATAGAAACTGCATGTAATATAAGAGCAAGAAGTACAATCAAAAATAGACGTAAAGGAGTATAAAATATTATGATAATTAATCATATAATTAGAGAAATAAAAAAAAATTTGCTTCAGATTTATAAAGTCAAAAATAATAAAAAAATAAAAGAAGATAAGAGCATTGTAACTATGTCAGATATAATGGTTCAAAACATAGTTATATCAGTATTAAAAAAAAAATTAAGAAATCAGTTTTACCTAATCTCTGAGGAAATAAAAAAAAATACAATTATAAACTATTCTAAATTTAAATATATAGTCACACTAGACCCGATAGATGGAACAGAAAATTTTTATGCTGGATTGCCAGAGTGGGGAATTTCAATTTCAATCTATAAAAATCTTAATCATGTTGAATCTTGTATTTTTTTACCCAGCATAGGAGCAATATTAAAAACAAAACAAATTTTAAAAAAAAACAACTCAAAAATTAAATCTTTTTCCTCAAATGTTAAATTTACAAAAATCAAAAAAAGAGAAGAATTTAGATTTTTTGGTTGTTGTGTTTATAGTATCTATCATGTTATAAAGGGTTCTTTGAATGGTTATAGAAGTGAAAAAGCCAATTCTTGGGATATTTTAGCTGGAGCAAATTTAGCAATAGAGAACGGGCTAAATGTCAAAATAGATAATAAAAAATATTATGGTAGATTTTTGTACCCTAGAAAAAAATATAAAATACAAATCAAAAATTAACAAAATATTAATTGTTGGAAAAGGAACAACAATTGAAAAGTTGATTTCTATGGATTTTTCAAAGTATTTCGTGATAAATCTAAATGATTCACATAAATTTTATAAAGGAGATGTCATTTTAGTAAATAAACTATGGGCACTCAATGATGTTAATAAAATTAAAAAAAAAACGATTTTAATTTTAGACAAAAATATTGAGTATCGTAAATCCCACCCAAATCTTTATAGGGTTAATTTCTCCAAATATAGAATTCATAAAAATTTAAACGAAAAAATAAGTAAATTTTTTAGTAGTAAAAATTGTTTTTATGATCCATTATTTCTTTCTTCAATTAAGCTTTCATACTTGATTGCCAAATCAATTAAAAAGAAACTCGAAGTAGATATGATAGGTTTTGATTTTAAATTTAAGAGTCCATCTAACTATAGCGCTTTCTCTCTAGTTAATAATAATAATAAGTTCAACTTCAAGAATGCAAAAAAAGAGTTTGAAGTTCAAAAAAAAATTTTACAAAAAATCTCTTCATTAAATAATAAATATATTAAAATAAATCACGTAGGTAACTTAAAATTTTCTAAAATTAATATTTTAAAATTTGCTGAAAAAAATGTTATGTTAAAAACTCATAACAATATTAATAATACTGAGATTGTTGCTGAAATCACAACTAACCATCATGGAAATTTTGAAAATCTTATAAAAATGGCAAAACTTTCAAAAGATGCTGGAGCTGATTATGTCAAAATTCAAAAAAGAGATGTGATAAATTTTTACTCTCCACAAGAATTAAAAAATCCTTATTTCTCACAGTTTGGAAAAACATTCAAAGATTATAGAATGGGTTTAGAGCTTAGTATGGAAGAAATTGATAAATTTGATAAATATTGTAAACAAATAAACATAAATTGGTTTTGCTCAGTGCTAGATGTTAAATCTTTTCATGATATTCTTAAATTCAAACCCACAATGATAAAAATTCCATCCACTGTGTCAGGGCATTCAGATTTACACAAAGAAGTTTCTAAGCTTTATAAAAAAAAGATTATTGTTTCTACTGGTTTTACAAATGAAAAGTATCAAAGTTATGTTTTAAATATGTTTAAAAAGAATGAAAAAATTTATTTATTACAATGTACATCTTCTTATCCTGCAAGATTAGATGATTGTAATATTGCTGTTATTAAAAATTATGATTTTTTATCAAGAAATGATAAGAAGATTGTACCTGGCTTTTCAAGTCATGACCCGGGAAGTCTTGGGTGTATAATGGCTATAGCTGCTGGTGCAAAACTGCTGGAAAAACATGTTAAATTTAAAGATGTTAAATGGGGACATTTTGATAGCGTTGCTCTAAATCTGGGAAGTAATGAGTTTAAAAATTTTGTAAAAGAAATTAGAAAATCTGAAATTTTAATAGGCTCTGAGATAAAAAAAATATCACCAAACGAATACCACAAATATACTCCTCGAAAATTATGAGATTTATTGCAATTTTACCAGTAAGGTTGCAATCTTCCAGGTTGCCTGGCAAAGCTTTAAAATTAATAGAAAATATTCCAGCTATTGTTCACACGTATAAAAGAACAAGTCTTTCGAAGTACCTAAGTGATGTATATATAGCTACTGATTCTAAAGAAATTCAAGAAATTGCGAATAAGTTTAATTGCAAATCAATATTAACTAAAAAACACAGAAATGGCTCAGAAAGAATTTTTGAGGCATCAAAAAAATTGAAATATGATTATTTGATTAATGTGCAAGGAGATGAAGTTTTAATTGATCCAAAAAATATTGATAAAATGATCTTGGAAATTAAAAAAAATAAAAAGGAGGAATTTTTTATAGGAGTTACTGACTTTAAAAAAATAAATCAGAAAAATGTATTTAAAGCAGTTATAGATAATAAGGGTTATTTACTTTATTGCTCTAGAGAGGATATACCGAGTTCTCATATAACAAAAAATGATAATCGACTTAAAGTCGTTTTTACTGTTGGTTTTAAAAAAAACTCTTTAGAAAAATTTGTTAGATTGCAAATTTCTAAAAATGAAAAAAGAGAACCAAATGAATTTTTAAGAATATTAGATAATGATTTAAAAATTAAGACAGTTAAATTTTCCAAAGCACAAATTAGTCTTGATACCAAGTCTGATTTAAAAGTGTTGAGGCAATTAATTAAAAAAGATAAAATTATGAGTAAATATTATTAACTGTTTTGACATTTTAACAAAATAATGTACGTTAAGTTTTTCAATAAGAATTCAGGTAAACTATAAATTTTTTTATCAATAATATTTTTTAAAAATATTTATTAAAATTAGATAATGCAAAATAAAATCGGCACTTTCTTAAGAAGAAGAGTATTTAAAGAAAAATCTAACGATAGCATTTATCAACTAAATTAAATTAAAAAATTATGAATAAAAATTTTTTAAAAAAAAAAATTACAATATATTCTCCACAAAATAAAATTTTGAATTATTGTTTTTTAGCTGATTTTTTACTTAAATCAGATGAAATAGAATTTTTAAGTGAAAAAACAATATTAAAAAATAATTCACAAGAAATTTTTGTTGATGTAAATAATTTAAAAAACTTTCTTAATACAAAATTTGATAACTTAAACAAAACTATTTTTATAGTACTGTGGAATAATAGTTTTGATTATTTTAAGCATAATTTAACGATTGGGCTGTTAAAAAATAAATTTAGTCAAGTAAAATTAATTTATCTAGATAGGGAAAAATTTAATTCTAAATTTAATGCATTATCACTAAGTGACTTTTCAATATCTAAAAAAAGAACTTTAAAAAAAATAAAAGGAATAAATTTTATTAAATATATTAAATATTTTTTTCCCACTCTATCTTCCTTATACAATTTTTTTAAACACCCAAGAACTTCAATGTTTTTTTTAAAAACAAAACTAGTATTTGTTGGAACGGGTGATTTAGAAGATGTAATGTCTGCATTTAAGTTATTACGACTTTCTCATAACAAATATACAAGAAATTTAATTAGTCTATCCTTAAAAAGATTAACCAACCTAAATTCCATCAATACAAATAATCTCTTCGAATTATTTAATAATCGCAACTTTTTAAAAATGGAGTCTCATGAAAAAACTTATTTTTTACGTCTTATTTTCAGACTTATATTAATTGACCATCTTTCAAATTTTAAATGTTTTTTTCATCAAAATAAAAAAAAACCTTTTATTGATTTATTAAATAGCAACATTTATAAGAATGTTTATCAATTAGACCTAGGTTCACTTTGCTCTAATACACCTAATTATCATAGAGCGTTACTAATTAATAGATTTTATAAAAATTTTAATATAAAAATTGAAATATTAAAAAATAATACCATTTATAGTAACAGTAAATTATTAAAAAGAATAAATATAATCCAAAATTATTTAATTGAATTTAAGAAGTTTAATGAATTTAATTGTGATGGTGATTATTTTATAAAAAAGATGATTAAGCTAAATAACAGTTATTTAAGATAATGAAAAAAGTTTTTGTAACAGGTGCATCTGGTTTTATAGGATCACACTTGGTTGAAAGTTTGGTTTCAAAAGGTTATCACGTAAAAGCATTAGTGCCTTATAATATTGATAATACTTGGGGTTGGATAGATACATTTCCTAAAAAAATAAAGAATAAATTAAAAGTTGTAATAGGTGATGTGGTTGATCAAGATTTAATTTTAAAAGAAACAAAAAAATGTGATGTAATATTTCACTTAGCAGCACTTATATCAATTCCATATTCCTACCAGTCGCCAAGAACATATATTTCAACTAACGTTATCGGCACACTAAATGTTTTAGAAGCAGCTAGAGTAAACAATTGTAAGAAAGTAGTCATTACATCCACTAGTGAAGTTTATGGATCAGCTCAATATATTCCAATCGACGAAAAACACCCATTAAATGCACAGTCACCTTATGCAGCAAGTAAGGTAGCTGCAGATCAGCTAGCCTTATCTTATTATAAAAGTTTTGCCTTACCTGTAACAATTATTAGACCCTTTAATACATACGGTCCAAGACAGTCACAAAGAGCTGCAATTCCAACAATTATTGCACAAATTTTAAATGGGCAAAAAAAAATTAAATTAGGTAATTTAGACTCATCAAGAGACTTTACTCTGGCACAAGATACAGTAAGTGGATTTTTAAAAACCATTAATAACAAAAAATGCGTCGGGCAAGTCATAAACCTTGGAACTGGATCGCATTTTACAATTAAAGAAACAGTTGAAATGATAGCAAAAATTATTGGCACCCACATAACAGTAGAGTTAGATAAAAAAAGAATAAGACCAAAAAAAAGTGAAGTCGATAGATTATTATCAAAAAACACAAAAGCTAAAAAAATCTTAAAATGGAAACCTAAGTTTGTTAAGAAAGCAGGATTTTATAAAGGTTTAGAAAAAACTATAGAATGGTTTAAAAATCCTAAAAATTTAAAACATTATAAAAATAACAAATATAACGTTTAAAAACAATGCCCAAAAAAAAAATTATTTTTTATACAGGCAGTAGAGCAGATTATGGACTTTTAGAGCCAATTATTTTTCAAATATATAAAGAAATAGATATTTATTTAGTAGTAGGACCGCACCATTTAGAAAAAACTTTAGGTAAAACTTCAAGACTAATAAACAGGAAATTATTTAAGAAGATATATAGCTGCAAAGCAAAGATTGATTATAATAATGTTGATATTGTTAAATTTTTATCAGAATCGTTAAATAGATATAAAAAAATAATCATTAGAATAAAACCCGATTTAGCAGTAATATTGGGTGACAGGTATGAAGTCTTGTCATTTGCAATAACTTCTTTTTTTCAAAATGTAAAAATTTGCCATTTGCATGGAGGGGAAAAAACCATAGGATCATTTGATGATACAATAAGACATGTTATTACAAAACTTAGCCATTATCACTTCACAACAAACATAAAATATAGAGATAGAGTAATTCATTTAGGAGAAAATAAAAAAAAAATATTTAATTACGGAGCAATCGGTGCTGAAAATGTAAAAAATATAAAATACTTGAGTAAAAAAGAACTTTTTCTTAAATTAGGTATTAATACAAAAAAAAAAATAATTTTGATCACATTTCATCCCGAAACTAATAATTATAAAAGTTACTCATCTCAAATTAGAACCTTATTAGAATCGCTTAAAAATTTTAAAAATTTATTTTTAGTCTTTACAGGAAGTAATGGTGACCCTAATGGAAAAATGTTTAATCAAGAAATGAAAAAATTTATAAAAAAAAATGATAACTCTATTTTTTTTAGTTCTCTTGGAAATACAAATTATTTGAATCTTATGAGGTATGCAAATGCAGTATTGGGCAATTCTTCTAGCGCAATAATAGAGGCCCCATCTTTTGGTATTCCAGTTATTAATATAGGAAACAGGCAATCTGGGCGTGAGCTTTCATCAAATATTTTTTCTTGTAAATTAAATAAAAACGCAATTATTAATGAAATTAAAAAATTAAAAAAAATTAGAAAAAAAGTTTTTGCAAAGAATTTAAATTTTAAAAAAAATGCTATAGTAAAAATAGCAAATAAAATTAAATCTTTAAGTAAAAAAGTAAAACCAGATTTTAAATACTTTTATGATTAAGCAACATAATAAAGTTATAGTTATTGCAGAAGTTGGAGTAAACCATAATGGAAAAATTAAAATTGCCAAAAAAATGATTAAGATTGCAAAAAATTGTGGAGCTGATTATGTAAAATTTCAAAATTGGAAAGCAAATAATTTAGTTACAGAGAATGCAAAAATGGCACCTTATCAAATTAAAAATACAAAAAAAAAACAAAGACAAATAGACCTGCTTAAACCTTTAGAATTAAAAAAAAATGATTATTTTATTTTAAAAACTTTTGCAAATAAAAATAAGATAAATTTTTTATCTTCCCCTTTTGATGAAGAAAATTATCTATTTTTAACCAAAAATCTTAAATGCAAAGAAATTAAAATACCATCAGGTGAAATAAATAATTTTCTTATGTTGAGTAATATTAATCTTAAAAAAGAATATATATTTATTTCGACTGGTATGTCTAATTTAGAAGAAATTGCACATACTTTAAACTTTATAGCTAAAAAAAAAGTATTTAAAGTTAAAAAAAGTAGGATTATAATTAATGATAAAAAAAAATTATTATTTTTAAAAAAAAGACTTTGCTTACTTCATTGTGTCACTGATTACCCAGTAGATGATAAATTTGCAAATCTCAATGCTATTAAAACTTTGGAGAAAGAATTTCAGTTAAATGTAGGTTATTCGGATCATACAGCAGGCATTTTAGCGCCTATAATAGCAGCATCACTAGGTGCTAAGGTTATAGAAAAACATATTACTTTAAATAAGAAATTAAAAGGACCCGATCATAAAGCTTCATTAAACCCAATTGAATTTAAAAAAATGGTTAAACAAATTAGAAAATTAGAAACTATGATGGGCAATGGAAAAAAGGTACTACAAAAATGTGAGATTAAAAATATGCTCATAGCACGAAAAAGTATTGTTGCAAAAAAAAATATTAAACAAGGTCAGCTTTTTTCGAACTTAAATTTAGGCATTAAAAGACCTGCAGGTGGTATAAATCCATCTAAGTATTTTAATTTAATAGGAAAAAAGTCAAAGAAAAACTATAAAATAGATCAAAAAATTTAATTATGAAAATTCTTTCAATTTATCCCTATACACACATTTCATCAGCGGCACTAATGATAGATGGAAAAATAGTAGCCGCCTCTCCTGAGGAAAGATTTAATAGAATTAAAATGAGTACTGCTTTTCCTTTTAAAGCAATAGATTGGTGTTTAAAAAAAGCAAATTTAAAATTAGACAATATAGATTTAATTGTAGTTCCATGGAATCCATCACATAATATAAATGATGCCTCATCAAGGTGGACGAATGATTTGAGATGGAGAGGTGAGATGCTTTCAAACATCCCGATAAACATAATGAGAATGTTAAATTCGGAACCTGCTGAAGAAATTATAATTAGTTTCAAGAATCAAAAAATAGTTTATTTGAATCATCACGAATGTCATGCAGCGTCAGCTTTTTTTACATCTCCATTTAAAAAAACAGATATATTGACTATTGATGGTCATGGAGAAATTGATACATGCTTTTTAGGAACTGGTAATGAAAAAAAAATAACGAAACATGGCTCTGTAAAGTATCCTCATTCAGTGGGTTTATACTACGGCTCATTTACAAATTTTCTAGGATTTAAACCAGATTCAGATGAATGGAAGGTTATGGCATTAGCATCATATGAAACGAAAAAAAATATTTATGACGATAAAGTAAATAAATTATTCAATTTAACAAAAGATGGATTTGAATTAGATCTTAGTTATTTTGATTTTTATACTTTTGATAGAAGAAAATTTTTTTTTACAACTAAATTTACTAAATTATTCGGTGAACCACGTAAAAAAGAAAGCAAAATAACAAAAAGACACAATCAAATTGCAGCGGCTATGCAAAGATCTTTTGAAAAAATAGTTTTTCATTTATTAGTAAAATTGAAGAAAACAGGCCCTAAAAATAATAACATCGTGTTAGCTGGAGGTGCGGCAATGAATTGTGTTTTTAATGGCTTGCTAAATAAAAGTAAAATTTATAAAAATAATTATATACCAGCTTACCCGGATGACCTAGGAGTCTCGATTGGAGCAACATATTTAGCGAATTTTAAATTTAATAAAAAAGCAACTAGAAAAATTTATCATGAAAAAGAAAATTATTTTGGGCCTGAGTTTACTGATTTAGAAATAAAAAAAGAACTCATTAAATCAAATCTAAATTTTATTAATGCAAAAAACAATGTTTCTGAAATTACAGCAGAAATGCTAGCTAATGGTAAATTAATAGGTTGGTTTCAGGGACGAATGGAGTTTTCACATAGATCATTAGGTAACAGAGCAATCCTTGCTGATCCACGTGATGAAAAAATGAAAGATATAGTTAATAGAGCTATAAAATTTAGAGAAGGTTTTAGACCATTTGCTCCATCAGTTTTGGGTGATTATGCACATAAAATTTTTGATTTAAAAAAGAATGAAAAGATTTATTTTATGGAAAAAGCAGTTAAGGTGCGAAAAAATTGGAAAAAAATAATTCCTGCAGTTACACATGTTGATGGCACAGCTAGAGTTCAAACTGTGACAAAAAAATCAAATTTAAAATTTAATGAATTAATATCTAATTTTAATAAAATCACTAATGTACCCGTCTTATTGAATACCTCATTTAATTTAAATGGAGAGCCAATAGTTTGTTCTCCAAAAGATGCAATAAGGACTTTCTTTTCTTGTGGGTTAGATGCCCTTGTGATTGGCAATTATATAATAAAAAAATGATTGATATAAACAAGTTAAGAAAAAATATATTAAGTGATGATGCCACTATAATGCATGCAATCAAGTGTCTAAATGATTCAGAGCATAAGATATGTTTAATTCTAAGTAAATCAAAAAAACTTTTGGGTGTTATGACAGATGGTGACTTAAGAAGAGCTATCTTAAAATCTTCAGATTTTTTAAAACCTATAAATCAATTCTATAATAAGAATTTTACTTATTGTTTTGAAGACACATTGAAGCATGTAGTAAAAAAGAAATATATGAAAGATGATTCCTTACTATATATCCCTGTAGTTGATAGAAAGAATTTATTTATAGGTTTACATTTAAAAAAAGATTTTTTGGAAGAAATTTTATTAAAAAATGAAGTAGTGATAATGGCAGGAGGAATGGGGAAAAGATTGTTACCCTTGACAAATAATTACCCCAAGCCAATGTTACAGGTAGGTGGTAGGCCTCTTTTGGAGACTATAATTTATTCATTAAAATCATCTAATTTTGTGAATATAAATATTTCAGTAAACTATCTTAAAAATAAAATAATTAATTTTTTTGATGATGGGAAACGTTTACAGCTAAAAATTAAATATCTTATTGAAAAAAAACCTTTAGGGACCATTGGATCGTTGTCATTATTAAAAAATAAAATTAAAGAACCTATTTTATTAATTAATGGAGATATATACACATCCTTAAAATTTGAAAACTTGATAAGCTATCATAATAGTCAAAAAAACGAAATGACGATTTGTGTTAACAATTATTCTGTACAAATTCCATATGGAGTTATAAATTACAAGAAAATTAAAAAAAAAATAATAACAGAAAAACCCATTTTTAATTTTGATGTAAACTCTGGAATATATGTGATAAATCCAAGCTTACTAAAATATATCCCAAAAAATAAATATTGTGACATGGATACCTTTATTAATAAAATTCAAAAAAGAAAAATTGGTTTTTTTAAAATCCATGAAACTTTAATTGATATTGGTGACCACAAAAAATTTAATAAAGTGCAAAAAATGACTAATAATGATTAATAAACCAAAGATTCTTTGTGTAATTCCAGCCAGAAAAAATAGCAAGGGACTAAAAAATAAGAATATAAAGAAGTTGGGAAATATACCTTTAATTGCATGGTCAATCTTAACTGCAAAAAAATGTAGATTAATTGATGAAATAATAGTGAGCACCGACTCTATTCAAATTTCAAATATAGCTAAAAAATTTGGTGCAAAAATTCCATTTATAAGACCAAAAAAGCTTGCAACAGATAAATCTAGCACCTTTAGTGTTTTAGAGCATGCTGTTAATTTTTATAAAAAAAAAGAAATTTCTTTTGATTATGTTTTATTATTAGAACCTACTTCCCCACTAAGAAATTATAAAGATATCAATTCATGTATTAAAAAAGTGATAAAAAATAAAATTGTATCAATGGTAAGCGTTACCAGCATAATCAATCAACATCCTTCATTTTTATACTCATTAAATAAAAAAAATATATTGATTCCATATCTAAAAAATCAGAAAAAATTATATGTGAGAAGACAGGATATAAAACCACTTTATTATTTAGAGGGTTCAATTTATATTTCAAAAACTTCGGTATTACTTAAAAAGAAAACTTTTTATCATGAAAAAACCCAAGCTTACAAGGTAGATAAATGGAAATCTTTAGAAATTGATGATATTGATGATTTTAATTTAGCAAATTTTTATGTAAGAAATTTGAAAAAACTTAAGGGTTTAAAAAGATGAATAAAGGACAAGAACTTTTAAAAAAAGCTAAAAAAATTATCCCAGGAGGCAATCAACTGCTATCTAAAAGAAGTGAGATGTTTCTACCAGGATTGTGGCCAACATATTATAAAAAAGCTAAAGGTTGTAAAGTTTGGGACTTAAACAATAAAGTTTATTATGATTTTGCAGGAATGGGCGTTACTTCTTGTGTTTTAGGTTATTCAAATGAATATATTAATAGGGCATTAATAAAAGGACTTGAAAGCGGATCGATGTGCACTCTAAATGCTGTTGAAGAAGTAGAATTAGCAGAAGAGTTATTAAATATTCATAAATGGTCAGGAATGGCAAAATTTTGTAAATCCGGTGGTGAAGCCTGTATGGTGGCAATAAGAATTGCTAGAGCATATACAAATAAAAATAATATTGCTTTCTGCGGTTATCATGGGTGGCATGATTGGTATTTAGCAACAAATATGAATGGTTCAAAAAATTTAGATAAACAGTTACTTCCTGGATTAAAAGCTAAAGGAGTTTCAAATTCATTTAAAAATTCAATTAAACCTTTTCTATATAATGATATTGCTTCATTTAAGAAACTTTTTAAAAATAATAATAATAATATAGGAATTATTATAATGGAACCGATGAGAGGGGTGAAACCTAGTCATAATTTTTTGAGACAAGTAAAATCAATAGCTAAAAAAAATAAAGCTATACTAATTTTTGATGAAATTACCTCAGGTTTTAAGGATAATTATGGTGGTTTACACTTAAAACTAAAAGTAACTCCCGACATGGCTATTTTTGGAAAATCTATTGGAAACGGATATCCAATTTCTGCAATTATTGGTAAAAAAGATATAATGCAAGTTGCTCAAGAAACATTCATTAGTTCTACAATGTGGACGGATAGATTAGGATTTATTGCAGCAAAAGTTACTCTTAAAAAATTAAAGCAACTTAACATTAATAGATTAATATCAAACTATGGAAATAAAATTAAAAAAGGATGGATTAAAATTTCAAAAAAAAATAAAGTTAAAATTTCTATAAGCGGGCAAGACTCAATTCCATATTTAAAATTTGATTATCCAAACAGCCTTGAAATTTTAACTTATTTTACTCAAGAGATGCTCAAAAAAGGTTTTTTGGCGGGTGCTCAAGTTGCTACAAGCTTTGCTTATAATGATAAGATTATTAATAAATATTTAAAAGAAGTAGATAATGTATTTAGTAAAATTCAAACTTGTTTAAGAAATGGAAAATTTCCTTTAAAGGGAGAAATCAAACATTCAACCTTCAAAAGACTTACGGGATAAAAAAATAATGAACGCCGATCTTAAAAAATATCTTAAAGAACATATTGTAAAGCCAATATTGAGAAAATTTAATTAAGGTGAAAAAAAAAATTATAATTCTTGGTTCATCTGGTCTAATTGGAAATACTTTAAGTCTAGAGCTGTCAAAAAAATATAAAGTTATAGGTTTAGATAAAATTGCCAATAAAAAAACAGATTTTATTGTAGATATAAATGATTATGAAGAGTCAAAAAAAAAAATTGATTTAATAATAAAAAAGAATAGATCTATACATGCTGTAATTATATCCGTATATCCAAAAGTAGATATTAAGCAAAAAAAAAATTCTTTAACACTTTCATATGAGCAGTTTTCAAAAGATTTAAATAACCATCTTATGGCGTATTATAATATTAATAAAATTTTTATTAATTATTTTAAAAAAAAAGAGGGAGGTGTAATAGTCAATTTTGGGTCTATTTATGGTTCTTATATTCCAAGATTTGAGGTTTATGAGGGAACAAAAATGTCTATGCCAATGCAATATGCAATAGCCAAAAACTCAATTATTACTATGAGTAAATTTCTGGCTAAAGAATATTTAAATAAAAAAATTCGAATTAATTGCGTAAGTCCTGGAGGCGTTTTTGATTATCAAAATCCTAAATTTATAAAGAAATATAAAAAATACACAGCGAATAAAAGTATGTTAAGTAAAAATGACCTTTCTGGAGTAGTAAAATTTTTAATATCTGATGAATCATCAAAAATTACTGGCCAGGATATAGTCATTGATGATGGATATACTTTGTAAATGTTTAAAGATTTTAAAAAAGTATTAAATTTAATAGGAAAACAAAAAACAAAACCATTAATTTATTTTTCATCATTCAGTCTGCTATTAATTTTTTTAGAACTATTAGGAATTACAATATTAATTCCAATAATTTCATTCATAACAAATAATAATTCTTCATTTTTTGTTTTTGAATTTTTTTTTAATGATAAAAATTTTTTACTATTAATAGGGATACTAATCTTTATTTTTATTTCAAAAAATTTATTAATAATATACTTGAGCCATTGGCAAATGAAATTTTCTGGAAAGGTTCATTTAGACCTTTCTAGCAAATTATTAAAATATTACTTAAAAATGCCTTATGAACAGTATTTAAATATAAATTCTTCAATACATATAAAAAATATTGAAAATGAATGTCAAAATTTTTCTCACTATCTTGTTGCTTATTTAGGATTAATTGTAGACGTAATTCTATCTTTAGTATTAATACTTTTGTTGTTGAGACTAAACTTTTTTTATACATCTATAATCTTTGTGTTTTTTTTCACGATTTCTTTGATTTTATATTTTTTATCCAAAACTAATTTAAAAAAATGGTCAAAAGAAAGAATGGAAACTGCCAGGAAAGTCTTGCAAAATCTAATGGAAACTATTGGAAGCATAAAAGAAATTAAAACTTATGAAAAAGAGGAAAAATTTGTTGACCAACATATAAAAAATTTAAGAAAAAATATTTATTCATCAATTAAAACAAATATTATTAGGATGTATCCAAAGTCTACATTTGAAGTATCTTTTATATTCTTGATATCAGTTGTTTTAATTTATATAAGATCTTCAGAAAATACTCTCAATTCTATGCTGCCCACAATTGTTGCTTTTATGGCTGCTGGGATAAAATTGTTACCTACTTTTTCTAAAATTTTAGGTCAATTGCAAACTATAAGATCAAACAGAATTTCAATTGAAGTTTTACATAACGAATTTAATCAAATTCTACTTAAACCCTCCTTAGATCAAGGTAATGAAATTTTAGTTAATTCATTTAAATTAAATAAAATTCAGTTTAAAGAAGTTTCATTTAATTATTTGAATAATAAAAAAGAAATTATTCAAAAGTTAAATCTAAAACTTGAAATTGGAAAATGTTATTGCATCATTGGAGAAACTGGATCAGGAAAAACAACTTTGACGAATCTTTTACTAAAATTATTGATCCCAACAAGTGGTCAAATTTTAATAAACGATAAATATGACCTGCAAAAAATAAAAAATAGATTTTATTCATTTGTTCCTCAAAAAATCTATCTTTTAGATAGTAGTATAAGATCCAACATAGCATTAGAGGAAGACGATACAAAAATATCAGAAAATCTATTGAATTCATCCATTAAACTTGCTCAACTTGAAAGTTTTGTCGATAATTTACCCCAAAAAACATACACAAAAATTGGCGAAAATGCTTCAAGGTTGTCGGGGGGGCAGTTACAAAGGTTGGGTATTGCTAGATCAATATACAATGAGTCTCAATTAATGATATTCGATGAACCAACTTCATCATTAGATCAATTAACTGAAAAAAAAATTTATGAAAATATAAAATTATTCAAAAATGATAAAATAATTATTATAGTATCTCACTCAAAAGAAATAAAAAAATTTGTCGATCAGATAATAGAAATAAAAGATAATAAAATTTTAACTTATGAATAAAATAAACTTACTAGATTGCACACTAAGAGACGGTGGTTATTATAATATTTGGAAATTTGATAATAATTTAGTTCAAGATTATCTAAATGTTATGGCTAAAAGTAAAGTAGATTTTGTTGAAATAGGTTTCTGTTTTTTTGAAAAGAATAAGACTAAAGGTCCTTTTGCTTATATCTCAGAAAAAATATTAAAAAATTTTGAGATAAAAAAAAGCTTAAAATTAGCTGTAATGCTAAATGTTTCAGATACTGGAGAGAATGATGAAGAAATTATTAAAAATATTAACTCTGCATTTCATAATAAAAAAAAAGACAGGATTAAACTTGTAAGATTGGCATTTCACTTAGAGGAGCTAGATAAAACAATTTTAATAGCCAAAATTTTAAAAAAAAAGAAATACATGGTGGGATTAAATTTGATGCAAATTTCTGAAATCAAGTTTAAAAAAATTAAAGATATTTTTAAGAAAATAGATAAAAGTTTTGTAGATGTTTTTTATTTTGCAGATAGCTTAGGCTCATTAGAATTAGTGCAAACTAAAAAAATTATTAACTTAATTAAAAAATATTGGAAAAAACCAATTGGTATACATGCGCATGACAATCAAAGTCTGGCGCTTGAAAACTCAAAAGTAGCCATTAAAGAGGGTGCTACATTTATAGATAGTACTGTATTAGGAATGGGCAGAGGTCCAGGGAACGTAAAAACAGAAAATATACTGTCTCTAGTAAATAGAAGTTCTATTTATGAAATTTCAAATTTAATTGAAAAACATTTTTTTGAACTTAAAAAAAAATATAATTGGGGAACAAATCATTTTTATTATCTCTCAGCTAAATACAAGATACACCCAACATATATACAAAAAATGTTAGAAGGTAATCGATATGACCATAATCAGATACTTCTAGCAATTGATATTTTAAAAGATATAAATGCTAAATCTTTTAATCCAACTAAATTAAATTTTTCAACGAAATTTTATGTAGGAAAACCGAAAGGTAAATGGTTCCCAAGTAATTTTAAAAAGCGTAAAATTTTAATTTTAGCAAATGGGGAAGAATTATATAAAAATACAAAAAAGATTAACATATTTATTAAAAAAGAAAATCCAATCATTCTCTCTTTAAATGAATTAAAAAATAGCAGAATAAAAAGAATTGATTTTATCACCATGTGCAATCCATCAAGAATTTTTATAGAATTAAATAATTTAAAAAATAAAAAAGCTAGAATAATTGCTCCATTTTCCATGATACCAAAAAAAATTTTTTCTAAACAAAAAATTAACAAAAGTTATGATTATGGGGCAGTTGCCAAAGCTAACAAAATAGAAGTAAATAAAAATTATTGCCTTATTCCTAATTTTTTAGCCCTTTCCTATGCACTTTGCATCGCTATAGCAGGAGGCGGAGAGAATATTATTTTTGCAGGTCTGGATGGATATAGCGACAATGTAGTACAAAAAAAAGAAACAGTTAATACTTTAAAGTTATTTCAAAAACAGTATAAAAAATTAGAAATAAAATCATTAACACCCACAAAATATAAAATTAAAAAGATTTAAAAACTAAAGTTTTTTTAATTCCTTTAGCTATATCAGTGAAGTTAAATTTTCCAATTAAAAAAATTAATTTTTTATTATTTCCATGAGTTTTAAGCATGTCACCTTTTTGGAAGGAAAGTTTTTTTACCAAAGGTTTTATATTAATAGATTGAGAAATAAGTTTAATAATTTTTATTATAGAAATAGATTTTCCCGAACAAATATTTAGTATTAAATTTTTTTTATTTTTAAGAAAATTAGCATTAGATAATTTAAATATAATTTTGCTTACATCGCCAACATATGTAAAATCTCTATAGTGGTTACCATTATTATAAAGTTGAATAAATTTTCTAGTTTTAAGATTATTGATTATCTTAGGTATGAACATATCAGGGCGACCAAGCTCACCATAAACTGTGAACATTCTGAGGCCGACCGAGTTAATTTGATAATTTTTAAGATATACATCTACTAATTTTTCATTAAAAACTTTTGTAAGACCATAGAAATTTTCTGGATTAAATTCAAAATTCTCTTTAATAGGATATTTTTTAACATTGCCATATATAGAACTTGATGATGCATAAATTAAATTATTTAATTTATATTTTTTCATACTTTCTAATAAATTAAGGAAACCAGTTATATTGTAATCTATGTATTTAAATGGGTTTTTATAACTAAATCTAACTCCTGCTTGTGCAGCTAAATGAATTATGACATTTGGTTTTATTTTTCCTAATAAAGAAGAGAAGCTCTTGTTTTGAATATCATCTTTTATAAAGAAAAATTTTTTATATTTTTTGAGTAGGTTACATCTTTTAATTTTAAGTTTTATGTCATAATAATTATTATGATTATCAACACCATAAACAATGTAGTCTTTATTCAGGAAATAAGATGCCACATGATATCCGATAAAACCAGATGTCCCTGTAATTAAAATTTTATTTTTTGTATTCATTAAAAAAATTTTCAATAATTAAACATCTTTTTTCCCAAGTATATTTCTTTGCAGTATTAAAAGCATTAGTTTTCAACATTTTATATTTTAAAGGATTGTTAATTACATCGGTTATTCTTTTTTTCCAATTTTGTAAATCATTTAATTCAAGAATTATAGAATTAAAATTGTCTTTTAATATATGATTATATGAAGGTTGTTTTGTTGCAAAAATTATTTTTTTTGCAGCCAAGTATTCAAACATCTTTAGTGGTGATATATATTTTGACACATTTAAATTTGAAATGAGTACACCAATTTTTTTTTCATAAGGCATTAATAAATAATCTGCATTAGATAAAATTGATGGGATTTTATTATAATCTGTATATTCGTTTAAAGATACATTTTTAGTAAAGTTACATTTGTTGTAATTATCTAAACTCATTGTATCAATATTTCCATATAAGATAAAATCATGATTTTTAAAAATGTTTGCTAATCGAACTATAATTTCAACACCTTTACCGTCAACAAAACTACCAGTATAAACAAATTTTTTTCTTTTATTATTTTTACTTTTTTTTTTAAATTTAGAAAAATCTTCAATTTTTACCGCATCATCAAGCACTATGTAATTTTTCTTATTAATTTTAAAGTGATCATTTAACTTATTGTGAATAAAAATAAATTTTAGATTATCTTTTTTAATAATTTTGTAGGTAAAATGAAATATAATTTTTGTAAAGCCTTTAAGCTCAGTATGTATTTCAAGTAAATTTTTAATATTAAAAAATGAAAGAAGTAGACTTGCTAATATATTCCTAGAAATTATTAAATCAGCTTTACTTTTTCTTAAAATAAAAAAAATTTTATATGCATTTTGAAACCTTGTGAAAAAAGTATTTGCCTTAAATCGTTGCAAACCTAATATTTTAAAATTTTTGTATAAGTTATATTTTTTTTTTATTGAGTAAAAATTAGTATTTATATTATTTACAATTAATTGAGCATTAAAACCATTTGCGACAAATGCTTCACACATTTTTATTACATGAACAGCATAAGCAGATTTATTTGGTAATGAAAGATCGCTCAAATAAATTACTTTTTTCATTATTTTTGGATAAACTTACTTAATTTAGTTTTTAATTGATGTAGGTCATTAGAACTTAATTTAGAATCGATATTTGAATTTTTTTGAATACTTTTTTCAATATCAAAAGAGCTATATTTTTCATCAAGTGAGAGAAATTTTAAAATAGTTTTTTTTGTTTGATTGTGCTTACATAAAAAATCATCAAATTTTATTATAAGAAATTTATTTGAATTAATTTCTAGATTTGATATTTTTTCATATATATATTCATACCATCTTATAAATTTATCAATAGTAAGTCCTGCGTAAGCAAAAGCTGGGTTTTGAGAAATACTATAATATGTTCCAATTGGATCTCTTAAAGTTATTATACATTTTGAGTTTGAAAAGAATTTCAAATTTTGAGTAGCTTCATAAATATTAATTGACTGATCTATCAGTGCAAGTTTATCATTAGAATATGTATCAGTTGATTTTATAATTTTGTCAATAAAGTTAGTTGAATAATTAATAAACAAATTATGATTTACAGGTAAGATTAATTTAAAAACATTAATGTCACTTATTTTTTTGTTTAAGATGATTTTTTCAAAATAGAATCTAAAAGTATCAATTAAATTTATTTTAGACTTACTAAAATTAGGTAAACCGTTATATTCTAAGTGTGTAATATTTTTGAGATATTCTTGACATAAATGATGAAATTTTGATGGATAATGATTTTTTTTTTTTGACTCTAAGTTTTTACAAAATTTTTTAAAAGCATACATGGAATTGCTAGCACCATTTATACTAAAATTATAATATAAATTATGTTCTAGATCTCTAATACCGTCTGGATCATTAACAAGTCTAAATTCTTGATTTTCAAATGGTAAAAAAACATCATCTCTGTCTTTAAGAAAGTCTAATATTGCACCACTTCCACTATTTCCCGGCCCCGCAATAATTATTTTTTTCATCAAGAATTAGGTTATTAACACAATAATAATATTATTATATAATTATTTATACTAAGAATAATTTAACTACAAATTTGTATATCATGAAAATATCTCAGGTTATAAAAAAAAATTTTCAATATTTATTTAAAAACAAAGGTAAAATATTAATAAAGTATTTTAGTAGAAATAATAAGAATTTTTTCTATTCTTTATCTCATCAAATCAACTTTGGAAGTATTAAAGCAAATAATTTTTATATAAGATCATTAAAAAAATCAAAATTTTATTTTGAGTACGGATCGGGAAATTCATCTATGCTTGCAAAAAGGCTTTCTAAGAATTTTATCTCAATTGAATGCGACAAAAGCTTTTTTAATGATTTAAAAAAAAGAAAAATACATGAAGTTAAATTTACAAACATTGGCCCAACTTTAGAATATTCATATCCTATTTTTTTTTTAAGAAAAAAAATTGTTAAATATGTTGAAAAAATAAACTCATTTATATTAAGAGAAAAAATACCTGATCTCATCTTGATAGATGGGAGATTTAGAGTCAGCTGTTGTTTAAATTTAACTAAATTTAAAAAAGAATTAATGAAAGCAAAAACAATAATATTATTAGATGATTTTCAAAAAAGAAATTATTATAAAATACTTAATAAATATTTTTTCATAGGCACGTGTGGAAGAATGGGAATTCTTAAATTTAAAAATAATTTTCCGTCAAAGAATACTTTTAGTAAATTCATTGAGGATCCTAGATAATGAATATCTGCTATATATCTAATTCAGCCTCACCATCAAAAAATGCTAGCAGCTTACAAATAGCCAAGCTTTGTGAATATATTTCAAAGCAAAAGCATAATGTTAAATTAATTCTACCTAAAACTGGAGATAAAAAAAATTTTAACAAATTCTACAAAATAAAATATAAATATAAATTGGTAAGACTAAAAGCATTTAAAACATTTCCAATAGGAATTAATTATTATCTATATTCAATATTTGCAATTATAAAATCAGATTATAAAAAGCAAGATCTATTTTTAACAAGAAATTTTTTTACGTCTTTTATCTTAAGTCTACTTTGTAAAAAACATATTTTAGAAATTCATGATGATATTAAAATCGAAAGTCGAATAGTTCAATTATTGGTAAAATATTTTAAAATTTTGAATTATAATTTTTTAATTAAAATTATAACAACAACACAATCTTTAAAAAAAAGGTATAGGGACTATGGTGTGATTGAAAAAAAAATTCAAGTTTTGCATAATGCCTCATCATTAAAGTCACAATTTAATCCATATAGTAAAAAAAAAAATCTTAATATTGGTTATTTTGGATCAATATTTCACTCTAGAGGAATTGAAATGATTCTAAAGTTATCCGTTCTAGATAAAATAAATGATTATTATATTTTTGGGGGCACAAAAAAGGAAATTGATAAGATTAAACATAAGGCTAGAAATAAAAATTTATTTTTTTCTCCACACATCCCTTACTCCAAAGTTAATATTGAAATAAAAAATATGGATGTCTGTATTTTACCATATACATCAAAAATTACTGTTGCCGGTAATGTTGGTGATATTTCTAAATTTACTTCGCCATTAAAGTTATTTGATTATATGAAATTAGGTAAATTAATTATCTCATCAAATTTATCTGTGTTAAGAGAAGTTCTGGTAGATAAAGAAAATAGTTTATTAGTAAATAGATTTAACGATGAAAAAGAATGGTATAAAAAGATTTCACTAGTAAGTAAAAATTTTAAAAAATCTACCACAATAAGAAATAATGCATTTAATTATGCTAAAAAATTTGATCTTAATTGGAGAGTAAAAAAACTTCTATCTTTTTAAGATTTTTCTTAGGAAATTTTTTATAGATAATCTTCGAGTATTAATTTTTTTGGGCTCTCTTAAGTCACTATTAGTTATTTTTTTTATTTTGCACATCCCAGTCCCTTGAAAAGTGAAATCGATTATAAGGTTATCTCGATTGGAATAATAAATTTCTAAAATCTTTTCAAATGTTTCATAGTTATTAATTTCACCATAAAATCGATCTTTTTCAGAATTTCTTAAATAAGGTATCCAATTTATGTCGTCTATAAAAAAACAATGATTTACTTCGAGTAAATTAAAGTAATTATAAATAATTTTTTTAACATGATTTGCTTCATGAAGCGTATCCAAAAGTATTAAATTAAATTTATTTGGAACTTTTTTTTTTACTAATGTAAAATTATCATCTCTAGAATATACAAACTTCCAATTTGAATCATTGAATTTATTTTGATAGTCTACGTTATCAACTGAAAATAATTTACAGTGAGAAACCTTTGCGTATTCTAAAAAAAGTTCTGTAGACATTGCCTGGTCACTAACACCAAATTCCAAAATATTTGCTAGTTTAATTTTATTTAATTCAGGGTACATAAAATCTATCAGTTTAGTATGATGTCTGGATCTTGTAGTATAATCCTTAATAAATTTTTCTAAATCACTCATAATGTGTTTTCAATGTTCTAATTAAATTAAATTTTGGCTTATACTTTAAGTATCTAGATATACTATTGATACATGCTTTTGTGTAATTTAATTCTTTTTTAGAAATTGGTAGGTAATTAAATTTAACTTTGTTTTTAAATCTTTTTTTTATCTCACAAGTTATTTTATTAATATCTGTACCAATACCTGATCCAATGTTAAATATTCTATTAATTCTTTTATTTGATTCGATTAAAACTATTAGTTTAAAAATAATAAATGATAAGGAATGTATGCTGATAAAATCTCTTGAAGGAAATTTTATTTTATTATTTATTTTTATAAAATTAATATTTGTTATTTTTTTATTTCTAATATTTTGAATGATTTTGAAAATTAATCTTTGATAATTTTTTTTTTTAAAATTAAAAATTTTAAATTTTGGATTGAATATTCCAATAATATTAAATAACCGTAAAATAACCAAACTATCAAATTTTGTTTTTTTTAAATATTGCTCAATTAAAAGTTTATTTTGTCCATAAAAATTTTTTGGATTTATTGAATTTTTTTCACTAATTTTAATTATTTCTTTTTTTTCCTTGTAAACATTAGAAGATGAAAAAAATATAAATTTTTTTATTTTTGCTTTTTTACATGTATCAATAAATTTCTTTGTTTTAGTGACATTATTGAGAAAATATTTTTTTTTTTCTTTTTCAGCTTCAAGTACATAAGAGAAAGCAGCAGCGTGTATTACTGTATCAATATTATATTCCTTAATTAATTGATAAACTTTTTTCTTAGAAGAAATATCAAAAAAAAAATGATTATCTTTTTGATTGATATTTGATTTGTATGAGTATGAAAGATTATCTATTCCAACAAATTTAATTTTCTTTTTTTTAAGATAACAACAAAGATGTGATCCTATGTATCCTGTACTACCTGTAATTAATATCATTTAAATAATTTTTTTTACATATAAACTAAATTAGTTAATGTAAAGCAATATAAACTAATGAAAAAAAAAGTAATATACTGGTCACCTTGTCTAAACCCTGTTGGAACCATTAAATCAACAATTAATTCAGCTGTAAGTCTATCAAAATATAGTGAAGATTATGAGGTTGCTATTATTAATGCTTGTGGTGAGTGGGATAAATATTTAGATTATTTTAAAGAAAACCATGTAAAAATTATTAATTTTAAATATAGTTTTTTTAAGTACCTTCCTAAACATGGTTATGTGCAAAGTCGATTTTCCTACGTAATAATTTTCTTACTATGTTTTTTTCCACTTATTAAATTGATAAAATCAAGTAAACCTGATTTTTTTATTGCCCATCTAATTACCTCTTTACCCTTAATGGTTATGAATTTATTCAAAACAGATACAAAATTTATTCTAAGGATTTCAGGTATGCCTCGATTAAATTTAATAAGAAAATCATTTTGGAAAGTAGTATCAACAAAATTATATATGGTAACAAGCCCATCTATTGAGTTAATGAACAAACTTATTAGCATAAATTTATTTGATCAAAATAAAATTACTTTTTTACCAGACGCAATAATCGATATTAAGCAATTCATTTCCAAAAAAAATTCAGAAATTAATAATTTTAAAAAATTTGACCAAAAAAAATTAATTTTTGCTGCTGGAAGACTAACAAAACAAAAAAATTTTTCATATTTAATTGATGAATTTTCAATTTTTCTTAAGCATAATGATCAATTTATATTGATAATATTAGGCGATGGCGAAGAAAGAAATAAATTAGAAAAAAAAATTATAAAAAAAAAACTTCAAAAAAATATTTATTTAACTGGATATGTAGAAAATGTTTTTAAATATTTTAAAAATGGTGAAGCTTTCATTTTAAGTTCATTATG
>Ga0209532_1000468_pt1 | contig 34692 bp, 51 predicted proteins | sample COG_02_FD_184746 | JGI IMG/M metagenome (GOLD analysis project Ga0209532, IMG submission 184746) | Pelagic Microbial community sample from North Sea - COGITO 998_met_02 (SPAdes) (version 2) | ecosystem: Environmental > Aquatic > Marine > Neritic zone/Coastal water | place: Helgoland, sampling... | reverse complement strand
GCTACAGAGTGCAACTGATATGTTTGGACAGGAAAGTTTACAAAAGGAATGGATGACTTCAGTAGATGGCAGAGAACGTGCAGCTCATAGGTTTGCAGATGGGCAAATAGTAGGTTTCAAAGAAAGGTTTTTGGTAGGTGGCGAACAGTTATTCCATCCTGGTGATCCATCTGGAAGCGCCAGAAATGTGGTTAACTGTAGATGTTCTACAGCGCCTTTCCCTAAACCAGAGGCTCAAGCTACAGGAACTATCCAGGGATTTGGAATAAGACCTCCAGGGCAAGGCATTGGAACTAAGCCTACAGGACCATCAACTCAAAGCGTACTAAGAAATCCTAAGCCAGTTCGAGAGGCGGTTGAGGAGGTTAAGCCTAAAAAGCCGCAATTCTATCCAGAGGAGTTAGATAGAATGATTGAGGATGGGTATCTAATTGAAAATACTGAATATTTAAATCTTTTAATAAAGCCAGTTAATTTAGTAAGAACAAATGGAGGGTCTGAGCATCTAGGAGGCACAATAAAAATAGGAGTTAAAAGGTACAAAAAAGGCAGTAAAACAATTAACAAGGTTTTAAGCCACGAGTATGGTCACGCAATACATAATCAAAGAAATTGGGCGGTTTATAATCCTTATGATAAAAGAAATCCAATTGTAGATCCTACAGTAAAAAAATATTTTGAAAATTGGCAAAAAAAATTAGGGCATCGTAAGGGTTATGATGTTCAAAGAGCTGTATACAACGACTATCATCCTGGAAAATTAGAGTGGGATATTAATAGATTAAAAAGAGATTTTCCAGATTTGTCTGTAAATGAAATACAAGAAAATCACGGCGCAATGGCTGATTTTTTTGGCGCTTTAACTAAAAATAGATTAGGGTATGGACATTCTACGAGTTACTATACCAGGAGAGGAGTTTATGGTCAATATGCTGAGGTTTTAGCGCATACTTTTGAAAATTATTATTACAAAAATCCAATATTTAAAAAATATTTCCCAGAGCTATTTGAGGAAACTAAAGAATTAATGAGAGAACTTTTAAAACAAGTAGATGGAATTTGAAAAACTAAGAAATAAATATTTAGAAAAACATCCTGATAGTGAGGATCCAATTAACTATACATATCAATTCGGTTTTGATTTTGTAACAGATTTTTTAAAAAATGCTAATGATAGAGAAATAGCTTACCAGGATGATCCATTTATGGCTGATGATGGAGGATCACTCATTTATTTATAATTAATTAAATTTGCAATATGAACACAATCATTTATAAATCAACCCAGATAGGCGAGCTGTTAGACGCTGACACCTCCGCTGGAGTTGTAAAGGGATATGGATCTGTTTTTGGTAATGTCGACAGTGATGGCGATATAATCAATAAGGGAGCATACAAAAAGACAATCCAGGAAAACGCTAAGAGAGTTAAATATTTATATCAGCACGATATGGATAAGCCTCTAGGCAAAATGGTACACCTGGAAGAGGATGACAAAGGTTTAATATTCGAGGCGCATATACCTAAAACACAATTAGGAAAAGATGTCGTTGAACTTATGAAGGCTGGAGTAATCACTGAAAACTCAGTGGGAATATTGCCTCTACAAAAAGAAATGGGACACGATGGATACAGACACCTCAACGAAGTAAAACTCTTTGAGATTAGTGCCGTAACATTAGCAGCGAACGACCAGGCAATGATAATGGATGTAAAAGGTAATATAGATCCAGAAAAAATTGCTAAAAGGTTCGATAAAATGGCTCAATTAATCAGAAAGGGAGAGATCTCAGATGATTTGGGATACGCCCTGGAGGCGGAAATACTAAAGCTAAAATCTATTTACATAAATGTCACTCAGCCGACCGATATTGAAGTCACTGAGCCGATTGTAGTAAAGGCAGACAATAGCGAAATTTTTAAATATTTGTTTAACACTCTAAAAAAATAAAAATGGAGGATAACTTAAAAAAAGAACTTGATCAGATCGGAAACATAGTTGATGAGAGAATCGAGAAAGCATTTAACCAGGCTAAAGATAACGCCAAAGGTGAAATGGAATCATCTCTAAAATCAGAGATTGATAACTTGACTACACAGTATGTAGAGAAGAGCGAAGCTCTTAACAAGAGAATGGATGAGATGGAAATGGCTTCTAAGAAAACAATTTCTGGAGCTACTCCACAAACATTTAAATCAGCTATTCACGCAGCTTTAAAAGATGGCGCAATTGACGCAATGCTTAAAGGTAATGCAAACGCTGCTCGCTTTGAAGTAAAAGCTGATATGAGCCTTGGTGCTGATGTTACTGGAGTAGTTGCTGGAGAAACTATCGTGGATCAAATCAAATACGATCCTAGTCGTTCAACTCACATTCGTTCTTTGCTTTCTTTAGGATCAACAGATGCTCAAACTATCCGTTACCCAAAAGAGTCTGCTTATAGCGATAACGCTGGAACTACTGCAGAAGCCGCTGCATTTGGACAGTCAGATTTTGATCTTGCTGCTTCAACTGTAAACGTTGAGAAAATTGGTACTTATATGAGAATCACTGGAGAGATGTTGGATGATATCAAGCAATTGACTTCTTACCTTTCTGCTAGAGTTCCAGAAAAAGTGCTATCTGTAGAGGATAACCAGATCTTAAATGGGGATGGATCATCACCAAACTTAGATGGATTATTCACTGACGGAGCTGCATTTGCCGCTGGAGGATTTGCGAACGCTATTGAGTCTGCTAATGAGTTTGACGTGCTTACAGTTGCTTTAAACCAACTTGCATTGGCTAACTACCAGGCTGATACTATCGTATTAAACCCAACTGATTTACACAAAATGATCTTGTTGAAATCTACTGCTAATGAGTACTTGAGAAATCAAATCTTTAGCGGTTTACAACCAACAATCAACGGAATCCCTGTAACACTTAATACAGCTGTTACTGCTGGAAAATTCTTATGTGGAAATTTACGTCAAGCGTCTCAGCTTTGGATTCGTGAGAATCTAGCTGTAGAGTTTAGTCGTGAGGATTCGGATAACTTCCAAAAGAATTTCGTGACTGTACGTGCAATGGAGAGAGTAGCTTTAACTAACTACCTACCTAATGCAATTGTACAGGGAACTTTTTCAACTGCTAAAGCTGCTTTAGAGACTGCATAATAACAGTTAATACAGCTCATTTAATAGTGAGAATTTTATTTAATAGGGTAGCCTTAATTGGTTACCCTTTTTTTATGCTTTATAAAATAATTTCCCCATAAATTTGGAATTTCCAAATAAATCTTTAAATTTGGGGAAACAAACTTTAAATATTATGAAAAAATTAGTACAAAAAATTACAAACTCAACTGAGTGGATTGTATTGGCTGAGATGTCAAAAGCAAAGATTTTATTAGGCGCATTCGCCGTAAATGTAGCTGGCTTCTTTTTTATGTATGCCATACTAGATGTTATTTTATTTATCAACTACGACCTATAGATTATGGATTTGCAGCAAAAGGTAAGGGTTGTCTTGATAATAGGGTTTATCGCCTGGGGGTTTTCCCTGGGCTTTAGATTCCAGGCTTTGTGGGATGCTCTTGTAATGTTTATTTTATCATTTGTTTTATACCGATATAATAATGGATGAGCCTTACGATTTTTATTTAAACAGTATTAGAGACCTGACTGACAAAATGAATGCAGTAGATTATATGTATCTTAGTGAAAAGATATGGGATTTTACAGAAAGATTAGACGAAATTAAAAAACGATAATATGGAATTTTACGACCACACACCGCCAGATGATTACGAGGGAGGATATTGCAAAGTTTGCGACCGACCTAGTTATGGCGACGACATTTGTAGCTCAAGCTGTTTTGAGGCTTATATGCTATAAATACTTTGTTTCATTTTGATAGGGAAACCCTGGATTTAACGTCTAGGGTTTTTTTTGTAGCTTTGATATGTGGATAATAATCAACAAGGCTGTTTGGCGGAATACTTATTCGCCACTGAGTGTATGAAAAGAAACTACCAGGTCTCTATGCCTTTGATGGACTCATCACTTTATGACTGCATCGTGGATACAGGAAAACAACTACTAAGAATACAGATAAAATCATCCGCAAAAATTCCAGAAAATGATAGACTCAGTAATGTACATATTCCGCTGCAAAATAATAAGCGTAACTACACTAAAGAAAAGATTGACTACTTTGCTGTCTGGTCTGATTTTTTTAATGGTTGGTTTGTTTTTAAAAATACTGGAGATATGCAATCAATAAGAGTTTCAATAACAGGTAAGAATAAGAAATTTTTTAATAACTTTGCATTTGAGTAGAAATTTTTTCTATTTCATAGTTTGTTTGGTTTCACTAAAAGCGTCACAATTACAGTGGCGCTTTTTTTTTATCTTTGTTGTAAATAATATATTATGAAGATACAAATCATAAAAGACGTTTATTCTGGATCAGGATGGCGCAAAGAAGGCGACATTATAGAAGTAGATCCGAAGATCGGTCGCCACTATTTAATCAGGGGCATAGGAGTGGAATACAAAGAGGAGAAAATAGTCAAAGAAACTAAAGAGGCTAAGACTCCAAAAAAGCGCATAACTAAAGCTAAGAAATAATGCACGACATTAAAATCAACTCTACGACTGGTAGCGAATTAGTTACTACTCAGGAGGTAAAAGACTTTGTTCGTATTGACACCAGCTCAGATGATGCAATCATAAGTAGAATGATTGTCACTGCTAGAATCTGGTGTGAGAATTACATAGGCAAGGACATAGTCGCTAAAAATAGAACGTTTTACTTGCAGGAGGTTGATGACAGATTTACGCTACCATTTTCGCCAATAGCTTCTATTAGTTCAGTAACTTCCAAAAATACTGCAATAGCTTTTGAGTCCTATGGATTAGATGATACTATTATTGAAATAGGATCACTCCCAGCGGATGAGGTCAAGGTGACTTATATTACTACAGGGATTTCAGATGATTTAATCAAAGAGGCTATTTTGCATTTGGTTTCAACTTACTACGATAATAGAGCGGATTTTATTGAGGGCAATATAAGTGAAATACCTACCAGCGCAAAAAACATTTTGCAATCCTATAAAACAATGTATTTTTAATGAATGCAGGAAAATTAAATACTAGAGTTGAGGTTAAGAGATTAACTAAGACGCCAGATGGATTTGGAGGAACCACTTCGACTACAGCAACTGTAGAGACTCTATGGGCAAATAAAAAGGATATGAAGGGCGATATTTCAGATACTGAAGGCAAACGTGGTCGATCAGTAATGATTGAATTAGAGCTAAGAAAAAAGGCGGCTGATTTAATCCAGGATAATGACATTTTAAAAATAGAAAATAAACCAGGGAATTATCGTATAAATGGTATTTACGATAGTGACCAGGATTTTTTTACTGTAATCAAAGCCACAAAACTAGATTAATGAAAGTAGAATTAAATAAATCCGACTATAATAAACTACAGGCAAAATTAACAAAATTAAAGGCTATTGACAGAACGCTGTTATCTACTGAAATAGGAAGAGGCGCTTTAAATATTGCTAGAGATATTAAAAAAATTGCGCCAGTAGATACTGGTAATTTAAGAAAACAAGTAAAAGCAGTGGTTAATAATAAACAAGCTGAAATCAGATCAGATGCACCTTATTCTGGCTATGTAGAATTTGGAGGTAAAAACCCAAAGCGACCCCAGGCTGAAATTCCATTCTTTTATCCAGCTGTAAATAAAGGTTTAATAAAGATGATTGACAGCATTGATAAAACAATTAAAAAACTACTCAAATGATAGAGGCAATCCATTTTATAAGAAAGGCGATTATAACACGTCTAACAAACGCAATTACATCCAATGGGGTAACTGTGCCAATTTATAATAGAGTGCCTAACGATGCCTCTGAGCCTTATATAAGAGTATATTCAGTTGACTCTACAGAGGTTGATCAAAATTCAGATACTTTTATGTTGGAATGCTCTACTAGGATTGAGGTGGTAACTTCATTTGTTGGTGATGATGGCGGAGAGTTACAAGCGAATCAAATTGCATCGGACATTTTAACCCTAATTAGAACACGCTCTGGATCCTATTTTGATCTAAGTGCGGATGGATTTAATGTTTACACTTGCACAAACCAGGGAACGAGTTATCTATATGAGGATGGCGGAGAGAAAACATATTTTAGAGCGATTTTAAATATTACCAATAGAGTAGAACAACCTAATTAAAATGGAGCAATTGAAAATATATTTTTTTAATGGAATAGCTTTAGCAATAAGCGTAACATCTATAAACCCACTTTTACAGACAGTTAGTCTAGTGCTAGCTATATTATACACTGGAATTTCAATTTATAAAAAAATAAAATAAAGTATGTCCCCAAAAATTGATATTAATAACGATGGAAAAGCGGATTTTAGTATTTCGCCAATGCAAATAATTACAATAGGAGCAATGTTTGCCTCAGTAATCGGATCATATTACACTCTAAACAATAGAACTAGTTTACTGGAGGAGGAGGTTTCTAAATTACAATACAATCAAAAAGAGTACACTTGGAAAAATCAAAGAGAGCTTGAGGACCAGGTGAAACAAATTGAGCTGACTCTTAGAGATTTTATGAAGGATTTAGAATACCTAGGAAAAGACAATGATAAAAAACGTAGGTAATACAGGAACTGTAGGAAACACCTTAAATTTAAATAATACAAACACAAAAATAGTTACAAATAATATGGATACAATTATGATTTTTTTAGCAATTATTATAGTGATTTCAGCGGTTGCAATAATTTTGGCGTCACGTAAAATCCTCAAAGATGACAACGGAAATAAAATTCCAGACTGGCTAGAGGATAAATTTTTAGATATTAAAGAAGAGATTAAAAAATTAAAAAAATAAGCAATGAGATATATCAGCAAACATATCAGCTGGAGGGAGGCGAGTCACTCAGCGACAGCGGAGAAAAAAGAAATCGAAAACACACCGACAGAATCGGCTGTGGTAAATATGAAAAAGCTTGCGAAAAATGTATTCGAGCCGCTCAGAGAATGGGCAAGCGAGCCAATTCGTGTGAATAGTTTTTATAGATCGCCAGATTTATGTGATGCAATAAGATCATCCAGGAACTCACAGCATACTAAAGGTCAAGCTATAGATATTGATGCTACAGGTGAGATAACAAACGCTGAATTATTTCATTACATAAAAGACAACCTACCTTTTGACCAGTTAATATGGGAGTTTGGTGATGATGAAAACCCAGACTGGATTCACGTATCTTATGTGGGACCATCTGGTAATAGAGGCAATATTTTAAAGGCGGTTAAAAAAGGTAAAAAGACAAAATACGAGTTCTATGCTTAAAATGTTATTATCTCTTTTAGGAAAAGGTGACAGCGGTAAATCAAATATCGGTGGTTTAGCTTTGGATATAAGAGAGGCAATAAAAGGCAAAGAGATGGATCCTCAGCGCCTTATAGAACTCCAGGCAGAGATTAATAAAGTAGAGGCTCAGAGTCGACATTGGTTTGTTTCGGCTTGGAGACCTTTTATAGGATGGATTTGCGGTTTAGCTTTTGGATTTCATTACATAGTGATGCCGCTGCTTATATCTTATACTGACATTAATCCTCCAGAGTTTGATACCAATAGTCTTTTTACTGTACTTATGGGGATGCTAGGTTTGGGCGGATTAAGAACATACGAGAAATTAAAAGATAAAACTAAATAATGGCAACAAAACAACTTTATAGCGCTAACCTTTTTCATAGGATGTCATTCGGTGATTTTGGTTTTAGGCATTTAGGACCAGGAGAGACTTCAGTAAGTGGAGAGCGGTTTTGTTTAATTGAGGCGCTTGATAATGTTAATGTGGATTTTACAAATAATACCACTGGAGGGGATACCACTTTGACTGGTTTAGTTTTAAAAGATTTTCACAGCGTAAGGGGGGATATTACAGACTTAACTGTCAACCAGGGTCACGTAATTGCATACCTTAGAAATTGATTAAATTTGTAGAAAATAAATAGATGGCTACATTCACTGGAAATAAAATAAAAGATACCTATCAATCAATAGTAAAAGCTATTGACAATCTTGAGGTGGGTGCAACTGATAAAATTTTAACCGATGGAGTTGGTAATGAGTTAGGGCTTCACGTAAATACAGAGGGTGATTTTAGAATCGAGGGTGATCTCAGAATCGATGGAGCAATAAAAGATTCTTTAAACTCGCCAGGAACTACAGGGCAACTTTTAAAAAGTACGCTAACAGGAACTGACTGGGTTGATGTTTCTAGCCTAGCAGTTACATCCTTAACAGCTACTACTGGAATAGATGCTGATTTCAGCCAGGGCGATGTGACCATCTCATTAAATACAGAAGGTTTTCAGGATATTATAGGAGCTATGGTTTCTGGAAATACGGAAACAAATATTACAGTAACCTATGACGACGTTAATGGAAAATTAAATTTTTCAGTTGATGACTTAGGCGAGGTTTATACAGCCGATGGATCTACAATAGCTTTAAATTTATCAAATCAATTTAGTATTCCAAATGGAGGGATAGGCACCGATCAAATCGCTGACAGGTCTATCACAAATGACAAAATAGCTTATCAGTCAATTGGACCAAATGAGATGAAGATAGGCGGTGACATTGGTAGTTCAGGCGAAGTATTGACCTCAAATGGTGATGGGAACTTTTCCTTTCAAACTTCCGTTTCTAGTATTACAACTGATGGCATAATAGTAGCGGATGACAGTACAGGAGACATAGAGCTCTCAATTGGACTGGCAACAATTACTACTTTTCAATTAGTAGATGATGCCATTACAAGCGTTAAAATAGCCGCCAATACAATTGGACCCAGAGAATTAAAAATTGACACAAACGGAGATGCAAACCAGGCGATAGTATCCGATGGCGATGGTACTTTTTCTTATTCAAATATAGTTAGTTCAATATCAACTGACTCAGTTTTGAGCGCAGATGTTTCCTTTGGAGCTGTAACAATCTCTTTAAATAATAACTCAATCACTACTGATCAGCTAGATTTATCTGGTTACGGCACGCCTGGTCAAATGCTTATCTCTGACGGAGACGGCTCATTTTCCTGGACAAACGCTCCTGGAGTAGGTGGCGAAACTAGTGTCAATGTAGATATAACTACAGTCACACAAACTGGCGATAATTCATCCAATACTGTAACTCTCCCTGTATCAATGTCAGATGAGAACGATATAATGGTTTATTTGGATGGGGTTTACCAGACAAAAGATAATTTTTCTGTAAGCGGCACAACTTTAACACTTGTTGATACTCCAGCAACTGGAGTCGCTATTGAAGTAGTATTATTTACATCCACTAGCGTTACATTAGTGGGCGGATCTGGATCAGTGAATCATTTACCAATTTTCACACAATCGGCAGAGGTTGGCTCTTCTAGTGTTTCTGAGGCTAATGAAATTTTAGATATTGATTTAACTGGCGCCCTAACTATTCCAATGGGTACAACGGCAGAGCGACCAGCAACGCCTGGAGTTGGAATGATTAGATATAATTCCACATTAACAAAATACGAGCTTTATAATGGCTCTGCATTTGTAGATTTACAAAACGTTTACACCGCTGGGAATGGTATCTCAGTGGCTAATAATATTTTTACAGTTGCGGCTGGTAGCGGATTAACTCAAGACACTAGTGGACTGAGTCACGATGATACCTCTACACAATCCTCAATTACTGCAAGCTCTAGGACTTACGTTACAGGTGTAACTCTAGACACTTTTGGGCACGTTACTGGATTAACTACAGGAACTGAAACTGTAACATCAAACACCTACACTAACGGCTCTGGATTGACGCTTTCTGCTAATGAGTTTAGTCACGCCAACACTTCAGATGCCTCCTCTGTAAGTGCCTCAACAAGAAGATATATTAAGTCAGTAACTTTAGATGAATTTGGTCACGTTACGGCACTAACTACAGGAACCGAAACTGTCACAGATACAACTTACAGCGCCATTGGAAATGGTCTGGATTTGGCTGGGACTGTATTTAGTCACTCCGACACTTCTACGCTGTCAGATACTGTAAATTCTGGCAGAACGTATATTCAAAACGTGACAGTAGATGAGTTTGGACATTTGACTGGAGTAACTACAGCAACTGAGACCGCTGGAGAGGGTTCTATTTATACCGCTGGAAATGGTTTGGAATTATCTCAATCAAATGAGTTTAGAATAAGCGAGGATATATATGGAATCAGGATAATAGGTACTGGCGATCAATCTAATTTTATTTACTTTTTAGAGGATAATTCTATTCAGTTTTTTGTAAATGGTCAGTATATAACTAAAATGGAATCGGATGGCGATTTGCACGTTGATGGCGATGTGATAGCTTTCTCTAGCTCAACCTCTTCAGATGAGCGCCTAAAAGACAATATTAAAACAATTGAAAACGCCTCAGATAAAATAAAACAACTAAAAGGAGTTGAGTTTACCTGGAAAAAGAACGGAAAAAATGGAGGCGGAGTAATTGCCCAGGATGTCGAGAAGGTGCTTCCAGGAGCCGTTAAAGAGGTTAATTCACTAAATGGTGAGCAAACATATAAAACAGTTGATTACAATGCTGTAATAGGGCTCCTAATTGAAACTAACAAAGAACTTTTAAAGCGTATTGAGCAACTTGAAAATAAAAAATAATGGCATTACCTACTAGCGGAAGTTTAAGTTTATCTGAAATCGCTACGGAATATAGTGTCGCTCAGGCTAATATTTCTTTAGCAACTATGTCAACGAATATTAGTTTAACAGCGCCACACGCTGTAAGTGAATTTTATGGCTTGTCATCTGGTCCAGCTTATACACCTTTAACTTATTCAGTTGTTGAGCAGGGCGGAACCTACACGCCTTTTAGGGTTTATTACAACAATAGTCGCTGGTTTGTTACTACTTCAAACGATAATCAATTTGATATTTCTGACAACAACGCTACTTCATTTTCCCAGGGCGCTGTTTATTTAAAAAAGAATGCGGCTTTAGCTTTTAATGGTAATACTGTTTGCAGTATTGACTTATCGGATAATGCTGGTGATTTTAGGATTAGTAGATCCACAAATAATGGCACGAGCTGGAGTACAATTTTCACCGATGTCGATGGGAATTTCAGTTCAAATTTAGATAATATCCATATTTTTTACCAAGGCAGTAATCGTTGGGTTGCGTTTTCGGATTACACGACTTATATTTCTACAGATAATGGAGCTAGTTGGTCATTTAGTTTAGGCAGTCCTAGTGTTTCTGGAAATGGCGGAGGCGCTCAATCTGGATCAAGAATTATAATAAATGACAACGCAAATTTCTATCTTTCAGATAATGGCTTTGCTACAAAAACAGTGATTAGTTTACCTTTTGTAAGTGGCTCTAAATACGCCCCTAATAACATAGCAACAAACGGCTCAGGAACGTGGCTGGCTTGGAAATATATACCATTAGGCAGGATGTTAAAGTCTACTAATAATGGAAGCACCTGGAGCGCCATAACTACGGATTTACCCAGTTATGAAAATGGAACTACGATAAAATATAACCAGGGAACCTATGGGGATAGCAAGTTTTTTATAGCTGCTAGCACGTACGCTGGAAATTTAATTGGAGGGGTTTATAGTTCAGGAAATAACGGATCTAATTTTAACGCAAATCCATTAGTTGGAAGCCCCACAACAAACAAGGGAGCAATAGGAGTGCATCATAATGGTACAGATTTAGTTGCGGCTGGTCAATATGATAACTATAAAATCAATTAAAAAACCTTAATTTTGTATAAAATAAAATAATGGCTACAACTCAAGTTTCAACCTCGGTATTAAAAGATGGATCAGTAACCTCAGCAAAGCTGGATACTAATATAGCTATTTCAGGAAATTTAATAGTAGACACAAATACTTTATATGTAGATTCTACAAATAACCGAGTTGGGATAGGGACTGATAGTCCTGTAACTGCTTTAAATGTTAGAGGAGATTTACTTGTTGAAGATTCAACGGGAACAAGATTTGTTAGAATTGATGCGCCTGATGCAGGAAATAGTTTCGTTGGTAGAATTGGAACAACTTCGTCTCACGATTTAGTTTTAGTATCTGCTAACACCGAGCGAATGCGCATAACGAGTGGGGGCAACGTAGGAATAGGAGTTAGCCCTTCAACAGAATTGCACGTTAAAGGTTCTGCTGAAATATTTAGAATAGATGATTCTTCTAGTACTGGTAGCCCTTTTATGACCTTCTTTCAAAATGGCACAAGACGTTCGCTTATACAACATTTAGATAGTGGAGATTTGTTGTCTTTAGTTTCAGAGTACGGTGGTGTTAGGTTTATGACTGGTACTGGTGGAACTGAAGTAGAACGAATGCGTATTACAAGCGGAGGCGATATATCCTTCCGTGATACTTCAGCTAACGAAGCGTTTTACTGGGATGCTAGTACTGCGAGGCTTGGTATAGGGACTGGTTCAAGTCCTAGTGCAGGGATTCACGTCAAAAGCGGAAGCATAACTACTCCTTCTGACTATTCAAGTTTTTTGTCAAACGCAACTGCTAAAATAGTATCAAATCATTCAAGTGAATATGGCATTTCTATTGGTTATGCTAATGCCACAACTGACACTATTGGAATACAGTCTGGGAATACAGCAGCGTCAAGACCCTTAAGTTTACAGCCTTATGGAGGCAGCGTTGGAATAGGGACTGATAGTCCTGCTGTTAAATTAGCAGTTTATGACTCATCTACACCTAAAATACATTTGCAAAACGCATCAAGTGGTATTCTTAGCACAGATGGTTTGCAACTTGCATTAAGTGGAACTAATGGATATTTTTGGAATTATGAGAATGGAAATATCTTGTTTGGTACTAACGCTACAGAACGCCTTAGCATAACAAGTGCAGGTGCTATTCACTTATCACAAGGTTCGGGTAATGCTTTTGTAGGTACTAATGCAGGTAATTTAGGGACTTCTACAGGGACTAATAATAGTGCGTTTGGAGAAAGTGCTTTAACTAGTAACACTACGGGAGGCGCTAACACCGCTGTCGGCAGATTTTCTTTAAATGCTAATACTACAGGAGCAAGTAATACGGCTAACGGCTACGGTACTTTATATGCTAACACTACAGGAATACGTAATACGGCTAGCGGATACTCTGCTTTATTTAATAACACTACAGGGGGCTTTAACACAGCCACTGGTTATACGGCTTTATATAGTAACACTACAGCAAGCTATAACACAGCTAATGGCTACGCTGCTTTAAAAGACAATACTACAGGAACCTATAACACTGCTATTGGATTAAATTCTTTACAATTTAACACTACGGGGTATCAGAACACAGCTAATGGCTACGCTGCTTTAAGTGCTAACACTACAGGATACTATAACACAGCTTACGGAGCACCAGCTTTATTTAGTAACACTACAGGTGTAGAAAACACCGCTACTGGTTATGGGGCTTTAGGTTCTAACACCACAGGAAACTATAACACAGCTAATGGAGCATATGCTTTAAACGCTAATACCACAGCTTCTCAGAACACCGCTAACGGAAGACAGGCTTTATATCTTAACACTACAGGAGCTAATAACACAGCTTACGGCTCCCTTGCTTTATATAGTAACACTACAGGGACTCAAAACACAGCTAATGGAACGTATGCTTTATATTCTAATACCACAGCTTCTAACAACACCGCTAACGGATACTCTGCTTTATATTTTAACACTACAGGAACACGTAATACTGCTAGCGGCTACGCTGCTTTATATCAAAACACTGGGGGAAATTACAATACAGCTACTGGTTATACGGCTTTAGAAAATAACACTACAGGGGTTTCTAACACCGCTTACGGATACGCTGCTTTAAGTGCTAACACTACATCAAGTGACAGTGCTGGTATTGGATATGCTGCTTTACTAAACTCTACAGGAGGTCAAAATACTGCTATTGGAAATTATACTTTAAGTACCACTACGACAGGAGTTAACAACACTGGAGTAGGTTATAATGCTCAAGCATCCTCTGCTATTGCAAGTAATGAAGTTATACTTGGAAACAGCAGTGTCACTACTTTAATATGTAACACCCAAACAATAACTGCTTTGTCAGATATAAGAGACAAGAAAGATATTAAAGAATTACAGGGTGCGGAAGCATTTATAAAAGAATTAAAACCAGTATCTTTTGTTTGGAATCAAAGAGATGGCGGAAGGGTTGATATTGATGATAACGGATTTATTGCACAAGATTTAATTGAAGCACAAGAAAAATCAGGTCATAAAATACCTAACTTAGTTTTAGAAAATAACCCTGAAAAACTACAAGCAGCTTATGGAGCTATGCTCCCAACGATTGTTTCTGCTTTACAGTCTGCATTAAAAGAAATTGATTTATTGAAAACAGAAATAGAAACATTAAAAAATAAATAAAAATGGAAATTACAGAGCAAAACGTATCGGCACTTTATGATTCAGTTAATTTGATTAACGAATTACAGGCTATTGAATCCCCTACAGAAGAACAAACGGAAACAATAGAGCGAAATACTAAACACCTTGAAGTAATGATGGGAAAAGAAGATTTTGTTGCTTTACTTACAGAGGCGCAGATAACAGAAATTAATCAACTAATAACAGAATAATGACTTATACTTGGAATAACAAAACAGTTGACACTTATCCTACACTAGAGGGCAACACAGATGTAATCTTCAACGTACACTGGAGACTTATAGGAGAAGATGAAGATGGAAACGTAGGCAGTTGTTACGGAACTCAATCTTTAGAAACCTCAGACCTTTCTAATTTTACAGCATTTGCTGATATCACAGAAGATGATATTAACGGATGGGTTGAGACAGCACTAGGAGAAGAAAAAGTTACTGGATTAAAAGCTAGTATAGACGCTCAAATTGCAGAGCAAGTAACACCTACAGTAGTAACGAAAACTATTGGAGAATAAAAATAATTAACTAACCTTTAAATTTAACTAAAATGGCAAAACAAGAAAAAAACACCATTACAATTGACGGAGTAGAACACAATTTCGAAGATTTAAACCAGGAGCAGCAAACCATAATAAATCATATTGCTGACCTAGAGAGAAAAATTAACGGATCTCAATTTAACTTACAACAACTAGAATTTGGAAAAGCTGCCTTTATAAAAGCATTAAAAGAAAGTATGGAAAATGAAGCTGGCGAAGTTGATGGCGTTGCTGAAGAGATCAAATCATAAATAATAAAATAACTATATTTGTATAAAATTTATAACTAATGGCGACTACAGGAGTATTCAACGGAACTAACCTAATATTGAAGATTGAGGACACAGCACTAGGACACACAACTAGCTGCTCATTATCCCTAAGTAATGACTTACCAGAGGCGACTACTAAAGACAGTAGCGGATTCCAGGAGGTTATTGCTGGAGTAATGTCTGGAGAACTTTCATTTGACGGATTAGTGGCTTATGATGACACTGCCAATGGTATAGAATTAGCTGACTACTTACTAGGTAGGACTCAACTTACTTGCGTTTTTGGAACAGAGGTAACTGGCGACGCTGTTTACACCGCTGAGGGATTCCTTAGCTCTGTAGAAATGAGCGCTGAAATGGAGTCACCAGTAAGCTACAGCGGATCTATCACATTGACAGGAGCGATCACTAAGTCTATCAACGCTTAATATAAAGCAACTACATTATGGCAAACAAAAGGAGAGGGTATTATACCACTAAACTGGGTGGGCGTCAACGAACGCTTCACTTTAGTATGAATTTCTGGGCTAACTTCACAGATATTATGGATGTGCCACTGGATAAAATAGGAGAGCTATTTTCTGGTGGCGTTTCTATTTCAGCTATTCGAGCTTTGGTTTACAGTGCTATTTTAGCATTTGACCAGGAGGAGGGTAATGAGATAGACTATAATGAATTTAAAGTAGGTTCCTGGCTTGAGGATATAAACCAGGAAGGGCTGGAAAAAATGATAGGCGCAATGATGGAATCACGTATTTTAGGGAATGACCTTAATATGGGAATTGATCGCCAGGCTAAAACTGTTTCCAATACTAAGGGAAAGCAGTAGCCGACTCCCTGACCTGGGATGACTTAGAGGATTATTATATTGGGCAAGTCGGCATAGATCCAGATAAGTTCTGGATTTACACCTGGAGAGAAAATCAACTACTAGGCGAATCCTATATGATAAAACAGAATCTGGAATGGGAGCGGATTAGATATTTGGCGACTATGTTACACAATGTAAATTGTCAAAAGCGCCAACATATGATTAAACCAGAGAAATTATTTCCATTGCCCCAGGATAAATTTAACAAGATTCAAAAACCTAAAGGCACAAAACAGGATTATGAGTCATTTAAAGAGAAAGCTATAGCAGCTGGCGTTAAATTCTAACGCCTTTTTTTTTAGTATTTTTGTACTATGCAAGATCAAAAATTAAGATTTCAAATTACAGGGGATGCAACAAAGCTGACTAAGGCGCTTAACACTGCATCTGGCAAACTACAATCATTCGGATCTAAGGTTTCCGCACTAGGCAGAAATTTATCAACTAAATTGACTTTGCCTCTAGCATTAGCTGGAGGAGCTGCAATTAAAATGGGACTTGACTTTGATAAGTCAATGACTAAGATTAAAACTTTAGTTGGTATCGCCTCGGATGAGGTTGATCAAATGGGAAAAGTAGCCATTGAGATGGCAAAAAATACTGGAGTAAGCGCCAAGGATGCGGCTGATGCCTTGTTTTTTATTACTTCAGCTGGTTTGCGTGGGGCTGATGCAATGGCTGTATTAGAACAGTCTCTAAAGGCTTCTGCAATAGGCTTAGGGGATACTAAAACAGTTGCTGATTTAGCGACCTCCGCTCTTAATGCCTATGGAGTAGAAAATCTTTCAGCTTCACAAGCTACCGATGTTTTAACCGCTGCAATTAGAGAGGGTAAATTAGAAGCAGACTCATTATCACAATCAATGGGCACTGTTTTACCAGTTGCCTCACAATTAGGAGTTAAATTTAGCGAGGTCGGTGCTACATTTGCAGCAATGTCCAGAACAGGGACAGACGCCTCAATGGCAGCAACTCAGATAAGAGGGGTACTTTTTGCATTATTAAAACCAACAAAACAAGCAAAAGACACTTTAAAGCAGTTTAATTTATCGGCTGAAGGATTAAGAGATCAATTAGGCAAAGAAGGTTTATTATCTACTTTAAAAACTTTAACTAATGCCTTTGGTGATAATGAAGAAGCCCAGGGGAAAGTATTTGCAAACACCAGGGCACTTTCTGGGGTTTTAGATTTAATGGGAAAAAACCTTGGATCTACTGAAGAGATTTTTGACAGAATGAATACTACTGCTGGAATTACAGCGGAGGCATTTGCTGAACTTGAAAAATCAGCATCTTTTAAATTAGAAAAATCTTTAAATGATCTTAGAGTTGCATTCACTGAAATTGGTTCTGTTTTATTAGAAACATTTACGCCAGTTATCCAGGAAATTTCTAGTGTACTGGTTAGTCTAAGCCAAAAGTTTCAATCATTAGATCCTGGAGTTAAAAAAGCTATTGTAATTTTTACCGCTTTAGTTGCTGCGCTAGGACCATTTTTAATGATTTTAGGAGCGATGTCATCTGGAATTGGTGTTTTGGTTGGTGCATTTGGATCGTTGACGTTGGCTTCTGCACCATTTTTAATAGCTATTGCAGCTGTAGTTGCTGCTTTGGGAGTAACTGTTGCCTATCAATCTCTAAAAAATTCTATTGAAAGCCTTAATGAAGAAATTCCAAAATTAAAAGACAATTTACTCAAAGCTGAAGAAGCATTTGATGGATCAACTACAGCAAGTCTAAAACTTTATGATGCTAAAAGAAAACTTTTAAAATCTGAATTAGATCTTTTAAAATTACAACAAGACAAAGAACAGGGTGCAATAGCAAAAATGCTGGGTATCGAGTCCGATGAGTATATTCGTTTGGGCAAAGAAATTGAAAGTACTGAGCAAAAAATAAAAAATTACGACTTAGCGATAAATGGTTTAGAAAATCAAGTTACATCAACAACTGAGGAGACAAAAGATTTAGGGAAATCATTAAAAGATCTCAAGGCTATAGGGTTAACTAATTTGCAATTAAAATGGGATTTAGAGAATGAGGCTAAACAATTTGCCCAGGATTTTGATGAGGCTATAGGTAACGAATTATCTGCAATGGATATGACTTTTGGCGATGTCTTTAATGAAAAAGTTTCAGAGGCATTTGATCCAGATTCAGTTCCAGTAATGGATGAGTTTGATACAGCTGAGATGGATTTGGAAAATATTTTAAATTCAGATGAGCATAAGGCTTTTTTAGATAAGATGAAAAATATGTCTGAAATTTCTCAAGCTGTAGGTGGTGAAGTTGCAAACGCTTTTAATCAAATGGGAATGTCTTTAGTTAATTCATTAGGATTAGCGGATGATGGTTTTCAGGGTTTTGTAAAGGGATTAATAGGTACAATTACTCAACTTATTGCTATGATGTTATCATCAGCTATAGCACAGTCTATTGCTGGTGCTACAGCCTCTGGAACTGCAACTGGTCCAGCTGCGGTAGTTACAACTCCAGCATTTATAGCGACAGCTATAGGAGGAGTACTGGGAGCGTTTGCGGCTATTCCAAAATTCGCCAATGGAGGTATCGTATCTGGTCCAACTATGGGACTTATGGGAGAATATCCAGGAGCTAAATCAAATCCAGAAGTAATCGCTCCACTAGATAAACTACAGGGAATGATGGGAGGCAAAAGTCAAAACGTAAACGTAGGCGGACAGTTCAAAATTAATGGACAGGATTTAGTTGTTGCACTGCAAAGAGCAGACAGAAATCGAAGCAGAATAAAATAAATAAATGGCATACGGAGCAAAATTCAGATTAGTATTTTCCGATGTAAAAGGGAATCTAAGGAGGGTCGAAATATTACAAAAAGATTACCAGGGTGATGTTTTTCCTTTAGTTGGGCAAGGCAATCCAGTGGTGATAAAATGGGATGGCGATGATGACTTTTATTCACCTATAATAGGCTCAAGCTGTGAGTTAAATTTATTTGAAACTGAGACAACTCAATACGATCAATTTTTTTTATCTGGAGAGCGTGAGTATAAAGTACGTGTTTCAACTGGATCAAATGAGGATAAAATATGGAATACAGAATCTGACCAGTGGGAGCAAGCTAATTATGAATGGGATGAGGAAAAAAGTTTTGAGATTTATTGGGAGGGCTGGCTTCAGGTTGATCAATATCAAGAAAGTTTGCAGCCATATCCAGTGCCAATAAAATTGGTTGCCTATGATGGCTTAGGGACTTTAGACGCTTTTGATGCGCCTTATTCTAATGCTCCAGATGGCGGATATGATGGGAATACTGATTCGATGTTTTTTTATCTGTATTATATTTTAAATAATTTACAGCTGGATTTTGATATTTATGTTTCAAATGCTATAAGAGAAAGTAACGGCAACGCTAATGAAACGCTTTATCACGACATTATTTTAAATGAATATGGCGTATTTGATGACTTAGATTTTAGAAATGCCAAAGATGTTTTAGAGTCTTTTTTAAGAGCTACAAATTCCAGGGTTTTCCAATCTCAGGGGCGCTGGTATATTATATCAAATAGTAATTTAATAGATGTAAATATTAATCAGCTTTTTAATTATGACATAGGGTTTTCTATTGAGGATCAACTAGCCACAACTGGAGAGGAGATAATCGAATACAAAGCTTTTGACCGCTTAGGGAATTATTTATTTACTACTACAGAAAACATACTGTTAAAAGCGCCAACCGATTTGAAGCCAGTCGGTGCTGATTTTTATAGAGAATATTTGCGCCCTTATCATAAAGTAAAATATGATGTCAAGCTGACAAATGACAAGATAATTAATCTAAATCCTCAGCTCCTATACGATGATCACGATTATACACTAGGACCAAACACCTCTATAAGTATTGATGAAAATTATGCGCTAGTAGGTAGTAAGTCAATAAAAACTACTATACACGCCAGGGAAAATATTGATTTTGATGAGACTTATGAAGTCATTTTAAATACAGTGACTACAGATGACAGTAAAAAATTAAAAGTTGGGTTTTCGTTTTTAGTTGAACCATATTATAATTTGATTAATTTTTCTGATGTTTTTGAATATGAGATAGCTGTTATTGTGTACGCTTACGATGCAAATAATGATTTGATTTATTACAACTGGAAAACAGATGAGTGGCAAACAGGAACTGGAGTTGGCGCTATTAATGAAAAAAACAGAACTAAACTGCCGCAATTTAAAAAGGTAGGGACCTGGCAAAATGTAGAGCTGGAGTTAAATGCTTACGAGGAGGTTGAGGGTGATTTAGATGTTACCATAAACATACACTATCCAAGATTTACAGTTTATCCAACTGAGACTGGTTTGGGATTAATTAGCGCAACTTATTTTGATAAAATATTTATTTCAGAGGTTAATGACAACGCCAGTGAAATGATCGTTACAAATACACAAAACGTCAATAAAACCACTACCGCTGTTTACGATGTAAAAGATATATTTATTTCAAATTATTTAGGATCTAATGCCTCCCAAGGTGGCTATGATGGATATTTTTCACGCCCTAGAGATTTCACTATACAGGCGTCTGACTATCCTACAGTTGACAATATTGTATCACAGGAAATATTAAACGATTTTAGAGACTTTGTAAAGCGCTATGAGGGTACATTTCGAAATTTAATAAGCGAGCCAATACCAGTATCACTGCATAATAAAATATGGATTGATTTCGGTTCAGGAACTTTCAGAGAAGGCGCCAGCTGTTATATAGATTCTATGACTTATGATGTGAAGGCTAATGAATATGAGATATCTATGCACGTACCAAACCAAACCAATGACGTTGATTCTACATTTAGCGTAAAACTTACAAAATAACAGCACAAAGATTCCCTTTTGTTTGCTGATCCCCAGGATAGTTTCGACTTGAATGGGGATTTTTTTTAAAAATAATTCCGAAAATATTTGGAAATTCCCCAAATATTCGTAATTTAGCTGAATAAACAAACTAATATATAATATGAAAGCACCAGTATTACCTTTTCCTTTTTTTGACGACAGTAAAGATTGGGAGATAGAAAAAACATTTGTTGAGGAAACTAACAAAGGAGAAATTTACAATCATAAAAGAAATAAAAATAATGAATTAATAAGTTATAAATTTCATTTTCACGATGTGGAATGTGACCCTTACGATTGTCGGTGTAGTGTTGCTGGGATAGAAATAGACACACGAAAATACACGCATATTTTTTTAAATGAGGATTTATTGTATGATTTATTAGATGTCATACATAAATTTGAGAGTGAAATTTATAAAGAGGATAATAACCTTTTAAAATATAAACAAACAAATAGAAATTATGAGTGATAACCATCCATTATTTGAAAATGATTTTAAAGTAAAAAAAGAATTTTTTGAAATTAAAGAAAACACAAAAAATAATACAGTTAAAAATATTTATTCAAGTAAGCAAAATAAACATAATGTTATAAATCAATATAGTTTTTATTTTCACGATGTTGAATGTGATCCAATTGATTGTAATATAAGTGTTGATGGATTAAAAATTGATACAGATGATTATAAGCATATTTTACTAGATCAGTGTACTATATATCGGATGTATGAGCTATTACAGGAGTTTGAATCTGATTGGATTAATGGAGAAAAAAACATAAAAATATGAACAACTTAGAACTAGAATTTGTAAACGAGATAAAACGCTTAGGGCTTAAAAGGTTAGACGTGGCGGATCATTTAGGTTTTTCCTATGAAACGCTAAAGAGAAAACTCCAGGATCCTGGGCGGTTTACACTCAAAGAATTACAGAAATTAAAACAATTAAAATTAAATTTAAATCAATTAAAACTATGAAATCAATTAACATTAAGGGTAAAGAATATGTTCAGGTACACGAAAGAGTGAATTTTTTTCAATCTCAAAAAAAATATGAGAAGTGGGGAATTGAAACTATTAAAATCAAAGATGAGGTGTGTCAAATTAAAAAAGATCGCCTAATACAGTTTAGAGCTGTAATCTTTGATGAGAGTAAAATGATCAGAGCAACTGGTCACGCTGAGGAGTATATGGGCAGCAGCTTCATAAATAAAACATCATTTATAGAGAACTGTGAAACCTCAGCAATAGGTCGAGCATTAGGATTGTTGGGTATTGGCATAAATAGCTCAATAGATACAGCTGACACTATAAAAAATGCTATAGAAAATCAAGAGGAGGATAACAGACCTTGGCTCAAGGAAACAGAATTGCAACAAACTTTAAAAGGCACTAAAGGACAGGCGGAAAAAGTACTCGCTGCCTATAATATGAAAATTGAGTACAAAAATCAAATAACTAGTAAATTTAAAATTTAAAATTATGACACAAGAAAAAGTATTTGCAGATGGATTTAGCTTCAAGCGTAGAGCAGGAGCGCCAGACTTTGTAATTGGAAACATTAGCGTAAAAGTTGATGACGCTGTAGCGTTTCTACAAAAGAATGTAAAAGGTGGCTGGGTTAACCTGGACATTTTAACCGCTAAAAGCGGAAAGCAGTACATTGAATTAAATCAATGGGAGCCTAATGGCGATACACAAACTGTAAAACAAGTCAATCCTGTAGCCCAGGATAATGATTTACCATTTTAATTAAATTAAAAATTAACCAGGGGAGTTAAAGCTCCCCTTTTAACTTAAAAATTATGTTAAACAACTCAACAACTATGAATTTTCTAGAAAAAAATAACTTTAGAAGTAGATTTAAACTAGAGACAAGTTACGACTACAGTAAATTCAAACTATTAAAAACAAATAGAACAGTAGACGTTAATAATTTACAAAAAATAGAAGATTCCATAAAAAAATATGGATTATTGCAGCCCATAATAATAACTAAATTAGGTTACATTTTAGATGGTCAGCATAGATTTGAAGTTTTAAAGAAATTAAAAATGCCCATTGATTATGTGATTTCATATAATGGCGATAACTATGCGGTTATTGAGTCAAATAAAATTAGAAAAGGATGGGCTTTATATGATTATATTAATTACTGGGCTAATCACAATAAATATGATTATGTTGATTTAATAAAGCAAATAAATCACTGGTCAAAACACACTTCTAGTGGAGCAATATCTTACGCTTTTACTAGATCAACGAGTGTAAATAAGGTAATACAAAAAGGAGATTATCAAATTGATTTAGATTTTGGAAATGATTTGATGACAGACTGTTTACTTTTGAGTAATACTATAAATAAGGCATTTTCATCAAAATTTATAAGATCTCTAAAGAGCATAAAATTGAAAAATAAAAATTTTGACATCAATAGATTATCAAAAAACTCTAATTACAGAATGCTAAAAATTTATAACAATGAATCCGACACTTATCAAAACATAGTTGAAGTTTATAATTATAAATTATCTGAGAAAAATAGAATAATCTAAATTATATTTAACCAGGGCGGCTGTAAAAAGCTGCCCTTTTATTTTAATATTATGTCACAACAACAAACACCAGCCGATTTATACGACAGCACTCCAGAGGATGACAAAAGATTTATGGAGGAAAGAATTACAGTATTATTAGAATACTTAGCAAACTCCAGGAATGAGGTGACTATGCTAACTGGTCAGCTTGAATATTTAAAAAGAAAACTAAACGAAAATGGAATTGATTACTAAACAAGATACAAATGAGGAGTATCACTCGCACAAATCTATCTCAGCGAGTGGACTTAAAATGATTTATAAAAAATCAGTAAAGCATTATTTAACAGCAAAGTTTACAGAAACGCCAGCAATGGCTCTGGGTACAGCTGTTCATACTATAATGTTAGAAGGTCAAAAACAATTTGACCAGGATTACTATTTGATGCCTGACTATGATGGCAGAACAAAAGAGGGAAAGCAAATAAAAGCAAAACACGAAAAGTTAGCTGGGAGTCGCAAAGTTTTAAGGGATGCGGATATGGATAAAATATCTGGAATAATGCAAAATCTAAGACAGCACGATTTAGCTCAAAAATATTGTACAGGAACTGTAGAGCTGTCACACTATGGCAAAATGAATGGAATACCTATTAGGGTGCGCCCAGACGTGTTTGGTGACAATTGGATTGGTGATGTTAAAACGTGCCAGGATAATTCGCCTATAGCATTTAGGAGAGATCTTTTTAAATACGCTTATCATTTACAGGCGTGTTTTTATTCTGACGTGCTAGGCTTTCCTCCAGAAAACTTTCGCTTTGTAGCTGTAGAGACTAATTATCCATATAGCGTTGAGGTGTATGCTTTAGATGATGATATGATTTCTATAGGGAGACAGGCATATCAAAAGGCATTATCTGACTGGGGTTTTTATTTAGCCTCTGGAATAGAGAAAGGATACCAGGCAGCTGGATATATGGATGATGGCGCTTTAATATTATAACTATGAAAAAAAAACAAATTATTAAACTTAAAGACATAGAGTCAATAGTTGAAACCTATACTAGTTTAAAACTAAACGTTAAGTCAAGGAGAAGAAACATAGTGGATGCAAGGAAAATGTATTTTGGACTTTGCAGGGAATTTACTCATAAAAGTCTGGCATTTATTGGAGAAACTATGAGCAGGGATCACGCTACAGCGCTACATAATATTAAAAGCTGCTATGATTTAAGAAAAACTGACAAAGAATTTAACGAAATATATATAGTTTTGCATAACTTAGTAAGTGATTTAGATCCAAGCACTAAGAAAAAAGAAGGATATGACATCCAAAGAATTAAACATCCAGGATATTATAGATATGCAGAAAAAAAATCCATTCGAAAAGTATTTAACCAAAGAAGATCGTTTGCAAAACAGCGTTATGAATTATATTAAGATGCAATATCCAGGAACTTTTGCAATTCACGTACCTAATGAAGGTAAGCGTTCGCCATTTGAACGTTACAAATTTAAATACTTAGGAGGTTATGCAGGTATCCCAGATGTTTTAGTATTTGTATCAAAAAGCAAATACAGCGGTTTAGCGCTCGAATTAAAAGTCGGATATAATAAACCTACAGAAAACCAATATAATTGCTTAGAGAGGCTTAAAAACGCCTCCTGGGATGCGCACTGGTGTAATACATTTGAGGATGCAAAAGAAATAATTGATAATTTTATGAATTATGAGTGAATATAGAAATGTTTTTTGGAGCGAAATTGACCAGCGTATGTGGCGTACAACAACTACAATAGGTGATGTTTCTGTCAGATATGAGTATGTCGGTACTATGACTGGTGCTGAATATGACTTGTTGATTGAGACGCTATGGGAATTATTTGATGATAACAAAATAACCCTGGAGGAGTTCCAAAGAATATTTGGAGACATTAGATCTTTTTGTGACCAGATTAAAAATATAGTAGATAAAGCATAAATTATGAAACCAAACTATTATGCAGTAATACCAGCTGATGTTAGGTATAACGAAAAACTGACCGCCAATTCCAAATTATTATTTGGAGAGATAACCGCCTTATGTAATAAAAAAGGCGTTTGCTGGGCAACCAATAATTATTTTGCTGAACTATACAAAGTAGATAAGAAAACTGTATCTAATTGGATTAAGCAGCTCCAGGAACAAGGCTTTTTAAAAACTGAGTTGGAATATGATAAAAAGACCAAACAAGTAACTCAAAGAAACATTACAATTTGCACTACAGGGGGTGGTAATAAAAATATGACCAGGGGGGGGTCACAAAAATATGACCAGGGTGGTAATAAAAATATGGAGGTTAATATATATAATAATAATATTAATAATATAAAAGATAATACCGACACCTATAATAAGGTGTCAGATTTTCGTAAAGATTATATTTTAGCTTATGATCATATTATAAAATTATTCCACGAGAGAAACAGACCTAAAGACACCAGGCAAAAAATACAATGGCTGGATGCAATTCGATTATGTGATGTAAAAGATAAAGTAAAACCTCAGCAACTTTGGTGGTTATGTAATGAAGTTAAAAGAGACAGCTTTTGGGGAAAGCATTTTCAGTCACTTTTAAAATTAAGAAAATCCAGGGATGGCGAAATGTATCTAAATAAATACATTGGAATTTTTGGAAATGAGCAATTTGAAATTCTAGGATCTGAAAATTAATTTTTATATTTAACACCGAAACAAACCAAACAAACAAAACAATGACAAACGAATTTTTAAATATTGGCATCACTCCCAGGGGAAATGCCGTTGAGCAAAAGGCAATCTGTCCAAAGTGCTCACACACCAGGAAAAATAAAAAAGATCCTTGCTTATCTATAAATTTAGAAAAAGGCGTTTACAACTGTCACAATTGTGGCTGGAGTGGGAATGTGAAGTTTAAAGAAAAAAAAGAATTTGTAAAACCTCCAAAAGCTGTTATAGATTTATCGGATCGAACACTTTCCTGGTTTCATAAAAGAGGCATTACTGAGGCAACTTTAAGCCATTGGAAAGTAGGCGAGTCTATAGAGTATTTTCCTCAAGTTCAGAAAAAACGTAAAGCAATCAATTTTAATTACTACAGGGAGAGCGAACTCATTAACTGTAAATTCAGAGATGCCGAGAAGAATTTTAAAATGGTGTCTGGAGCAGAGCTTATATTCTATGGTTTAGATAATATTAAAACTATGGAAACCATTTACATAGTTGAAGGCGAAATGGATGCTTTGTCTCTGCACGAGGCTGGAGTTTATTCTGTTTGCTCTGTACCTAATGGAGCATCTAAAGGCAATCAAAGACTGGATTATTTAGATAACTGCTGGGAATTTTTTAAAGACAAAAAAGAGATAGTTCTCTGCACCGACAATGATCAGCCTGGATTAGCATTAAGAAATGAACTCGCCAGGAGGTTCGGACAGTATCGTTGTAAGTATGTCGAATTTGGCGATTTTAAGGATGCTAATGAGGTTTTAACTGAAAAAGGTGCTGAGGTGCTAAGGAATATTTTAAAGACCGCAAAACACTTTCCTTTAGATGGAGTCGTAAATATTGATGATATTTGGAAAGACGTTTTAAATTATAACGATTATGGAATTAAAAATTTCAGTATTGGTTTGGGTGATAGTGATGATTACTATAAAGTTGATTTTGAAGGGAGCTGGACTGTAGTTACAGGGATTCCAAACTCTGGTAAATCAGACGTAGTGGATCAAATTGCCTGTAATATGGCTGTAAAATTTGGACATAGGACTGCTTTTTTTGCTCCAGAGTCGTTTCCCTATGAAGGTCATATAAAACGCCTGGCTAATAAACTCAATGAGAGAAACTGCTCTAATGATGATCTAAATAAAACTAAAAACTTTATTGAGGAGCATTTCTTTTTTATAAAGATTGACCTGGATAATTTAACCTTGGATGGGATACTAGATGCTTTTAGAGATTTAGTATTTCAAAAAGGCGTTAATTTATTAGTGATAGATCCCTGGAATATGCTAGACCATTCAGCACAAAGAGATCATAGTTACGTGGGGCAAATGTTATCTAAAATAACCCAGTTTTGTCAGCAAACAAAAACACATTTATTCCTGGTTGCACACCCTAGAAAAATGGAGTCTAATGAGAGGGGTAACTACAAAGTTCCAACGCCTTATGATATTTCTGGATCCAGTGACTTTTTCAATAAGGCTTTTAATTGTGTTACTGTATTTAGAAGTCTAGGCGAGATGACACAATACAAATCGGATGCTGTACAGATACACGTTCAAAAAGTAAAGCGCAAAGAAAATGGTCAACAAGGCAGTTTTACAGTTGCTCCAGATTTCAAGTCTGGGGGTATTTATAAGCCTATAGATGAGAAAAAACAAAGATTTACAGTAGTTAAAGATCAAATACCTTTTTAGTTATGGCAGATATCAAAATAACAAACGAAGATAATATGGAATTAATGGCAAGGTATGAGGATAATCACTTTGACTTAGCTATTGTAGACCCTCCTTATGGTATAGGAATTAAAAGTTGTGTAGTTGAAAAACAACAAATAAGAAAAAAGAAACGAAAAATTAACACAAATAAACAAATAAGAAAAAAGAATAAACTTAAAGAATGGGATAAATCAATCCCATCAAAAAAATATTTTGAAGAACTTCAAAGGGTTTCAAAAAATCAAATCATTTGGGGTGGAAATTATTTCACAAAATATTTAAAGCCAACAAAATCTTGGGTATTTTGGTATAAAGGGCAACAAGGCTTAACAATGTCAGATGGAGAACTGGCGTGGTCAAGTCATAAAAAAGTTACACGAATGGTAGAATTTCATAGATGTAATATATGGAATGAAAATCCAATACACCCAACGCAAAAGCCTGTAAAACTATATGAGTGGTTACTTATGAACTACGCTAAAGAAAGAAATAATATACTTGATACTCATTTAGGTTCAGGAAGTATTGCTTTGGCTTGTCATAATTTAGGATTTGATTTAACAGCGTGTGAATTAGACAAAGATTATTTTGATGCAGCTATAAAAAGACTAGATGATCATCGATCACAATTAAGAATGTTTTAAAATGCCAAAAAAACAACAATATAAACAGCCAGTAGTTAATACAGAGGAAAAGCATTACAGGGCTTTTAAGTGGTGTGATGACAATGGAGTAAGAATATATCCAAAGCCCAGGAATGGAAAGTTTATTTTAGTCTATGTAGTCAATGACCAGGCGCATACTACTAACAAACTACACGATCCTAAAGACTATCAACAAGCTGTCTGGGATTTTTACGTATTTTTGTATAATAAATTAAACAATGACTGAAATTCAAATTTATCCTTTGATGGGAATAGTTTTCGGAGTTGAGTATTTAAACTCATTCGAGGATAATACAATGAAAAGCATTGATATATATCTTTTTATTATTGGAGTCAGTTTTAGATGGGGATAAAAAATATGGCATACGATACTAAAGAACTTGAGAAAAAATCACTGGCTGCAATAAGTAAGCATAAACTAATGTTTATGGAGCATATAGTGGCGTTTTTGCCTTGTTCTAAGGAGACTTTTTACAATCATAAGCTACACGAATCTGACGCCATAAAAAAGGCAGTAGAGGAAATGAGAGTATCTAAAAAAACTAAGATGCTTTCTAACTGGATTGATTCAGAAACTCCTAGCCTGCAAATAGCAGCTATGAAAATGATATCTGAAGAACACGAGGCTCATAGATTGAATGGGACCAGACAAGAAATAAAACAAACAGGGGGATTAACATCTAGGGTTATTGAGTGGATCCCAGCGGATCGCAAAGATGATACAGAAAATAAATAGACAATTTTACGATTTAAAAAATTCTAATGCTAGGCTCAGAGTTCACCAGGGCGGAACTAGAAGCGGCAAAACGTATGCAATATGCCAGTATCTTATATGGCTACTTACCTCATCTAAAGAGCCTTTAGTAATATCAATAGTAAGAAAAACACTACCAGCACTCAAAGGATCTGTACAAAGGGACTTTCTGGAGATTGCTGAGTCTGTAGGTATGTTTGAGGATGGCGCTGTACTAAACAAAGTCGAGGGACATTTTACCTATAGTAATCATTTAGTAGAGTTCCTGTCAGTAGATGCGCCGCAGAAAATCAGAGGTCGTAAAAGAAACATAGCATTTTTAAACGAGGCTAATGAATTAGACCAGGAGGATTTTCGCCAAATTAATATGAGATGTACTGATTATATTATCCTGGATTTTAACCCTAGTGATCCTGTGCACTGGATATATGATGAAATAATTCCTAGAGATGACTGCGACACCTGGATAACAACGTACCAGGATAATAAATTCCTATCCTCAGATCTAGTATTTGAGATAGAGCGAATGAAAGAGCGTGATCCAGATTACTGGAGAGTTTTTGGAGAGGGTCAAAAGGCAGTATTCTCAGCACGCCAGATATTTAGTAACTGGACATTTATACCTTATAGCGACTTTCCAGAGTTTGATAGGGATACTGAGGGCGTGATAGGACTCGATTTTGGCTACACAAATGATCCTACAGCGGCATCGTATATAGTACGCAAAGGAGACACCATTTACATTCACGAGCTAATTTATAAGACAGGACTTACAAACAGCGACATAGTAGAGGAGCTTAAAAGATTAGGATATGATCAAACACTTACTTTCTACGATGCTGCCGAGCCTAAGTCTGGTGAGGAAATGAAACGCCTGGGAATGTACGTTAAACCAGCTGTAAAAGGTACAGGATCAATTAACGCTGGAATATCACTGCTAAAGGAATTTAACATAGTAGTAAGCCAGGAATCAAAAAACATAATAAAAGAATATCACAATTACTACTGGACAGAATTAAAGGATGGCACTATAATAAATAAGCCAATGGATCGCTTTAATCACCAGATGGACTGCATTAGATATGGCGTTTATTCGCAATATGGTAAACGAACCAATTTCTTTGTAATATAATTACTATTTTTGTATAATTAAAAATTTTCGTATTGGATGGCTAGTTTCTTAGATAGATTCAAAAACATTGTTTCTAAAAGCGCACAAAAAACTCATATAGATTTCAACAAAGCAATCTATAATTATTTAGGTGATACTCTGGTATGGAATCCAGAGAACGATGATACTTACATCGACAAGGGCTATCGATACAACGCCACAATCTATTCTATTATAAATTTGATTACTAAGTCAGCGACAAACATTCCTTTCCAGGTCTATGAGGTGCAAAAATCAAATGATCTAAAAAGATACAAGGCGCTCACCTCTGGAGACTTTAACTCAAACACTATTCTACAAGCTAAGATGCTACAGAAAAAGGCACTAGTAGAGCTAGAGGATACTGAGCTGCATCAATTACTAGATAGACCAAACCCAGCACAAGGATATAATGCCTGGATTCAAGAGATCATAGCCTTTGGAAAACTTACAGGAAACCGATACATCTATGGTATTGGACCAGATACAGGAGCTGGAGTTGGAAGATTTAAAGAACTTTATGTATTGCCATCTCAAAAAGTAGAGATTAACTCTGGCGGTATTATGGAGCCAGTAAAAGAATATACGCTATCCTACAATGGAACTTATAGAATTGCAGCTGATGAGGTTTGCCATATAAAAGATACAAACCTTTACTACGATGGGACAGGATCGCATTTATATGGAATGTCACCTTTAAAGGCTGGACTTAGGGTAATGGATGCCAATAACCAGGCAATCACTACTGGCGTTAAGTATTTACAAAATCAAACAGCGAGAGGGATCTTAATGTCTGAGGAGGGCGATTTAAACGAGGTTCAGGCTAAACAGTTAAAAGATAAATTCCGCCAACAATACCAGGGCAGCGATAATGCTGGAGACGTAATCATTACTCCTAAGAAACTTTCGTGGGTAAATTTTGGACTTAATGCCTCTGATTTATCTTTAATAGAACAATATAACGGCACTATAAAGGATCTATGTAATATTTACAATGTACCAGTACAGCTGCTAAACAATACAGATAGCACTACTTATAATAATATGAAAGAGGCTAAAAAGGCACTCTATCAAAATGCTGTTATCCCAGAGCTTAATAAAATTAGAGATGAGCTAAATAGATGGCTTGCTCCACAATATGGCGATAAGATTTATATAGACTTTGACTACTCAGCTATCCCAGAACTACAGGAGGAAATGGACAAGGTAGTTGGACAGATGAGCCAAGCCTGGTGGATCACGCCAAACGAGAAGAGAGCTGCTATGTCTTATGGTTTAGATGAGGAAAATGATAAACTAAATGACTACTATGTCCCAGCTAATTTAATGCCTATTAATGGTGATATTATTCCAGAGGCGGCTGATAAGGGTTTGGATTTAGATATATCTAAACTATTTAAAACCGCTGTAATTAATACAGTTGACACTTACACTACTATAGAGGAGGCTCAAGCTAGAGCAATCGAAATGGGAGGCACTGGGTATCACGAGCATTTATTTAACGGCTCGACAGTCTTTATGCCATTTGCAACTCACGCTGAATATGAGGCAGCTAAAAATAACCGCCTAGATGAGTTCTATGCAGCTCAGAGACGTGATGAGGGATATAATGAGGATATAGATTTTGACTCTATAGAAACAAAATAAAAGCATTTGCAAATCCAGGATGTACATAACCTAGAAAAATCAATTGTCACCTTATTCAATCTCGATGGCTGGGATTTAAAGTGGTGTGGTGGCGGTTATGATCATTATGATGCAAAAGGAAAGACGCCAAATGGTAGTAATTGCGTGATAGAAATGAAATTCCGAAACAAATACTATAATACTAAAATCTTAGAAAAATATAAATATGATCAAATAATGGCTTTGCCAGATGATGTGATTAAATTGTATTTTGTAGATGACCCTAAAGCCAACTATCTATTCTGGTTAAATGATTTAACTATTCCAGGGATTAAAGAGATTGAATGCCCTAGCACTACTCTATGGGATCAAAAAAAGAAAACTAAAGAGCTGTATTTGCTTAATGAGTCCCAGGCGATTGTTATAAATAAAAACCAGGAATAATGTTACTAAAAAAAGCTAAAGAATCCTGGAAAAATAACTTTGATAAAGTTCTGGCTAGTGCAGAGCGCAAAGAGTTTGCTAATGCTAGACGATACTATGAGGGTGAGTACCTTAAAGCAATAGATGATTTTTTAAACACTAGGAAAGCCACTGGATTTGATGGGTTATTTAGATTAGCGGATTTATCTGAAATATATCGCCAAGTCTATGTAAACATAGGACTCAAGTTTGCAAAATGGTATTCTCAAAACTTTGATAAGGTAATATCTAAGCAAGTGGATGTATCTGGCTATAATGATATTTGGGCGGAGCGTTTTAACAGAGTCAGCCAACAAATAGCAGCCGAGAGAGTAACACTGGTCCAGGGGACTGCTAAGGCTACTCTAGTGAATGTATTCAAACGTTTATCCTCAGATCCAGAGTTTATGACTATGGGTGAACGTGAAGGCGGAAAGTTATTACGCCAGAAGTTTAGCCAATACAGCAAAAGCCAGGCAGAAAGATTAATTAGGACCGAGTCAACGAATGCTGCTAATTATGCAACGCTACAGAGCGCAACTGATATGTTTGGACAGGAAAGTTTACAAAAGGAGTGGATGACTTCAGTAGATGGCAGAGAACGTGCAGCTCATAGGTTTGCAGATGGGCAAATAGTAGGTTTTAAAGAAAGGTTTTTAGTAGGTGGCGAACAGTTATTCCATCCTGGTGATCCATCTGGAAGCGCCAGAAATGTTGTCAATTGTAGATGCTCTACAGCGCCTTTCCCTAAACCAGAGGCTCAAGCTACAGGAACTATCCAGGGATTTGGAATAAGACCTCCAGGGCAAGGTATTGGAACTAAGCCTACAGGACCATCAACTCAAAGCATACTTAGAACGCCTAAACCAGTTCGAGAGGCTGTGGAGGAGGTGGTAGATTTTGATAAAATGTCTAAAAAAGACATAGATAAATTTTTTGTTGATGAGTTTAAAAAACAGGGTATTACAATAAAAAATATTAATTCAAATAACTTAACTAAATATCAGTATAAAAGGAGGGTTGAACAATTTAAAAAATTAAGTGATGAGTATAATATAAATTATACTGAAAATATTGCATTTAAAGAGGGAGTAGAATTACATTTTAAAGTTGAGAGCAATGGTGCGTGGGGCAAAGTGAGCAGATTTGAATCAATGGCAGGCAGAGAATACCCTAGTAATTATGTTGATGGAATGTTAAAAAGGATTAATTTTGGAAACAAATCAGTAAATTCTTTAACGAATAATCAAATAAGTAAATTTAAGTTTGACAGGCATTTTGCAAACATTAACCCAGAATTAGATGATCTTTATGTTTTGACTCACGAATTTGGACATATTATATCAATGGATTTGGTAGGTTCTCATAAACAATTTTGGACAGAGTTTAAGGAAATAAAAACAAGGTATTTTACTGAGTTAAGAAAATATCAGTTTGACAATTATACTGAGATTACTATAAATGGACAAACAAGACTAACAAAGTACAAGAATTTAGAGAAATATAATGAAACAGCTATTAGTAATTATGCTCATAAAAATGACAATGAAATTTTAGCAGAGGCGTTCTCTGAGTATAAATTAAGCGATAAACCTAGCCAGTATTCAAAAGAGTTTGGTGAATTAATAGATAAATACTTTAAAAAATGACAGTAGTAAAAGACTTAATTTGTGATAATTGTAAGCATTTAAATGAGGGTGGTTTTGGATGTAAAGCATTTGAGAAAGGTATTCCAGATAATATTATAGTAAGCAATGATCATAGCAAGCCATTACCAGGTCAAAAAAATAAGCTAGTTTTTGAAAAATTAGACATAAATATTTAATTATTAAATTTGCAATATGAATACAATCATTTATAAATCAACCCAGATAGGCGAGCTGTTAGACGCTGACACCTCCGCTGGAGTTGTAAAGGGATATGGATCTGTTTTTGGTAATGTCGAC
>Ga0209532_1000467_pt1 | contig 34724 bp, 40 predicted proteins | sample COG_02_FD_184746 | JGI IMG/M metagenome (GOLD analysis project Ga0209532, IMG submission 184746) | Pelagic Microbial community sample from North Sea - COGITO 998_met_02 (SPAdes) (version 2) | ecosystem: Environmental > Aquatic > Marine > Neritic zone/Coastal water | place: Helgoland, sampling... | reverse complement strand
CGCCCGTCAAAATATACGCCAACACAGTATTATTCGCGGCCTCTATCGCGCGCGCATCATCTTGGGCATCCGCTTGACCACCAATCAATAACGCCAGCATCACAACACTGGCACGCGCCATCAACAAGCCACTGACCCCAAGGGTCGCCAAAACATCAATAATCAACATCACCACAGCCGCACTTAAAAACGCAGGCTTTAAATCCAATTCACTTGTTGTCTCCAACCGCGCACGCCCTGTCGCCAACGGCCACTTGGCAGGCGCTAAAACTGTGTCCTCACTAATTACATTCAGCGCAACACGCCGATCTTGGTATCCATAAATTCCAGGGCGCTGATTTTCAGAAACACCGCCCAGCGCCAAATCCGCACCCTCAACACCGCTTAAATTCTGCGCATCGCTGATAACACCAAACCCATCAATCACACGCAACGGCGTCCAAACTAATCCATCCAAATCAGCGTCCCCTGCGCGACGCACGGTAGAAATCGACAAACGCTCCAACATCTTCACGAACAGCCCAGACAGCGGCAAATTTGACCACGCCGCATTTGCCGTCACATGGAACAAAACAACACGCCCTGCGCCTTGCTCTTTTGCTGTCACTAACGGCGTTCCATCTGCCAAACTGGCCAACACACGTTCTGACAAATTTGGATCAGGTTGCGCGATTACCTGCGAATTCACATAAACATCGCTTGGGATACCCAACCCAAAAAACGGGCTGTTTTCCGTAAACGCGCGCAATTGTTTGGGCTCGCCCCACGACATTGCACCACCCACATCGCGCCCACCTGCACGTAACCGCACAGGTAACAACGGATGCTCTTCGCGTTGCCCAATTCCACTGCTGATCAATCGAGGCCCCGCAAACCGAACCAGCGTTCCACCGCCTTCGACCCAATCAACCATTGCGATTTCTTCGATATCTGACAACCGGCCGACATCCGCAAATATCACAATATCAGGGCTGGCAATCAGGGCTGTTTCCAAATCCGTTTCAATCAAGGTCGCCGTCTCGACCAACGCATTGCGCAGATAATGCAGATTGGACAATAACGTCCCCGCCTCTTGATCTTGGCTACCACTCATCAACGCAATCTTGCGCCCCTGCACGCTGTCGTCCGTCACAGCCACCGCACCCGCAGAACGTACTCCACGTATTCGGACCTGCTGAACCCGATTGCGTAATTCGGTCGGCAATTCAAACGTCGCCAAATGATCTACACCCTCAATGGTCAGCTCTTGGACCGACAAGGCGCGCAAAACGCCACGCGGATCAGCACCAATCAATTCCAACACCACATCACGCGTCACGCTACCTTTTGGGCGCAAAACACTGGTGGTTAATTTTCCTTGTTCAAACGCCAAAGGCCGTAATGCAACAGGTTCCACCAACCCATCCACAATCGTCAATTCAATATCACCAAGTGCGGTCAAAAACGTATCGCGACCGACGTGGTTCAGCCCATCTGATAACCAAATCACTTGTGCAATGCCTTGATTTGAAATCGCATCCGCCCACCGATCATAATCGGGCGCCCACGCATTTGGTTCCATCGTTTGAACGCTTGCTAACCAATCATTCCCAGAGCGAAATTCAATATCCCCACGCGGCACATCGCTCAGACGTTGCAATGCAACTGGTCGATCATCTTGGATCGCTTGGCGCAATATTTCCACAACCTTGGCGCGGCGTGCGGGCCAATCTTGGGCACTGGCCCAACTGGCATCCATCGCGATCAATAACGGTCCAGACCCCTTGATACGATCAGCAGGATTTAAAATCGGCCCCGCAAACCCAATGATCACGGCGGCCACAGCCAACAGGCGCAACAACAATAACCACCACGGCGTGCGATCTGGCGTATTTTCGTCATTTTTCAAACCCAGCATCAATCCCACGGCGGGGAACGCACGGACCACGGGTGCTGGCGGCGTGGCGCGTAACAGCCAATATAAAATCGGCAACGCCAACAATCCCACCAACAAAAGGGGTGATAAAAACCCGATGCCACCCATTACGCTGCCTCTTGCATGATGGTGTACAACCACAACAACGCATTTTGCGCACTGTTGTCAGTTTGGTGCACGCTGAACCGCCACCCTGTGCGGCGTGCCAACGTTTTCAATTTCTCTTGGCGTTCAGCTAATCGTTCCAAATAGGCATCTCGCAGCCCATTGGCGCGGCGTGCCTCAAATGACAGGCTCCCCAACATGCTTTTGAAAATAGTTCGGCCTTTGAATGGAAATGCTAACTCTTGGGGATCCAAGACTTGAACCAATGCACCTTGGACGTCCTGATCTGCAATGCGTGAAATCCCATCGACAATATCATCCCAGTCGCCCAGAAAATCCGACAAAAATATCGCACGTGATCCTTTGGCGATTGCTTTGTTTGTTGGCGCTCCATAATCGGCTTCATCGTTGCGATCCAAAATCTGAGCCGCAAATCGATTGACCTGTGCCTCACCACTTTTGGGTCGCTCTAGATCGCTTAAATGCGCAAACCGTTCGCCGCCTTTGGCCAATAACATTGCAATCGCGACAGCCAACGTATTCGCGCGTTCCGATTTTGATTGAGCAGGATGACCACCTCGAAACTGCATAGATGCACTTTGATCAACCCAAAAATGCACTGCCTGTGCGGTTTGCCATTCTGTCTGGCGGATAAAATATTGATCGCCCTGCGCAGACCTGCGCCAATCAATATCACGCGCACTGTCGCCAACATCCGCCTGACGATATTGCCAAAACTCTTCGCCCAGACCAGAACGCCTGCGCCCATGCACCCCCAACGACAACGTCGCCGCCAAATGACGTGCTTTTGCGATTAACGCAGGCACCCCACCTGAGATCGCCTGTGCATCACCGCGTAATTTTATGGTTGGATGGATGGTCAAGCGGCGGCCTCTGCCCCAGTCACTTTGTTGGTCAATTCTGCAATCAAACCACGTAAATCAGCACCCTGCGCACGCGCACCAAATCCCAACGCCATGCGATGTATCAAAACTGGTTGCGCCAACGCGGCAACATCATCCATTGATGGTGCCAAATTCCCCTGCACCAATGCACGCGCACGCACAGCCAACATCAAAGCCTGCGCCGCACGTGGTCCTGGCCCCCAGCTGACCAATTCCTTGACCGTATCGCTTGCGTTCGCTTCGTCCGGTCGCGCAGAACGCACCAAATCCAAAATCGCCTCGACGACGGCCTCACCCACGGGCATTTGGCGCACGATCTGTTGCGCAGCGATCAATTCCGCTGCACTTAAAACTGGCTGCGCCACTGCTTCGTCCGCACCTGTCGTCGCCTCAAGGATCGCACGTTCCGTTGCACGATCTGGCATACCCACATCAATCTGCAACAAAAACCGATCCAATTGTGCTTCTGGCAATGGATAGGTGCCTTCTTGTTCAATCGGATTTTGCGTCGCCAACACATGAAACGGCGCAGGTAAATCATATTCCTGTCCAGCAATCGTCACACGATGTTCTTGCATCGCTTGCAATAATGCAGATTGCGTACGTGGTGATGCGCGGTTGATTTCGTCAGCCATCAACAACTGACTAAAAACTGGTCCCTTAATAAAAAGAAAATTGCGCGTTCCATCCGCACTGGTTTCCAGCACCTCTGACCCCAAAATATCCGACGGCATAAGATCGGGTGTAAATTGTACGCGCTTGCCGTCCAGCCCCATCACCACGCCCAGCGTTTCCACCAAACGCGTTTTCGCCAGACCCGGTGCGCCAACCAGCAATCCGTGACCGCCCGACAGCAACGCAATCATCGCCAATTCAACGACGCGTTCCTGTCCGATAACCCGTGTGGCAATCTGTGTCTTGGCATCCGCCAATTTCACACCTAATGCATCAATTTCATTGGCCAACTTACTTGTCATGACAAAACCTTCTATACCGCATATAATATACAGGTATTAAACGCAGTTATCGCAAAGAACACAAATGACAAATCCGCCATCCATGAAAAAAGAGAACACAGACAGCATCGTACAGGCCGCAACCAAGGCCTCGAAAAAGGGCCCTGCACCCGTGCATTTGTGGAATCCCCCATTTTGCGGGGATTTAGACATGCGCATCGCACGCGACGGCACATGGTTCTACCTTGGCACCCCCATCGGCAGGGCACCGCTGGTAAAGCTGTTTTCATCCATCATTCGCAAGGATGGGGACGACTACTTCTTGGTAACACCCGTGGAAAAGGTGGGCATCATTGTCGACGACGCACCGTTTGTGGCCATTGATTTTGATGTTGAAAACGCAGGCGCTGATCAGGTTATCACATTTCACACCAACGTCGGCGACAGCGCAATCGCAGGCCTCGAAAACCCAATTCGGGTTGTACGGGACGAAAAAACAGGCGAACCCAGCCCCTACGTTTTGATCCGCACAAACCTAGAAGCTTTGATCGACCGCAAGAGTTTTTACCGTCTGGTTGATATCGGCATGACTCAAATGCACGAAGGCTCCGATTGGTTCGGCGTGCGCTCCGGTGGCGAGTTCTTTCCGATTATTCCGGCGGCAGAACTTAGTTAGGCGCGAATTGCGCTTCGACAAGTGTCACCCGTTGATCAGTCATCCGCGCCTTACACAAATAGTAAATCAAAGGCAAAACAGATCCACCCTGATATAACGCTGCCTCTGCTTGGCATGAACTTTCTAGAAATGCCGGCCACAGCATGTGCGCCGCTGCTAGATGACGTCCAGGAGAGTCATCTGCACGCCCATAGTGTTCGTATAATTCATTTGATATTCTCAAATATGTCGCCTCTAGGCGTATATTGGCATTCTCGGCTAGGTCACTGGCACATTCATTTGCCGCGGTTTGCGTTACTTCGCGGCAAGGGGAATCTTTTGCCTGCAAAGGTAGACTTAACATCAAGACAAAAAACAGTGACAATCTAATCATGCCACGGTCCATTTACGGCCACGCCTAAATCATCGACCCGCTCAAACGTATGCGCTCCAAAATAATCACGCAAGCCTTGGATCATATTCGCCGTTGATTGCCCTGTGCGACGCATGTTGTGATACCCCAATGCGCCATACAATGCAGGCACTTGTTGCCCATGTGAAATCCCTGCCACTATCACCTTTTGCAAATCGGGCATCGTATCTTTTAATCGTTGTTGGAAAATCGGTGCCAGCGCCAGATTGGACGAACCGCCCCCATCAAACACATCCGAAATTTCATCCAAGAACACGGATCGAATAATACACCCCGCACGCCAAACACGTGCAATCGCCGCCAAATCCAAATCCCATTCGAATTCATCGGATGCGCGTTTCAACACCTCGAAACCCTGCACATATGCACAAACTTTCGCCGCAATCATCGCGTTTTCCAGTGCATCAATCGCCGCCTTGCGTGTACCCAATGCACCGATCATCACTTCGGGTGATGGCCCAAACGCCGCTTCCATTTCCAAACGGCTGTCCTTGGCCGCCGAAATATTGCGCGCCTCTACCGCCGCCATCATCAAACTGGCAGGTGTGCCCAAATGCAATGCTTCAATCACAGACCAACGGCCCGTGCCTTTTTGCCCTGCTTTGTCCAAAATAATATCCAAAACAGGCCCACCCGTTTTTGGATCAACCGCCGCCGCAACCTCGCCCGCAATCTCGATCAGGTACGAATTCAACGGCCCCTTCATCCAGCCCTTGAACACATCCGCAATTTCCCCGGCCTTCATTCCCAATCCATCGCGCATAATGCCGTAGGTTTCAGCGATCTGTTGCATGTCACCGTATTCAATGCCGTTGTGGATCATCTTGATGAAATGACCCGATCCACCTGGCCCGAACCAATCACAACATGGATCGCCTTCAAACGCCGCCGCCGCATCTTGTAATGGGCCTTTCACACGCGCCCAGCTGTCCTTGGAACCGCCCGCCATAATCGACGGTCCATGACGCGCGCCTTCGGCACCACCAGAAATACCCATGCCCAAAAAATGCAAACCAACCGCTTCCAGCTTGGCAACGCGGGCTTGTGTATTTTTATAATTCGAATTGCCCAAATCAGCGATCAAATCGCCCTTGTCCAACATCGGAATCAACATATCGATCACGCTGTCCAACGGCCCACCCGCAGGCACCAGAACCAAAATCGAACGTGGCTTTGGCAGGCTGTCAATCAGCGCTTGCGCATCTGCACAAACAATCAAATCACCTTTCAAATCTTTGCCCTCATTCGCAACCGCTTGCATTTTTGCGATTGTGCGGTCCAACATCGAAACTGAATGCCCTTCCTCGGCCAAGTTTTGGGCAAAGGCGGCGCCCATGACGCCGATTCCAATCAATCCAAGATGTGCCATGCAAATTCTCCTGTTCGGGCATAAGAAAACCTTTGCACGCACGCATTACAAGGGGATAGTTTGCGTCATGCCTAAATTCATCGTGAACATATCGCTCTTATTTACACAACATCCCATAATGGATCGGTTTCAATTGGCACGCGATACAGGGTTCCAAGGCGTCGAGATTTTAACACCGTACAGCTTTGATGCGCATGAATTGGCCTTGGCGGCAACATCTGCCAACTGCCCAATCCATTTAATCAATGCACCCTTCGGCCCTGAATGGGGGCACGGTGCCGACCCGAACAACCGCGACACTTTTCGCACCGAAATTGGTCACGCCGTAAACTACGCAACCATTCTACAAGCCAAACACATTCATGTGCTGTCTGGCATCAAGGGTGATTTAAAAACCCTTCGCGAAAACCTGATCTGGGCAACCTCTACATATCCAAACCAATCGTTCTTGATTGAACCCATCAACACGTTCGATATTCCCGATTACAAACTGAACAATTTCGACGATGCCATCGAAATCTTACGTGCGGTCAACGCCCCAAATCTGGGCTTACAATTTGACACCTACCACGCCAGCCGCATGACAAAAATGTCCGCCACATGTCCCACGGATGTCCTACGCATGTCACACGTTTGTCTGCCATGGATAAAACACATCCAAGTGTCGGGAAACCCCGGACGCTCCGAGCCAGACCAAGGCGTGTTCGATCACGTTGAATTCTTCAGAAAATTAGACGTCTGGGGTTACGATGGAATGGTTGGCGCAGAATACAAACCCACATCGGGTTCGTTTGATTGGCTAGCAAAGGCGCGCTAATGCGCCTCTGCCCAATTGTTTCCAACACCAGCATCAACAACCAATGGCACATCCAGTTTCACCACTGGATCACTTGCATTTTCCATGATGCGACGCACCACATCTGTGGTTTCTTCGACCGCATCTTTCGGTACTTCGAAAATCAATTCATCATGCACCTGCAACAACATCTTCGCAGGTAAATGCGCAATCGCATCGGGCATTTGGATCATCGCACGGCGGATCACATCGGCAGCCGTTCCTTGGATCGGTGCATTGATCGCGGCACGTTTGGCAAAGCCAGCTTGTGGGCCCTTGGTGTTGATTTCGCTGGTGTGGATTTTGCGCCCAAACAGCGTTTGAACAAATCCATTTTCTTTTGCAAATTCAACGGTTTGATCCATGTAAGTTCGGATTTGAGGGAAGCGTTCAAAGTATGTGTCGATAAACGCCTGCGCCTCTTTGCGTGGGATGCGTAGATTACGTGCCAACCCAAAACCGCTGATGCCGTAAATTACACCAAAGTTAATAGCCTTAGCCTGACGACGCACCATCGGGTCCATGTTTTCCAGCGGTACGTTAAACATCTGGCTGGCGGTTAATGCGTGGATATCTTGGCCTTCATGAAAAGCCTGCTTCAGGGTATCGATTTGGGCGATATGCGCCAGAATGCGCAGCTCGATTTGGCTGTAATCCAGCGACAATAAAACATTGCCTTCGTCGGCGATAAACGCCTCGCGGATTTTACGACCCGCATCAGAACGCACAGGAATATTTTGCAGGTTTGGATCGGTTGAGGCCAGACGCCCCGTTGATGCGCCAGAGATAATATAAGACGTATGCACCCGTCCTGTATCCGCATTGATATGGGTTTGCAACGCGTCGGTGTAGGTGCTTTTCAGCTTGGACATCTGACGCCAATCCAAAACACGCGCAGGCAAATCATGCCCCTCGGATGCAAGGTCTTCGAGGATATCAACACCGGTGCCGTAGGCTCCTGTTTTACCCTTTTTTCCACCGGGCATTTCCAGTTTATCAAACAGGATTTCACCCAGCTGTTTTGGCGATCCCACATTAAAGGGCTGCCCAGCTAATTCGTGAATTTCTGCCTCTAGCCCAGCCATGGATTGTGCGAAATTATTCGACATGCGGCTGAGCGTATCGCGATCAACTTTGATGCCATGCATTTCCATTTCGGCCAATACAGGGATCAATGGACGTTCCAAGGTTTCGTACACTTTGGTTACACCAGTCACATGCAATTGCGGCTTAAACAATTGCCACAACCGCAACGTAATATCCGCATCTTCGGCCGCATATTTCACGGCATCATCCACAGGCACCTTATCAAAGGTAATCGCAGATTTACCCGTTCCCAACAGCGTTTTAATGCTGATCGGTTCATGTTCCAGATAGCGGTTGGCCAGATAATCCATGCCATGATTATGCTTGCCGCCATTGATGGCATAGGACAGCAACATTGTGTCATCGACGGGTGCAATTGCCACATCGTAACGCGCCAAAATCTTGGCGTCGTATTTCATGTTTTGGCCGATTTTCATGATCGAAGGATCTTGCAAAACAGGGCGCAAAATCGCCAGTGCTTCATCCAGTGGCATCTGCCCTTCGGCCAGTGCGGCACCGCCAAATAAATCGCCTTCACCGTCTTTATGCGTCAACGGAATATAGCAGGCTTCGCCCGCTTCAACACTTAAACAAATCCCGACCAGATCAACGATCATTTCGTTCAACCCAGTGGTTTCCGTATCCACAGCCACGTATCCACGAGCATAAATTTTATCAACCCAACGTTTCAGCGCATCTGCATCGCGCACGCATTCATATTTGTCCGCATCAAACGGAGCCTGTGCGACAGCACCGCTTTCAGGGGCGCTCGACGCGCTGCTGGAGGCGGCTATCACTGGTGCTGCAACACCCAATTTGCTGGCAATCCGCGCTGACATTGTGCGGAATTCCATTTCAGCCAAGAAACCAAGTACTGTGTCGGGGTCGGGGTCTTTCACCTCAAAATCCGCGAATTCGAAATCCATTTCCATGTCGGTTTTCAAGGTTACCAATTCACGGCTGGTGCGAATTTGATCGGCGTTGTCGATCAAGGTTTGACGGCGCTTGGGTTGTTTGATTTCTTCGGCGCGTTCCAGCAGGCTGTCTAGATCACCATATTCGTTGATCAACAAGGCGGCGGTTTTAATGCCAATGCCAGGCGCACCCGGCACGTTATCCACGCTGTCGCCAGCCAATGATTGCACATCAATCACGCGCTCTGGGCCAACGCCAAATTTTTCCTCTACCTGTTCACGGTGGATGCGTTTGTTTTTCATGGCGTCAAACATTTCAACACCACCACCAACCAGTTGCATCAAGTCCTTGTCGGACGACACAATCGTCACGCGCGCGCCTGCCTCGCGGGCCTGTACGGCCAAGGTCGCGATGATATCATCTGCCTCGAAACCAACCTCTTCGATGCAGGCAATGCCAAAGGCGCGTGTTGCATCGCGGGTCAATGGAAATTGTGGCACCAAATCTTCGGGAGCTGGAGGGCGGTTCATTTTGTATTCAGGGTAAATCTCGGACCGGAAGGTTTTACCTTTGGCATCGAACACCACAACCACGTGCGTTGGCGCATCGGATCCTTTTTGATCCTCGACCATTTTGAACAGCATGTTACAAAACCCAGACACGGCGCCCACAGGCAGACCATCGGATTTACGCGTCAAAGGTGGTAATGCGTGATAGGCACGGAAAATAAATCCAGAGCCATCGATCAAATGTATGTGGTGGCCCTTGCCGATTGTCATGGGGTTAATGCCCTGCCGCCGCGCCGTCTTTCAGCACAAACTTACAGTCACAATATGGGCATTCTACCCAACCGTGTTCACCTGGAATTTGCAACCAGACGCGTGGATGACCACCTTCACCGCCATCGCAGGCAACACGCGATGTGGTAACTTCTTTTACTTCTTTTGGCTCTTTGGTCATCGGACTTCCTTTTAAACTTTGTACAGTGTTATCGCCTGCGCTATGCGCTCGCAATGATTAAGATTGGATCATGCGCCCCGTGCTGGCACCACCCATAATATGAGCGTGTAAATGGGGTACATCTTGAACGCCATGCTCGCCACTGTTGGCAATCATGCGATACCCATCACCCGCATCAATCGACACACCCATCATATCACAAACTTGACCAATCGCGCGGGTAAATCCAACAATTTCCGCATCGCTGGCTTCTTTGGCAAAATGATCATAACTGACATACGGGCCCTTTGGGATCACCAACACATGCACGGGTCGTTGTGGTTGAATATCATGGAATGCCAACGCATATTCCGTGTCCAAAACAGTGTTATTGGGGATTTCACCGCGCAAGATTTTAGCGAAAATATTTTGATCATCATAAACGTATGGCATGTTCGTTCCTTCTAAACTTGTGCTAACTTTACTGTGCTTGAGCGACAGTTAAAACCACTTTGACAGCATTTGTGAACAGTACTGGCAAAAACCCGAAATAATCGCTATATCTTTCAGCATATTAAGCAGAATATTTCTTAGAGGTCGCAATGGGTTTTCCAGGCACATGGGTCACACCCAGCAAATCAGTCGCATACCGCGTCATTCCTAAATGCGCTTGTTCTACCATTGGGCAAATCTTGTATTATTCTGATCATGGTGAATATTTCGACGGTGACATCCATGATGCAAAAACAGGCATGTTAAAATGGAACCAAGAACATGCACGCGACGCAATCACCGACACCGTCACAAACCCAGACACGCTGACGTTTACCTGTGTACGCAATCCGTATTCACGCATCCTATCATCATTCTTTGACAAAATTTGTGGCATTCAGCGTAACGGAAATCGGTATCGTGGAAACTTGGTACCGCGATTAGCAAAACAATACGGTATCAATATCGAAGGCGACTTTGATCAAATCCAATCGTTTCGCCGTTTCCTTTTATTCGCACGCGACACCATCAAATTTCGCCGTCCCATGGAACCTGATATCCACTGGTCTGCCATGGCAGGACATGCATCAACCTTGGTTGTGAACGGCGGTCATTACGACGCTATTGTCACGGTCGAAAATTTCAAGGACGATATGAAATCTGTCATGTCGCGCATTTCGACAAAACACACCTTGGACATCGACACTATGCCACGCTTTAACGAAAGCGAGGGTCACGGTCCAAAACGCGCGCACCCCGTCGCCGATTATTTCGATGACCTGTCGATGCATCTGATGCATGAAATCTATGCACGCGACTTTGCGACGTTCAACTACGATTGGACAGACCCATCGCGTTCAGAACCTGTTGGTGAAATTGACCTAGACAAAGTGCAGGCGATGCTGGGCGATTAACCCAGTACAAACATCAGCCCACGTTCAGCAGGCTGATGCGAAAACTTATAAACCTTTTGCTGCGAACAATTTTTTCAAATCCGCCTCTGGACGTGCGCCCATATGTGAAATCACTTCGGCAGCGGCAACACAGCCCATTTTCCCACAGACGTCCAATGATTTCCCCTGAACCAAACCGGCCAAGAACCCAGCCGCGAACAAGTCACCTGCGCCAGTGGCATCGATCACACTTGTTGCTTCGGTTTCGACATGAATTACCTGACCGCCATGCGCAACATAGGCACCATCGGCCCCCGCCGTACAAACCAATGTTTCAACTTCGTTTGCACCAGTCGCAATCGCTTCTTGTAACGTGCCGCCATACATCGCGACGACCTCGTGTTCATTACAGAACAACAGATCAATGTGATTAGTGGTTAATTCGCGAAACGCATCACGATGACGATCAACACAGAACGGATCAGACAGGGTCAAAGCCGCCTTGCCGCCAGCTGCTTTGGTCAATTCAACCGCATGCACAAACGCCGCTTGGTTGTCAGGGCTGTCAAACAAATACCCCTCAAGATAGATCCAATCTGTATCCGCCATTAAATCCGGATCAATATCCGCATCCGTCAACAATGTCGAAACACCCAAATAAGTATTCATTGAACGTTCCCCATCAGGGGACACCAAAACCAAACAACGTGCTGTTTCATCGCTGTGGTCTGCCGCAATCATCGGCGTGTCAAAATGTGTACCTTGGGCTGTAATATCATGCGCAAAAACACGGCCCAATTGGTCGTCTTTTACCTTGGCTACCATTCCCGTTTTCACGCCCAGCGCTGACAGTCCCGCGATTGTATTGGCCGCAGAGCCGCCAGAAATCTCTGTTGCTGCGCCCATTTTTGAATACAGCTCTGTCGCGCGCGCAGTGTCGATCAATTGCATCACGCCCTTGTCCACACCGTTGTCCGCCAAAAACGCATCATCGCATTTCGCCAAAACGTCAACGATGGCATTGCCGATACCCACAACTTGATATTTTTTACTCATTCGTTTTTTCCTCAAATTCACATAAATCTTCGATAATACAATTCGCACAAACTGGTTTGCGCGCCTTACACGTGTAACGCCCATGCAGGATCATCCAATGATGTGCATGGTGTTGAAATTCTGCTGGAATGTGATCTTCGATGGCGCGTTCAACGGCCACCACGTCTTTGCCCACGGCAACACCGGTGCGATTACCAAACCGTAAGATGTGCGTATCCACGGCCTGCGTTGGTTGCTTGAACCACATGTTCAAAACCACATTTGCGGTTTTGCGGCCAACACCTGATAAACTTTCCAATGCGGCGCGTGATGACGGCACGATACTGTCATAGTCATCTACTAAAATCTGGCTCATTTTTATGACATTTTTCGCCTTTTGGCGAAACAACCCGATAGTTTTGATGTGATCGATTACGCCATCCACACCCAATGCTAACATTGCTTTTGGTGTATCTGCGATTTTAAACAATTCCGCTGTGGCGCGGTTCACACCCACATCCGTTGATTGCGCCGACAACGCGACCGCCACCACCAGTGTATAGGCGTTCACATGGTCCAGCTCTCCCTTTGGCTCTGGTTCATGTTCACGGAAACGGCGGAACATTTCGTAAATGGTATGATAATCAAGTTGCTTTGGCATACTGCCTTTTGCCATGCAACCTGACGTGTGACAATCATTGAATGCGCAAGTTTCGGGTGGCGAAACGTATCAAACGCCGCCAATATAGCCCTATGACAAATGATCCATACCACTACAGCGTCATTGCCCGCGCAATCGACCACATTCAAGAAACACAAAACCAGCACCCCAAGTTGGAGCAGGTCGCATCTGCTGTTGGCCTGTCGCCCACGCATTTTCAACGGGTGTTTTCACAATGGGCTGGTGTCAGCCCCAAGCGGTATCAGCAATATCTGTCCCTTGATCTGGCGAAATCTATGTTGCGCGATCATTTTACCGTTTTGGACACCACGCATGAAACAGGCCTGTCCAGTACGGGGCGTCTCCACGATATGTTTTTAACGTGGGAAGCAATGTCGCCCGGCGAATACGCATCAAAAGGCGCAGGCCTTACAATCAATTACGGTTGGCATGACGGCCCTTTTGGGCAAATGCTGATCATGGTGACGAAACGCGGCATTTGCGGCTTGGCTTTCGCTGACGATTGCGGACCTGACGCGGCAATGACGGACATGACATCACGCTGGCCCAATGCCACATTCGCAGAGAACCCATCCGCAACAGCACCCCTTGCCGGTGCTATTATGGGCAACGGTGACACCGCCAACATTCACATGATCGGCGCGCCGTTTCAGATCAAAGTCTGGGAGGCATTGTTGCAAATACCGTCGGGTACCGTCACCACATACAGCGAGATCGCGGCCCATGTGGGCAACCCACGTGCTGTACGCGCTGTGGGCACTGCGGTGGGGCGTAATCCCGTTTCTTGGCTGATCCCATGTCACCGTGCATTACGTAAATCGGGCGGATTAGGCGGTTACCATTGGGGATTGCCCGTAAAACGCGCCCTGTTAATGCGCGAAGCTTTGCGCAATGCATCCTAGTTTACGGCAATTTACCGCTTTATCGCACATGTTTTCGTGATCCCCCTTGAAACAAGGCCTTTTAATCAATTTCTAAGGGGAAGGCAGGAAAAGGAAATACTCATGCTAAACATGTTAAAACCAACAATCATCCTCACCGCAGGCGCGATCACTTTGGCCGCTTGTACTGAAGATCCCGATAAAACACGTAACGGCGCTATGATTGGCGCGGCGGCTGGTCTTTTGACTGGTATCCTCACCGATGACGACAGCAATGGCAAAATCAAGCGCACCATCGCAGGCGCAGCGGTAGGTGCCGCAATCGGTCATCAACTGGACAAACAAGAAGAAGAGCTGCGTGCAGATCTTGGCGGCAGTGGCGCAGTCATTACAAACACAGGTGACAGCCTTGTTGTGACATTGCCAGAGGCCATCACATTCGCAACTGACAGCACTGATTTGCGGCCTGCCTTGGCTGGATCATTGGTACGTCTTGCAGACAGCTTAAACAAATACCCAGACACAAACGTAGACGTCATCGGACACACCGATAACGTGGGCGACGCCAGCTATAACCAAGGTTTATCGCACCGCCGCGCCCAAAGCGTGAGTGCGATTTTGCTGAACAATGGTGTCGCAAACAATCGCATCCGTGCCTATGGTCGTGGGTTGAACGAACCGGTCGCATCGAACAGTACGGCATCTGGCCGTGCCGCAAATCGCCGTGTTGAAATCGTGATTACCCCAACGGGCTAATCCTTGCACTGCCTTTGGATTGGTCATACTATTTGACCAATCCGGAGGAACCAATGCCCTTTCAAAAAATTCAATCCGAACGCGTTGCCGACAGCGTCGTCATCCAAATCGAACGACTGATCCTGCGCGGTATCCTGCGCGGGGGCGAACGCTTGCCATCTGAACGCGATTTGGCCGAACGCTTGGGCGTGTCGCGTCCATCCGTGCGTGAAGCAATCCAAACACTTCAAAATAAGGGGTTATTGACCACCAAAGCAAGCGCAGGCGTTTTCGTCGCCAGCCTTCTGGGCAATGCCTTCACCCCACCCCTTACAAACCTGTTTTCAACCCACAACGAAGCCGTATTCGACTATCTATCATTTCGTCGAGATTTAGAAGGCATGGCCGCCGAACGCGCCGCCACATTGGGATCGGAGACCGATCTAAAAGTCATTCAGACTATCATGGATCAAATGACCGTTGCCCACGATGCCCAAGACCCAGATCGCGAAGCAACTCTAGACGCCGAATTCCATATGGCAATCATCGAGGCATCGCACAACGTCTTCCTACTTCACATGGTGCGCTCCATGTTCGATATGTTGAAAAAGGGTGTGTTTTATAATCGCCAAGTCATGTTCAACCAATCCGCAACCCGCACTGCCCTACTGGATCAACACCGCGCCATCTGCACCGCCATCCAATCGCGTAATGCAAGCGCAGCACGGCAAGCCGTAAATGACCATATGGCCTTCATCAAAACCTGCATGCAAGACGCCCAGAAAGCTGAAGCGAATGAGGAAATCGCTAAGTTGCGCTTGGATCATACGTAGCACTCAATCGAAATCGAAAAAGATCTGAACGGCCCGCATCCGTGCCGCTGTTGGTCAAATAGAATGTGTGATGCCCGTATTTTCAAATTCCCTAAAATCGGGTCGACCACGTAAACCATATCGCAATTAACGCCAACGCAAAGGAGAGAATTCGGCGTGCCAACTTATAGCGCCGAGGGTTATTCAAAAAGACTGTGGCATAACCAGCCAAGGCCACGACGCACGTGTGAATGAGCGTCGCAATCACAACGAAGATAATTGACAAAATAACCGTCTGAAACATCACAGAATGATCTGGAGAAATAAATGTCGGCAGCAATGCAACATAGAAAAGGCCCGCCTTTGGATTCAACAGGTTTGTGCCTAAGCCACGCAGAAAATACTTAATTGGCTTTTGTTTCTCTGCGCCCGCATCTGAAATAGGTTCTGAACTCTCTTGCCAGCCCTCATAAGCCAGCCAAAATAGATAGGCGATGCCTGCCCATCGAATAAATTGATACAAAATTGGCGAGGCTGATATGGCAGCGGCCAATCCGAGCGCTGCAGCAATCCCAAGTGCGAGCAACCCTAGCGCAATGCCCGCAACAGCGGCAAAGCCAGCACGCCGCCCGTTTGTCGCGCTTAGCACTGCAAGGTACCCCATATTCGGGCCTGGTGTCAGTTCGATGACTGTACTCGTGAGCGAAAATGCCAAGATCAGCGGCAGGATATCTAATAATATGTCCATGCCACATCCTAGCATTGGAAAATAGAGGTGTCATCTGGGATTGTATTTTTGAATCGACAAACGAACCCCGCTGGCAAAGCCCACGAATTTAACTATAAATGAGCACAATTTCCCTTGATCAAACGGCCCCTCGCAATGATGCAAAATGTGCATCCCAGCCTTTGTCCAAACCAGATAGCAAACCCATGCCTGCCGCGCCAACACCCGTGTGGGTCATTGTAATCCGCGTACCGCCGTCCAGTTGATCCAATGCCCAATGCACCTGTGTTTCCAAATCTGGTGCTGGGGTGATGCTGAAGCTGTATGCCAATTCACTGTGCGGGTTCATTACCGATACTGTACCCCAACACATCTTGTTTCCGCTGTCGGTGCCGAATAATGTGTAATCTTCGCCAGCTTTCAATGCCGTTTTTGGTGCATGAAACCATTTCGCTAATTTGTCAGGCTCAGTCAAATACGCCCATGCAGTTTTTATATCCACGGGCAGAAACAACGTCTTGATAATCTCTGAATTCTTCATTTTAAATCTTCCTCTACCAGCGCCTTTAGCGCATTTAATTTTTCATCCCAGAACTGATCAAAATAACCGACCCAATCCGCAACAGCGCTGAATCCATCACGGTTCAATGAATTCAACCGTTCGCGGCCTTTAGGCCTTACGGTGATCAATCGGCCCTCTTCCAAAATCTTCATATGCTTTTTGACACCCGCGCGGGTCATGTCGAAATGTCCAGCCACCTGCGCAATGGTTAACTCTTGGTCGGACAACAGCCCCAATATTTGCTGGCGCGTCGGATCACCCAATGCTTTAAATGTCTGTGTCGGTATATTTATCGTTTCCATGCCCCAATATGATACCAAAAGGTATTACTTGTCAACAAGCATCAATGATTTCAGGGGAAATTCGCCCACGCCAATGGCTTTGCTAACGCAGAAGGAGACAAATCTATACGGATCACGCGCCTGCCCGTAGAGACTTGAGCTGGTTTGGATGAATGTAACGTCAGCATCTTTAGGATCAGCACATCACCACGCTTTGCTTTGCAAACTTCGATCGGCCATTTCAAAGCTTCGGATTCCGTATCCTTTGACGCAATTATTCCTTTGGTATGGCTTCCAAGTGATACCTGCATGGCACCATTTGAAACATCCGTATCATCCAGATGCACGCGGACAAACAGCATCGCGTCCAGAATTTGCTGCGGTGGCTCACAATGCCAAGAGCCAGCTTTTTCGCTCCAATTATGATAACCTGCAACCTCTGCCTTATTCTGGACAGCTATCACACGATCCTGATGCCACGGAACACTCCAGTTTGCATCCTTCGATTTATTAAAAACAATCGCTCTAACTGGCTTAGTCGAGCTATCCAGTTTTCCAATAGCCCTCATAAAGGAACCCTTTGATGAAAGCGCTTTGGCCAGGGACGGCGAGTAACCTAACCTTTGCCCCGCACCTGAAGATTCCAAAATACTATCTTCAAATTCCGCAATATCAGCCTCTGAAATAGCGTTCCGCACCCAAACGCGGCCTTTTTCTTCAAACTCATCCACCAACGTTTGATCAATTTCCATGCGATCCAATATCCCTCAATACTTGCGGGTAAATAATAATTAGGATGATGTATTAAAACGGAAGTTGATCCAAGCTGCATTTCAGGCAAAATAAAACCCCGCAGGCAGCGCCAACGGGGTTTTAAAATTTCTTACTCAGCAGATTGCTTAGTGCAGCTTTTCACCAACGTCGGCGATTGCAGCGTCGATCAGATCGCCCGCTTCTTTCGCTTTCATGCCGCTGGCAATCACGTCCTGTGCCGCTGAAATCGCAACAGATACGGCTGTATCTTTCACTTCTTTCACTGCGGCCGCTTGCGCGGATGCGATTTGATCTTGCGCTGCCGCTAGGCGACGTTTGATCGATGCTTTCAGCTCGTCTTTGGCGATAACGGCCGCTGCTTTTGCCTCTTCTTTGGCATTGGCAACGATTTGATCCGCTTGGCCTTGGACTTCTTTTTGCTTACGTTCGTATTCAGCCAAAATGCTTTGGGCTTCTTCACGTAATGAACGAGCTTCGTCCAATTCGCTTTGAATACCAACGGCACGTTCGTCCAACATGCCACCAACTTTTCCAGGTACCTTTAGGTAAACCAGAACTGCGATGAACAATAAGAACGCCAGCAGAACAACAAAGTTAGTGTTGTTCATTGAAATAAACGGGCCAGAAGCAGCTAAAACCGGGCTTGCTGATAGGGCAAATAATGATGTTAAAATAACGCGCATTTGATTACCCTTTCATGATCGCAGCAACTGCTGCTTTGATTGTTTTCGCATCACCAGCACCAGGCATAACCGCTTTCACGATTTCTGCGGCCGTGCTGTTTGCAACATCTTTAACAGATTTGGTTGCGCTGTCACGAATGGCGGCAATTGCCGTTTCAGATTCCGCAGCTTTCGCTGCAATTTCTGCGTCTGCTTTCGCGATTGCTTTATCCAGATCTTTCTGGATGTCTGCTTTCGTTTCGGCCACGATTTCGTTTGCCTGTTGGCGGGCGTCTGCCAATGCTTTGTTATAAGCATTTTCAGCGTCCACACTTGCGCGTTTCATCTCTTCGGCTTTGTCCAGATCGCGTTGTATCGCGCCCTGACGTTCGGCCAAAACAGTTGCAATGCGCGGCAATGCAATGCGGCTAAGAATTAGATACAGGACAACAAGCGTAACAACCAACCAGAAGATCTGGTTAGGGAACGTCGAAAAATCCAGCTGTGGCATGCCCGGTGCGGACTCTGCCCCATGTGATGTATCAGCCATTTTGCTCTCCGTTTGGGAAAACGAGTGAGGCAAACCTCACCCGCATATCAATTAGTGTAAGCGAACCTACACGCTCGTCGTTTGCTTAAACAGCAAACATTAGTAGCAATGCTACTAGGAACGAGAAGATACCCAAAGCTTCGGCAAAAGCGATACCAATGAACAAAGTCGCTGTTTGCGCACCAGCTGCTGCTGGGTTACGAAGTGCACCTGACAGGAAGTTACCTGCAACTGTACCCACACCGATACCGGCGCCGCCCATACCAATACAAGCCAAGCCTGCACCAATGTATTGACCCAATTCTGCGATATTACCTTCCATAACGGTTCTCCTTTTGATGGAATAAGTATTAATTAGTAGTTCAGACGTTAGTGGCTCGGATGCAGAGCATCATTAAGATACACGCACGTCAGAATAGTGAAAACATAAGCTTGGATACCGGCAACCAGCACCTCTAGCCCATATACAGCTGTGATGGACAAGATCGGCAATGCCGCCCAGATACCCAATGCACCAGCAAAACCAGCGAAAACTTTGATCACCGCGTGACCAGCCATAACGTTACCCGCAAGACGAATAGAGTGGCTGACAGGGCGTACAAAGTAAGAGATCAATTCGATCAGCGCCAACACTGGACGCAATGCCAATGGTGCAGATGATACCCAGAATAGACCCAGGAATTTCATGCCGTTTTTGTAAAAACCAACAATCGTTACTGTCAGGAATACACCCATCGCCAAGAATGCCGTTACAGCAATATGCGACGTTGTTGCGAATGACATCGGCAACAAGCCCAAAAAGTTAGAGATCAAAACGAAGATGAACAAAGTGAAGATATAAGGGAAGAATTTCAAACCTTCTTTACCGGCAATATCTTCGATCATTTTGTAAACAAAGCCGTACATCATTTCTGCAATGCTTTGTGTACGTGACGGAACGATTGCGCGTTTACGCGTACCAACAACCAGCAACAAGATTACAGCAACAATCGCAAGACCCATCCACATTGTGACATTGGTAAAGCTGTACCAATGAACACCGCCATCCCCAAATAGATTGGAAATTTCGAACTGATCCATCGGGTGGATGTTAAAACCGTTACCTGCTTCTTCTGTCGCCACGTGTCTGTTCCTTCTTCTCTAACGACTAATCTTCGTCGTCGTACATGTCTTTGTCACCGACGGGCAGATCATCCCCCATCGTCGAATTCTTACGCTGAACTTCCTCTGCGGTGCGCATCATCGTGCGAACCCCCGCAGCAAAGCCCAACATCGTGAATATGATCAACATCCATGGCAACGTGCCAAACAATTGATCCAGACCATATCCAATCCCAAGTCCCATGAGCATGCCCACAACCAACTCAGTCACCATTCGCCACCCCATTTGTGCGGCAGAGTAGTGGTTCTCATGCACAGGTTCCTTTTCAGGCCCCTTACGCTTGGCATCCAACTTCTCTTCCAGTGCATTCAGGCGCTTCGGGTCGATATGATCAGCCATAAAACACTCCTATGCACACAGGCGGGAACAGTTAGGGTGGTAATAGGGGGGAGGGCATTCAGAGTCAACGAATTTGACGGGATTCATCGCTCACATAAGGCACTGATAATAAACAATATTACTTACATCGCGACACGCTGACACAGCAGTTTTGCATACGACCCTACAGATTTCACCCAAAACCCCTAATTCAACCAATTGGTTGATAGTGCTTTACACGGCCTGCACTCGAAATGTGATCGCCAGATGGATGATGAACGAAAACAACGGCAAAAAGACCTTACGGAACGCCTGCGGCGTGAACGTTTCTCGGCACTCGATTGCACAGCCTCTATCTACAAAACCATTGGCAGTGCCCCCTCCCCGCGTTAACCTGACGCTCATGTTAAACCAGCTTCGCATTATTGCCCCCGCCATAGCCATTCTGTTTGCCCTGCCCGTGCACAGTGATCACGTCAATCATTCTGGTTGGGACATCGCAAAGGTGATGGATTCCCTGCCAGATCCCACGTCATGTGATCTGGCCACGGCGAACGAAGCGGATCCGATGCGCACTGTGCGTGATGGTGTCGAGTACGGCGATATTAATGCTGAATATGCGATTTCGGTTTGTGGCACCGAGGCAAACCGTGCCATGGAAATATATCAAAACGCGCCGCCACGGGCCGACGCGGATATACGTGAGTTGCGTGTGATTTACCAACTGAGCCGCGCCGTTTCGCGTGGCGGCGATGATGCCAAGGCCTTTGAAATCAATGAAGTGGCTCGCAAGCTTGGTTATCCTTACGCCACCTATTATGCCTATCTGGCGCATGATAATGGTTGGGGCATCCCACGTAACCCAACCCGCGCAAAGGGGTACTTGCAACAAGCCGTTAATCTGCGGCTCCCCATTGCATTTCACCGCCGCGCGGTTGTCGAGTTAGAGCGCAAGACGCCAGATTTCGAACAGGTGGCTGCTGATCTAAAGCGTGCGGTGAATGGCAGCCGTGATGTGACGTTGGTATGGGCGAAATATCATGAGATGCGTGGTGAACATATGTTGCGCGCGAATGCGTATTGTGTAGCTGGGCATTGCGGTAAAAACATAAGCGACATGACGGAATATGAGATGTTATTTACCTTTCATTACCATGGATTGCGAAGTTACTATGGCGGGCTGGAATCCTCTTTGAACTTCTATCACGATTATATGCGCAGCCATCAGGGCAGTGACGCCACAAAAAATAACATCAAACGGCTGGAAGATCGTTTGGAAATGTTAGATTCATTGGTTAAATCAAAAATGGATGATCTGTATCGATAGCGCCGCGACGTCACATAGAATTCCAATATCAATCAGATGACAGCGCGCGAATTTGCTGTAAGTTTGATTACAAGCAAAGGTAACATCATGGCAAAACCCACCCCACAGCAGGCTTCATTCACTGAACTTCTTCCGTTGTGCAAAGCAATGAAAATGAAAGTCACAGATGTAGAAGATGGCGCAGCGACACTGACCATGCCATATGATCCCGAAATGATCGGTGATCCCGAAACAGGTGTCATCCACGGCGGCCCCGTTTCTGTTCTGTTGGACAGTGTCAGCGGACTGGCTGTAACCATGCATCCAGATAATACAGGTATGACGGCCACAATTGACCTGCGCATCGATTACATGCGCCCCGCACCACCGAGACAAGATTTGACGGCTTCAGCACAGGTCTATCACACCACGCGCACCGTTGCCTTTATCCGCGCAACTGCATGGGCCGCCGATGAAAACAAGCCCATCGCACAGGCCACAGGCGCATTTGTTTTCGCCAGAAAGTCAGACAAATGAATTCACGCACAGAACCCGTCCAAGACATCAAACGCCGCCGCGATGGCGTGCTGAACGCTTATGTCGAACGCATCCCGTTTTTCAAATATTTGGGCATCACATTTGAACGCAAAGGCGATGAATTAACTGGTGTGTTGACCTATGATCCCAAACTGATCGGCAACGCCGTTGTTTCGCGCCTGCATGGTGGCGGCACATCCGCATTTCTTGAAAGTACGGCGACAATGACCTTGGGTTGGAAATCAGTCTGGGATGCGATGGAATCTGGTGAGTTCGACGTCACCGCCGACGACATTAAATTGCCGCCGCTGCCTAAGACGATTTCAATCACAACGGATTACCTGCGTCCGGGTTTACCCCGTGATGCCTATGCCCGTGCCACGATCACGCGCGCAGGCCGCCGTTATGCATCCGTGCAGATTGAAGCCTGGCAAGATCACCGTGACGTTCTGTTCGCGCAATCTACGCTACATTTCCTGATGCCGGGCGCTTAGCGTTGTAAAAACCCATCAATTCGCGACAGCGCGCGTTCGATATTTTCAACGGAATTCGCGTAGGAGAGGCGAATATACCCCTCACCCAGAATGCCAAAATCAGGGCCTCCAATTGTGGCCACGCCTGTTTCATCCAACAGCTTTCCCGCCAAATCCTTGGCTTTGAAACCTGTCTTGGTGATATTTGGAAACGCATAAAACGCACCCTTGGGTCGCGCACATGAAATGCCGTGAATCGCGTTCAACCCATCCACCACAACACCGCGACGTCGATCAAATTCCGCCACCATCTCGGCCACACAATCCTGCGGCCCCGTCAGCGCCGCCAACCCAGCCCATTGCGCCGGTGCATTCACACATGACCACGCATTAATCGCCAACTTTCGCACATGATCCTTTAACGCGTCAGGCCAAACAGAATACCCCATCCGCCAGCCTGTCATGGCATAGGTCTTCGACCAGCCATCCAATAAAATCAAGCGATCGCGGATTTCGGGATACGTCATTAACGATACATGCGCTTCGCCATCATATGTCATCTGCCCATAAATCTCGTCCGACAGGATCGCCACATCTGGATGCGCTGCCATGCCCGCAACCAAGGCATCGATTTCCGCCTTGGGCGTCACCCCACCACAGGGGTTCGCGGGCGAATTCACAATCATCAACGCGGTACGCGCGTTCACTAATTCCAGCGTTTCAGCTGCATCAAAAGCAAACCCATTTTCTTCGCGAATTGGGATTGGCACAGGCGTTGCCCCTGTAAATTCAATCATCGAACGATAAATCGGAAAACCGGGGTCAGGATACATTATTTCCACACCTGGGCGCCCAAACATCATGATCGCCAAATACATCGTCACCTTACCGCCAGGCACAATCATCACGTTATCAGGTGATACCTCCACACCCAAGCGCCGCTCGATATCCGCACAGACACCCTCACGCAATTCCACAATCCCGCGCGCATCCGTATACCCATGTGCCCCATCGCGTAACGCCTTCACTGCCGCCTCTACGATATGTTCAGGCGTTGCAAAATCTGGTTGGCCAATGCCCAGATTGATCACATTCATACCCGTTGCCGCCAATGCCTGTGCACGCGCCAAAACCGTAAACGCATTCTCCTCACCAATGCGCGACAACCCGTCGATAACTGTTAGCGTCATTTTACACCTTTGATTTCACAATTGTTGGCGTGTGGAGAATGTCAAAATTAACTGACCGCGCAATGAAACAAACCGCGCCGACATCACCATGTAAGGCGCGTGCTTTTTGCGCATCACTTTGGGCATCAATCAAAACACGCGGATACAAATGCACCCACTCAAATTGACCACTGCCATCGCCATTTTCCGCCATCTGCCCTTTCGCGGTATCTTCATAGGCCAACACATTCACACCAGCATCAAAACACAAATGCAAATACCACAACTTATGACATGCAGCGATTGAATGAACCAACGACTCTTCTGGATTCCAACGTGTCGAATCGCCGCGAAACGCAGGATCAGAACTGCCTAAAATATCGCCCTTACCCGCCGCCGAAATCACATGATCCCGTTTATAACCAGTGAACTCTTTCGTGCCGGTGCCAAGGCTTCCAACCCACTTCAGATCAACCGAATATTGATGCGTCTTGTGGCTCATGACGCAAACTTCGCAACTTGTCCGTCAATCTTATCCAACAATTCCTGCTTGCGCCCATCATCCACGAATGACGCCACAACTGAATTTTTCGCAAGCTTGATAATATCCCCAGCGTCCAAACCCACTGCATCTGCAACGGCCTTGTAATTCTCGTTCACATAGCCGCCAAAATAGGATGGGTCGTCGGAATTCACTGTAGCCAACAAACCAGCGTCCAAAGCCTTTTTAATCGGGTGCAGACCCAAATCAGAAATTCCCTTCAACCGCAAATTCGACAACGGGCACATCGTCAACGGCATCTGTTCGCGCACCATCCGCGCAATCAACGCGGAATCTTCAAACGCACGATTCCCATGATCAACACGGCTTACGCCAAGATCATCCATCGCCGTTTCTACATAGGCCGCCGGCCCCTCTTCACCCGCATGGGCAACCGCTTTAAACCCCGCATCACGCGCCGCCTTAAACACACGGCTAAACAATTCAGGCGGACGCCCAGCTTCTGAACTGTCCAAACCAACTGCGTAAATGTGATCCTTGTGTTTGCATGCGCATTCCAGCGCCTTGAACGCATCGTCTTCGTCCAAGTGACGTAGAAAACACATGATCAATTTCGACGTCATCTCCATGGATCGCCCGGCTTCTTCCAGTGCAGATGTAATGCCACCTAGCGCCGTCTCAAACGTAATTCCACGTTCCATATGCGCTTGAGGGTCAAAGAATATCTCAACATGGCGCACGCCTTGTCCATGCACTTTTTCCAAATACGCCATCGTCAATTCGTAAAAATCGCGCTCATGAATCAGAACAGACATGCCTTGGTAATACAGGTCCAAAAAGTCCTGCAAATTTGAAAAGTCATAGGCCGCCGCAATCTCTTCAACGGTGTCATACGCCAATGTTACCCCATTGCGTTTGGCCAATGCCAACATCATTGCAGGCTCTAGCGTGCCTTCGATATGTAAATGCAACTCTGCCTTGGGCAGAACATCAATCAATCCATGTAAGTCCATAAGCATTCTCCGATCCATTTTACCATCACTGCTCGCGTTCGAAAACTCAACCCAACAGTTGACCTTTTATACAGATAAAAGATACTGAACCTCATGAGCCAAACTCTCGATCAAATCTTCGCCGCACTGGGCGATCCCACAAGACGCGAAATATTGATGATGCTGATCGAAGACGACATGGCCGTCACAGACGTTGCCGAACCATTCGAAATGTCGCTGGCTGCGATTTCAAAACACCTGCAAATATTAACGCGTGCTGGGCTGGTTGCACAGGAAAAACGCGGCCGTGTTAAATGGTGCAAGTTGCAAATGCACGCCATGCGTGACGCGGCAATTTGGATGGAAAGTTTTGGTCAAATTGATCCGGTAAATTTGGACGATTTTGAAGATTTTCTTAAACAACAACAATTGTAGACGAATTGTACCAAACTACGTCACCACATTAACGGTTCTATACAACTCAAGCCTTATAACGCTGTCATGACGCCCCTTTCACGCAGGCAATTTAAATCATGCGAAAAATTTCCTGTGCCTTCTTCTTTCTTGCGGTGTCATCGACCGCCCCCTTAAACAGTCAAACATGGAAACCACTGGACGAATATATCAGTTCGGGGCCAGTTTACATCGGCCCAACAGATGACACACCAGACGGGCGCGATGCTGGGGAACAACCATATACTCCATTAAGCATGCTCTTAGGCACTCCCCCGCCGCAAAACGAAAGCATAACCAAACCTATGCCTGACTTTTCGAACGCGCCAATCCCTGACCCGTTGTTACTCAAACCAACGCGGTTAACATCGCGCGAAATGGAGTATGCACGCACCGCATGGGCTTACTTCGAACAAAATACTCACCCCGTAACCGGGCTTGTGCCATCGGTGCGGAAATTCAAATCGATGACTCTCTGGGATGAAGGTGGCTACATTCTCGCCCTTGTTTCGGCATATAAACTCAACATTGTATCACGCGCTAGCGCCGTCAATCGCCTAACCACCGCCATCGGCTCGATCGCATCATTGCCATTGTACAAAGGCGTTGTACCGAACAAGGCATATAATATTGAAACACTGATCATGACGGATTACGCAAACAAACCCAAGCCAAAGGGTATTGGTTATTCGGCATTGGACGTGATGCGATTGATGTCAGGCCTTCTGGTTGCCGCACAACATTTCCCAGAACTGTTTCCATTGATCCAATTGGTTGTTCAACGCTGGGATTTGGGCGCCTTAGCGAAAGATAATCGTTTCCAAGGCGTCGCTCTCTTGCATAAAAAATACGCGAAACAGGTCCAAGAGGGTCGTATAGGTTACGAGCAATACGCAGGCGTTACAGGAAAAATATTAGGCCTGCCTGTGGAACAAGCATATCACTACGCTCCGGTTTTACGTTGGCAACAATATTACGACATACGGTTACCTGCAGACAATCGAACCGCCAAAACCCACGGTGTTTCCGCCGTCACCACGTCTGAACCGTTTCTTCTGGAAGCATTAGAATACGGTTGGCGCACCGAAGCTTACAACGTGGCCACTGCCGTTTTCAAAGCCCAACTGCATCGTTACCAGCGTACTGGACAATTGACCGCGCTGTCCGAAGACCACATAAAAGGGCCGCCATATTTCGCGTACAACGGTATCTTGGTCGATTTCGAACCGTTCAAATCAGTCACCGCCAGTCGCAAAGATGTTTCCGACAAACGCGGCATTTCTGCCAAGGCATCCTTTGGCTGGTGGGCCGTAACCCGTCATCCATATACTGAAACACTATTGGCCGAAATCGAACAACTTCAAACGGCAGAGGGATGGATGGCAGGTCTTTTTGAACACGACATGTCAAAGAACGAAATCCTAACATTAAACACAAACGCTATGATTTTAGAGGCACTCCATTACAAAGCGTTCGGGCCTCTTTATACTTTTTGATCGCGACGCAATAACATCACCAACGCCAAGGCCGTAATGCCAATCCCGACCCAAACCAACGGGCGCGGAGATGCACCAGAAATCGCCATCTCCACAAACATCACCCAAATCGGCGTCAGATACGTATAGGCCATCACATTCGCGCTCGGCAGGTTCATTGCGCCATATTGTAATAGAAACAATGTCATCGCGCTGGCACATATCGCCAAATATGTCAGGGCAATCCAAAATAACACTGGCAAGGAACCCCAATCCGTGGCCATTAAATCGGCTGCGCCAAATGCCAACAAATACATCGCGCCTGCAACAATCATCGCCAAAGTGGCCACAATCACAGGCTCGCCCTGATTAAACTTGCGCAACAAGGGAACAAACAATGCATGCGCCATGCAACCTACAAAATAAATCTGCTCACCCCGCCCGAGATCAAACGCTTTGATCGCATTAAAATCGCCTTGGAAAATCACCAACAGTGCACCAACACCACCAATAAAAATCGCGCTAATCGACCAACGATTGGTTACTTGTCCCAAAATAAACCACGCAAATATCGCGGTGATTGCCGGCGTCAGGGTAAATATCGCAGCTGCCGAAACAGGTGTCGCGGTTTTCAATCCCTCAAACATCAAACCAAAATAGGTCGCAAATAATCCGCCCACGATCAAAAACCGCCACGGTGCACGTAGATGTTCACGCTTAACGCCTGTGGTAGCAAAGGCCACAATACCCACCAAACATCCGGCAATCATAAATCGCAACGCCATCAAGGCAGCAGGTTCCATCAGGTTGGCAACGCGCGCCCCAAAACTAAACGATCCCGCAATCAATAATGAAAACGAAAGCATCGCCAAATGCCCGCGTGCGAATGGCGTCATGACGGTAGAGAGCCATCCAAAACATAATGCAAAATTTGCGCAACTTGTTCAGGGGTTTCAGCAACAGCAAGCGCCGCCGCATCGACCTCTTTTAACGCATGTTGATGTTCTGCTTGGTGCATGACAATCACGGATTTCCCAAGGGCATAGGCCTGCCCCGCATCAAATGCCGCATTCCACTGTTTGTATTTTTCACCAAAACGAACAACAACAATATCCGCATCGCCAATCGCCTTACGAGTACGGATTGCGTTCAATTTCGCGCCTTTGTTGTCATGCCAAAACTTATTGTCTTCGGCACCCATAATCGCAACGCCGCAATCATCGGAACTGGCGTGATCCGTCACAGGGGACGAAAATTCAACATCCAGCCCTGCGCAGCCAGTCGCAAGTTCGCCGCGCCAATCCGTGTGAATTTCACCCGCTAAATAAACTTTCAAACCCATACGTTTCTCTCCTTTAAAAATCGCCGACGTCACATTGAAAACAGGTAATCCCGTTCGCACGCCACATGTCCACGACCTGTTGGCGATCATCGACAACGAATGCAATTTCTTTGCCCTCTGCCAACAATCTATCCAGAATTTCCTGTTTTACCAGATCATCACGACGGTTGTCTTTTGCGCCGCGCATCTCTATGCGCGAAAACGGAATTTCGTTCCACGTAAACCACGTTTCAGTAAGCGCGCGAAAATTGGCAGGTCGCCCCGACAACACAATACATTCGTAATCAGGATGCGCCCATAAAACATTGTACAGATCCACAACCGGTGCATTCACAGTGTCTGTGCCCATTTCATCAAAGAACGCAGTCCAGTTTTGCGTATCGCCTTCGACATAATGGCGGCGGTGTTCAATGTCCGCCAAGGTGCCATCTATGTCAAATAAAACAGTCTTCATCCGCGCAAAACGCCACCCGTAGCCTTGGAAACTTTATCAATGATCTTGGCAGAGATCGCTTCGATATCTTTGTCGGTAAACGTAGTGTTCTTGGGCTGTAGTTTCACAGTAATCGCAATGGATTTTTTACCTTCGCCCATTTGTGCTTCTGCTTTGGCGCCGCCAAACACATCAAACACGGATGCATCAATGATCAATGCTTTATCAGCACCTTTGGCCGCGTTTAACAACGTCAACGCTTCGACATCGCCATCAACAACAAAGGCAAAATCGCGATCAACCGATTGCAAATCGCTGATATTCAACGCGGGTCGCGTGGTTGATTTCGCTTTTGGAAACGGTGGATTTTCCACGTGAACAGCAAAGGCAACAACAGGGCCCTTAATATCAAATGCTTCAACAATTTTTGGATGTACTTCACCAAAGGCACACATCACATTTTTCGGGCCCAACGACAATTTACCAGACCGTCCAGGATGCCACCATGCCTTGGCGCCACGAATCACCATCAATTTTTCAGGCGCGCCGATGGCCGATAAAACAGCTTCGGCATCTGCCTTGGCATCGAACGCATCAACGGGCCGGCGTGCACCATGTGCATCACGCGGTCCAGTGTGACCAATCAACAAACCGGTCGCCAACAATTCTTGCTCTTCAGGCTCGCCCCCATGAAACACTGGGCCAACCTCGAACAAGGCCATATCCATAACACCACGTGCTTGGTTACGCTGTGCCGCCTGTAACAAACCGGGCAACAACGATGGACGCATATGGCTCATATCCGTGGAAATCGGATTGCCAATTCTCACAGCATCAGATCCGCCGCCGAACAGTTCAGCGGACACTTTGTCGATGAAAGAATACGTCACGCATTCGTTGTAACCCAGCGTCGCAATCGTGCGACGCGCCATGGTTTCGCGGCGTTGCATCGGCGTCAAAATCGCCTTTGGCACACCTTCGGACAAACGCGGTAACGGCACGCCTTTCAACTTGGTTAGTGACGCAATACGCGCCACTTCTTCGACCAGGTCAGCAGACCCTAATACATCAGGGCGCCAGCTGGGTACGTGTGCTTGGTCGCCTTCGATCACAAAACCCAAGTCCGTCAAATGTTTGACCTGATCCTCTGCAGAAATATCCATACCAACCAAGGATTTCACGCGATCGGTGTCCAATTTATACGCGCGTGAAACATCGGGCACAGCACCCGCAACAATCATTTCGGACGCTTCGCCTCCGGCAATGTCCAAAATCATCTGCGTCGCCAAATCACAGCCCACAGGCGTGAAAGCCGGATCAACACCACGTTCAAAACGATAGCGTGCATCAGAATTAATTTTTAGCTTGCGACCGGTCATTGCGATCTGGATCGGATCCCAATACGCACTTTCCACAAATACATTCACGGTGTTTTCGTCGCAACCAGACGCCGCACCACCCATAACACCGGCAATGCTTTCGACGCCATTATCATCAGAAATCGCGATCATACCTGCCTGCAATGTATATTCTTTGTCGTCCAAGGCCGCAATCACTTCGCCGCCTTTGGCGCGGTGAATGTGTAAATTACCCGCGACCTTATCCATATCAAACACGTGCAACGGACGATTACGATCATAGGTAAAGAAATTCGTCACATCGACCAAAAATGAAATCGGACGTAGCCCAATCGCCTTTAGCGCGGTTTGTAGCCACGCAGGGCTTGGTCCATTTTTTACGCCCTTAATGACACGACCCGTGAACACAGGGCATCCATCCAACGTATCATCCGCAATTGTGATTTTCAGTTCAGATTTAAACGTCGCATCAATCGGCGCAACCAAGTCGCGATTTTTCATTGTTCCCAAACCACGGGCCGCCAAATCACGCGCAATTCCTTGGATACCCAACGCATCAGGACGGTTTGGCGTGATCGCAATTTCAATCACAGGGTCAACAGTTTCGGGACGGTTTACCGTCAAATAATCTGTGAACTTTGAGCCCACAGCAGGCTCGCCAGACAGTTCGATAATGCCATCATGTTCGTCGGATAATTCCATTTCTTTTTCGGACGCCATCATGCCGTATGATTCAACGCCGCGAATTTTTCCAACCTTAATGGTGATATCCAACCCCGGCACATAAGTCCCCGGCTTTGCAACAACGACGTGGATCCCTGTCCGCGCATTTGGTGCACCACAGATAATCTGTAAATCACCCTCATCCGTTTCCACGGTACAAACACGCAGCTTATCCGCATCGGGATGCTTTTCTGCGTGCTTCACATAACCAATGGTAAACGCATCCAACTTATCCAGCGGATTTTCCACGCCTTCCACTTCCAACCCAAGGTCGGTCAACGCATAGGTAATTTCATCCAGCGATGCGTCAGTTTCAAGATGCTCTTTAAGCCAAGATAGTGTGAATTTCATGGGTCAACCGTGTGTAAAATTTTGTTATATTTGGGTTAAACGAAACCGCTGTGAAAGGGAAGGCTTGCACCCTAATCCTTATGGCGGATTTTCAAGACGGCAGGATAAATAACCAGCGCAAGGCCGATCGTAAACATCCAAAAACTGGTAAAAACGCTCATGAATATACGGTCCATAAAAATGCCGGCCAAAATGTTCAGTAACACAATGCTCAAAAACCCCGATCCCAGTTTTTGCGCGATATAGAAATACTTACTCATGTGGTGTTCCCCTTTTCGAAAACTATTATGCCCAAATCCATAAACAACACCTTCCCAAAGGAAGGGAAAGCATGATCTGTGCTGGCAAACAGATCAAAGGCGGCAAATTGAATTACCTACTAATCCCACCATGCAAGTTTGGCGCATCCAAGCTCGCAAACCCATAGTTGCGCAACCAACGCAGATCACTGTCAAAGAACGCGCGTAAATCAGGAATGCCGTATTTCAGCATCGCCAAACGGTCGATCCCCATGCCAAAGGCAAAGCCTTGGTAGATATCCGTATCAACACCACCGGCAGCCAGCACTTTGGGGTGCACCATGCCGGAACCTAAAATCTCCATCCAATCGTTGCCTTCGCCGATTTTCAACTGGCCACCAGCCCATGAACAGCGAATGTCCACTTCGGCACTTGGTTCCGTAAACGGGAAATGCGATGCGCGAAACCGCAACTCGATATCATCCACTTGGAAAAACGCACGGCAGAATTCTTCCAGTGTCCATTTAAGGTTCGCCATGGAAATATCTTTGTCGATGCACATGCCTTCGTATTGGTGGAACATCGGAGTATGTGTCTGATCGTAATCTGCGCGGTATACGCGACCGGGGCAAATAATCCGACACGGCGCGCCGTGCTTTTCCAGATGGCGTATTTGCACAGGTGATGTGTGTGTACGCAACACGTTTGGTGCGCGGTCATCATTTTCGTCGCGGTGCATATAAAATGTATCATGTTCTTGGCGTGCAGGGTGTTCGGGCGCGATGTTGAGCGCGTCGAAATTGTAATAGTCGTTTTCAATTTGCGGGCCTTCTGCCACGGCAAATCCAAGGGATGCAAAAATCGCAACGATCTCTTCTGTCACTTGTGAAATCGGATGGATTGTACCTTGGCGGCGCGGGCGTCCCGCCATTGAAACGTCCAACCATTCTGTTTTCAAACGCTCATCCAATGCAGCATCCGCCAAGGCGGATTTCTTCGCGGACAGCGCGGAATTAATCTCTTCTTTCAGGGCATTCAACGCGGGCCCTGCCACTTGTCGTTCCTCGGGCGTCATCTTACCTAATTCGCGCATTTTCAGACTGATTTCGCCCTTTTTGCCAACAGCTGTGACGCGTAACTCTTCAAGTGTCGCTTCATCCGCCGCATCCGATACTGCGCTTAGGTATTTCGATTTCAACGCGTCCAGTTGGTCCATGCCGTTCGTCCTTTTTCCAATGCAAATGGACTATCACAACAGTGCAGGGATGCAAGTCCCCCATGGCGGCAGGGCCGCGTTAACGGATCATAAACCATGTTTCTATTATCTATTGGGAAAGGAGCCTCTAATGGTAACACTCACCGCAGCCCCATCTGGGGGCATAATAACGGATACAGGTCGCCGTGATATCATCAATTTGGGCGATGGCGTGGATATCGTGGAACTATCGCGTGATGGCAAAACGGATCATGTTTTCGGCTTTGATAATGGTATTGATAAAATTGACCTGACTCAATTCAACGTCAACTGGTCGGAAATTCAAATCAAATACAAAGGCGGCGGTGAATTCGTTATCACCATCCGTGGTGAACGGACAAAAATCACCTTCAAGCCACCCATCGATGGCAGTGAAATCACCCAAGATTATCTAACGGAGGATGATTTCATCTTTGCCACTGGCGCGCCCGACCCCATTGATAACATTTTGATCGATTCCAATGGTCTGTCGGTCTTATACGGAACAGATCAAACCGATATATTCGTCATGTTCCGCGACCATTCTCGTGATGTTATCAAGGGTTTTGACCCAACCAAGGACAAGATTGATTTATCAAGCTTTGGTATTTCATTCGAAGATTTAATTTTCAACGATGAACGCGACGGCAAAGTTGTGATCAAACTCGGCACCGAAGGATTGGTTATCCGCGATCTTTCAGGCACCTTAACGTCTGGCGATTTTACCGAAGACATGTTTGTCTTCGTTTAACCACAAACATGTCCTCAGCGTTAATCTTGGCTTCAATCACTTACTGTGGGTTTGGCACGTCCAGCGGTTGGACTGTAACCGTTTCCGTTTCGCCAATCGAAACAGTAGTTTGCGTCGCTTCTTTCGACCAGCCGGCCAGTACTGCCGCCAATGTTTTCAAATACAATTGGTAAGCTTCATCTTTACTCAAATTGAAATTACGGCTGAATTCGCACGACCGAAAAAACAACTCTCGTGACATCAAAACGGCGGGCGTACGCCCCCCCAAACCATTTTCTTGCGAAGAATCTCCAAACCCAGCCTTTTCAGATTTCCCAGTCAAAGAAGCCGAAACAGAACCATCCGCCCCTTGTGCAAAAGTTGCATCAGGTGCTGGCGCAGTACAGGTCATGAAATCCGTTTTCCGATCCAAAACCAGAGTATGTGAAGTCGATGCAGTTGACGTAATAATCGTTTCTTCTTTTACTTCAGTAACAGTCGGCCGAGGCTCCTCAAGACTGGCACAACCAGTCATCAACAAAACCCCAAGTGCTGGATAATATTTCATTACAATACCTTTTCCTATTAATCTGAAACATTATAGAACTTGGGGCTGACCCAGATAACGCGAAAAAGGTGTTATCATGGGCAGCATGCGGAAGAGTCGCTTAAGTAAGTATAAACAGGGTCGCCTGGTCGAGCATTTTGTTGCCGGAACCACGGCTCGA
>Ga0209532_1000463_pt1 | contig 34905 bp, 34 predicted proteins | sample COG_02_FD_184746 | JGI IMG/M metagenome (GOLD analysis project Ga0209532, IMG submission 184746) | Pelagic Microbial community sample from North Sea - COGITO 998_met_02 (SPAdes) (version 2) | ecosystem: Environmental > Aquatic > Marine > Neritic zone/Coastal water | place: Helgoland, sampling... | reverse complement strand
CTTTTAAAAATATTGAAGAACTTGAAAAGAATAACAATTTTGAGTTTGTAAATCATGATATTACCAAACCATATTATAGAGATAATATAGATGAGATTTACAATCTTGCATGTCCTGCATCTCCAATTCACTACCAGTCCAATCCTATTAAGACGGTTAAAACATGTACCATTGGAGTTATAAATATGTTAGGGCTAGCAAAAAAAAACAATGCTAAAATATTGCAAGCTAGCACTAGTGAAGTCTATGGTGACCCAGAAATTCATCCACAAAAAGAAGATTATAATGGTAATGTAAATAATCTTGGGTATAGATCTTGTTATGATGAAGGAAAAAGATGTGCGGAGACCTTATTTATGGATTATAAAAGAGAACATAATTTAAATATTAGAATTGTTCGAATATTTAATACCTATGGCCCAAACATGACCAAAAATGATGGTAGAGTGGTTTCAAACTTTATTTTACAAGCTTTAAAAGGAGTTGATATAACGGTATATGGGGACGGTTCTCAAACGAGATCCTTTCAATTTATTGATGACTTGGTAGAGGGATTAATAAAAATGATGAATAGTGATACTGTAGGCCCTGTAAACCTCGGAAACCCTACAGAATTATCCATGAAGGATCTAGCAACTAAAGTAATTAATCTCACTAATTCTTCATCTAATATTATATATAAAGATTTACCTGAAGATGATCCGAAACGAAGAAGGCCAGATATTAGTCTAGCTAGCTCTAAGTTAGGGTGGAAACCAGTAATAAATCTAGAAACTGGTCTGCAAAAAACTATTAACTATTTTACTTCTAATTAAATGAAAATATTAGTTACCGGCGCGGCAGGATTTATAGGTTATCATTTAGTTAAAACTTTAATTAAAGATAATCATGTTGTAATAGGTCTTGATAACATCAATGATTACTATAGTACTAATTTAAAATTTGACAGACTTAAGGAGTTAGGAATTAATAAGGATAGCGCTAAAGATTTTCTTAGTTTAAGTAATAGTCAGTTATTCCAAAACTTTAAATTCATACGAATGAATTTAGAAGATCGAGAGAACTTGCCTAAGCTATTTAAAGATGAGAAATTTGATTTGGTATGTAATTTAGCTGCTCAAGCAGGGGTAAGGTATTCAATAGAAAATCCAGAGACTTATATTGATTCTAATATTGTTGGTTTTTTAAATATCTTAGAATGCTGCAGGAATCATAATATTAAGAAATTAGTGTACGCAAGTAGTTCTAGCGTTTATGGAAATAATGAAAAAATACCATTTGAAGAAACAGACAATACAGATAAGCCTATAAGTCTTTATGCGGCTAGTAAAAAGTCTAATGAGCTTATGGCTCATACCTATAGTCATTTATTTAAACTTAATACAATTGGACTTCGATTTTTTACCGTTTATGGATCTTGGGGGAGACCAGATATGGCATATTATTTATTTGCGGATGCTATTACAAAAGATAATGCAATAAATGTGTATAACAATGGAGATTTATCCCGAGATTTTACTCACGTAGATGATATAGTAATTGGGGTTAAATCAGTATTGTTAACGGATTCTTCGACTAAAAAACTCCATGAGTTATATAACATTGGAAATAATAAACATGTTTTATTAACAAAATTTATTGAAACAATAGAAAAATATTTAGGTAAAAAATCTATTCAGAAAATGCTTCCTATGCAAGATGGAGATGTTAAAAAAACATGGGCAAGTGTTTCAAAAATAACGAAGGATTATAATTTTCAAAATAATGTTTATTTAGATAAAGGAATTGAAGAATTTATTAAATGGTATAAAGTATATAATAAAGTTTGATTAAATAGATAACTTGTGATATCACAGACATTGTGATGTCTTGAAAATTTTAATAGAAATTAAATTAAATTTGAATTTAAAATTAAGATTATAATTCAATCATCAATGTGATTGACAGCAGCGAAGCTGTGAAAAAAACTAAAGTTTAAAAATTACAGACTACCGGTGGTAGTCGAGAAAAAAATAAGTTATGAAAGTAGGAATCACCTTTTCAACCTTTGATTTGTTTCATGCTGGGCATGTAAAGATGCTGGAAGAAGCCAAACGGCAGTGTGATTATTTAATCGTTGGTCTGCAGTTAGACCCTTCGATTGATCGCCCTGATAAAAACACACCTTCACAATCTATAATAGAGCGTTATATTCAACTCAAAGGATCTAAGCATGTAGATGAAATTGTACCCTACGTATCGGAACAAGATTTGGAAGACATCTTGCGTTCTTTTAAACTAGATGTTCGCATCATTGGCGATGAGTACAAGGAAAAGAACTTTACAGGAAGAACCTATTGTGAAGAAAAGGGAATTGATCTTTATTATAATTCAAGAGATCATAGGTTCTCCTCGAGTGGACTTAGAAAGCAAGTTAAATCACTAGAAGATAAATAAGAAATGAATATTACAGTTATAGGGTCCGGATATGTTGGACTCGTCTCAGGAACCTGTTTTGCAGAGATGGGAAATAGGGTTACTTGTGTAGATATAGACCAAATCAAGATTGAAAAATTAAATAAAGGTATCCTTCCTATTTTTGAACCGGGTTTAGAGACGATGGTTTTGAAAAACATAAAAAATAAGAATTTATTTTTTACAACCGAACTAGATCAAGCTTTACAGAATTCTGAAATTGCATTTATAGCGGTCGGAACTCCCATGGGAGACGATGGTTCTGCAGATTTACAATACGTACTAGCAGTAGCAAAATCGATAGGCAAGTCTATGCAAAAAAGATTGATAGTAGTGGATAAATCTACGGTACCTATTGGAACTGCAGATAAGGTAAAGGCAACAATTCAAAAAGAGTTAGATGTGCGGAATTCTGTTTTACAGTTTGATGTGGTTTCTAATCCTGAATTTTTAAAAGAAGGAGCTGCAATAGCAGATTTCATGAAGCCAGATAGAGTAGTCATAGGAACTGATTCTGATTATGCTTCAGAAAAAATGAAACAATTATATCATCCTTTTTGCATGATAAGTGATCGTTATATCTCTATGGACATCCGATCTGCTGAAATGACAAAATATGCTGCTAATGCCATGTTAGCCACCAAAATATCATTTATGAATGAGATTGCTAATATCTGTGAAAAGGTAGGCGCAGATGCAAATCAAGTAAGAATTGGAATTGGTTCTGATCAGCGTATAGGATATAGTTTTATTTATCCTGGTGCAGGCTATGGAGGTTCTTGCTTCCCAAAAGATGTAAAAGCACTGACTAAAATAGCCAAAGAAAATGGCTATATAGCGCAATTGATAACCGCAGTAGAAGAAGTAAATGATGTACAGAAATTAGTGATTGCTCAAAAAATAGTAAAGCGTTTTGGAGAAGATTTAACAGAATTTACTTTTGGTATTTGGGGCTTGGCTTTTAAGCCAGGAACCGATGACATGCGAGAAGCACCGTCAATCTATGTAATTAAGGAATTAGTGAGTAGAGGTGCTCATATAAAAGCGTATGACCCAAAGGCGATTAATGAAGCAAAAGAGCATTATCTAAAAGGAGTTCAAAATATAACCTATGTAACATCAAAATATGATGTTTTAAAAGACTCAGACGCACTAGTACTACTTACCGAATGGAAAGAGTTTCGTTCGCCTAATTTTGAAGAGATAAAAATACAATTGAAAAACCCTGTTATTTTTGATGGTCGAAATCAGTACATTGCTTATGATCTGGAGAATAAGGGTTTAGAATATTATAGAATAGGGAAATAAAAGAGGGTAAAAACGTAGTAGGAAACGCTTATATAAAAATATGAAAAAGAAAGTTGCAATTATTGGTGGGGGTATTTTAGGTTTGGCTATTGGATATAAACTTTCTTTAAAATCAAGAGAATTCGATGTAACTGTTTTTGAAAAAGAATCTGAAGTTGGTTGTCATCAGTCAGGAAAAAATAGTGGTGTACTTCATTGTGGGCTAAATTATGAACCGAAATCTCTCAAAGCTAAATTAGCCGTTGAAGGGATTAGAGAAATGATTTTGTTTTGCAAACAAAATGAAGTCAATTTTGATCAATGTGGAAAAATTGTTGTAGCAACAAATAATGACGAAGACAAGGTTCTTCAAAACATCGCAAATCGAGGGAAGTTAAATGGATTAAAAAATTTAAAATTCCTCAATAAAGATGAAATTAATAAAAGAGAACCTAACATTATCGGATTAAATGCTCTTTTAGTGCCAGAGGAAGGTATTGTAGATTATAAGGGTGTAATGTTAAAATTAGTAGAGCTTATAAAACTTAATGAAGGCGAAGTGTTTTTTAATAGTGAAATTAACAATGTTGTTTCAAAAAACAATAAAACTATACTAAATAATAAATCAAAGGATTACACTTTTGATATAGTAATTAACTGTGCGGGTTTGCACTCAGATAGAGTTTTTAGAAATTTGTCTCAGAAAAAAAGGCCCGTTCGAATAGTTCCTTTTAGGGGAGAATATATGAGTTTTAAAGATGAATATAAGAATATGGTTAATCATTTAGTATACCCAGTTCCAAATCCTAAATTTCCTTTTTTAGGTGTTCATTTTACGCGAATGATTAATGGAGATAGAGAAGTTGGACCAAACGCTGTACTTGCCTTTAAAAGAGAAGGTTATAAGAATACAGATTTTTCAATAAGAGATAGCTTCGATAGCTTATCTTACAAAGGTCTTCATAATTTCATTAAAAATAATTTTAATTTCGCCTTGGGAGAGTTTTCAAGTTCATTATCTAAAAAATCTTTTATAGAAAAAGCAAAAAAAATGATGCCTGATATAGATAGTTCTATGTTAAAAAAAGGCGGAGCTGGAGTACGAGCTCAGGCACTTGACCCTAAAGGAAATTTATTAATGGACTTTAGAGTTGAGAAATTTGAAAATCAAATTCATGTTTTGAATGCACCATCTCCAGGTGCAACTGCATCATTAGCAATAGCAAACTATATTATAAAAAATTACATTTAAAACTGAGAAATGAAACAGAATAATTATAAGATTGCCATTATCGGATTAGGTTATGTCGGGTTACCCCTAGCCATTGAATTTGGTAAAAAATTTAAAGTATTGGGGTTTGATATCAATCAATCTAGGATTGAAGAGCTTAACCTTCTAACCGACAGTACTAATGAAGCAGACCTTGTTGGCATGAAAAATGCTATGGATTTGGCTAAATCAAATGCAGGTTTTGGCTTAAATTTTTCTGCTAATGTAGAGGACTTGAAAAATTACAATGTTTTTATTGTAACAGTCCCAACGCCAATTAATAAGTTTAAAGCGCCTGACTTAACTCCATTATTAAAAGCTTCTAAAATGTTGGGTAAAGTAATCAAAAAAGATAGTATTGTAATTTATGAATCTACTGTTTATCCTGGTTGTACCGAAGAAGACTGTGTTCCGTTGTTAGAGAAATATTCTGAATTGAAATTTAATCAAGATTTTTACTGTGGTTATTCTCCAGAACGAATTAACCCCGGCGACAAGCTAAACACATTAACCAAAATTAAAAAAGTAACCTCAGGATCAACTCCAGAAATTGCAGAGGTAGTTGATCAACTATATAAATCCATTATCACAGCAGGAACACATAAGGCACCAAGTATTAAAGTAGCAGAGGCATCTAAATCCATAGAAAATGCACAACGGGATGTGAATATTTCATTTGTTAATGAATTGGCTTTGATTTTTGATCGCATGGGTATTGATACCAATGATGTTTTGGATGCAGCAGGTACCAAATGGAATTTTTTAAAGTATAAGCCAGGCTTAGTAGGAGGGCATTGCATTGGAGTAGACCCCTATTACCTTGCACATAAAGCAGAAAGTTTGGGCTACCACCCACAAGTGATTTTATCAGGAAGAAGGGTGAATGACAATATGGGCATGTTTATAGCTAATAAATTAGTAAAACTCTTGATTACAAAAACCCATGTGATTTCAAAATCAACTGTATTGGTTTTGGGAATTACATTCAAAGAGAATTGTCCTGATATTCGTAACTCAAAAGTGGTAGATATCGTAAAAGAATTACAACAGTTTAATATCAATGTTGATGTATATGACCCACATGCTGATGAACATAAAGTTGCGGAGGAATATGATATAACATTAATTGATAAAATAACCAAAACTTATGATGGTATCATTTTAGCAGTATCTCATAAAGAATTTTTAGAACTCGATTTAGATCAGCTTAAATCATCAAATTTATCTGTAATATTTGATACGAAAGCATTTTTAAATCGATCATTAATTGACGCAAGACTTTAGTTTTATGCAAATAGAAATGGTAGACCTTAAAGGTCAGTATAACAAAATAAAGACCGAAATCGACCATGCTGTTATTTCGTGTATGGCCAGTACGTCTTTCATTAACGGACCAGCTGTTAAAGAATTCCAATTAAATTTAGAACAGTATCTAGTTGTTAAACATGTTATTCCATGTGCTAACGGAACAGATTCATTACAAATTGCGATGATGGCATTAAATTTAAAACCAGGTGACGAAGTTATTTGTCCTGCTTTTACTTATGTTGCCACGGCTGAGGTAATAGGATTATTAGGACTCACTCCCGTAATGGTTGATGTAGATCCAAATACGTTTAATATAGCTGCAGCAGATATAGAAAAAGCTATAACGTCCAAAACGAAAGCTATTGTACCTGTGCATTTGTATGGGCAATCGTGCGATATGGAACCAATCATGAAATTGGCCCAAAAACACAAACTATATGTAGTTGAAGACAATGCACAAGCCATTGGTGCTGATTATACTTTTTCTGATGGCAGAGTAATTAAAACAGGTACTATTGGGCATATAGGAAGTACCTCATTTTTTCCTTCTAAAAACTTAGGGTGTTATGGTGATGGTGGCGCATTGATGACAAATGATGATGATTTGGCAAACAAATTGAGAATGATTGCTAATCATGGTCAAGAAAAAAAATACTATCATAAAGTTTTAGGATGTAATTCTAGATTGGATACCATTCAGGCTACAATTTTAAATATTAAATTAAATCATTTAGATGATTATAATAATGCTAGAAACGCAATGGCTAATTATTATGACGAGGCATTCTCAACTATAGATGAAATAGTAGTTCCAGAAAGGCAATCTAAGAGTACGCATGTGTTTCATCAATATACTTTAAAAGTTAAAAATGGAAAAAGAAATGAATTACAAAAGTATCTTTCAGAAATTGGAATACCAAGTATGATTTATTATCCACTTCCATTATATAAGCAAGAAGCATTTCAGCAATTTATATCACCTGATTTTAAATTAGCGACTACTGAAAAATTATGTAATGAGGTATTGTCATTACCCATTCATACCGAAATAAATATTGATAGTATAAGTTTTGTTTGTAATAGTGTTCAATCATTTTTTAATAAATAGTTATGAATTATTTTAAACATGAATCAGCAATTGTAGATGAAGGATGCACAATTGGAGAAGGTACCAAAATCTGGCATTTTTCACATGTCATGTCAAACTGTACATTAGGAAAAGGCTGCAACATTGGACAAAATGTAGTAGTTTCTCCAGAAGTAATACTTGGAGATAATGTTAAGGTACAAAATAATGTATCTATTTATACAGGCGTAGTATGCGATGATGATGTTTTTCTAGGCCCCTCAATGGTATTCACAAATGTCATCAATCCTCGCTCTGCCATTAATCGTAGAGACCAATATGCAAAAACGAATGTTGGTAAAGGGGCTAGCATCGGTGCAAATGCCACTATTGTCGCTGGGAACGACATTGGTGAATATTCATTTATCGGTGCAGGGGCAGTAGTAACGAAAAAAATCCCGCCTTATGCTTTAGTTGTTGGCAATCCTGCCAAACAATTAGGATGGGTAGGTGAATATGGGCATCGTTTGGAATTTAACGTTGACGGCATTGCTATATGTCAAGAAAGTAATCAAAAGTACAAATTAGAGAATAATTTAGTTCAAAGAATAAAGTAAACACACTTAAATATGAGCATACAAATAGTAAACTACGAATGCATTTTAATGTTTTCAGAGAAAAAATCAAATACATGTATTAAAGACATTATCGCTATGAGTTACAATAGCTCTATCGAGTACTAATTGTAGAATCTTAAACAATCAACAAAATGAAAATAAAATTTGCAGTAATTGGATGTGGACACATAGGTAAGAGACATGCTGAGATGATTTCTCGTAATGAAGAATCTGAATTGGTTGCTCTCATCGATGTAAAGAAAAAAGAAGAACTAAATATTGATTCATATAATGTTCCTTTCTTTCGTTCATTGTCGGAATTTTTGATATCTGGAATCGAGGTAGATGTAATTAATATCGCTTCGCCAAATGGATTTCACGCAGAACAAGCATTGGCTAGTTTAGAGTCTGGTAGTCATATTGTAATTGAAAAACCAATAGCATTAACTAAACAACATGCGGAGAAAGTTATTTTCTGTGCTTTGAATAATCAAAAACAAGTATTTGCTGTAATGCAAAACCGTTATTCTCCACCTTCTGAATGGATTAAAAAATTAGTTGACTCAGAAAAACTTGGTAAAATATATATGGTTCAGATGAATTGCTATTGGAATCGTGACGACCGTTATTATAAAGCTGATTCGTGGCACGGTACAATGGATCTTGATGGTGGAACCTTATTCACACAATTCTCCCACTTTATTGATATTATGTATTGGCTGTTTGGTGATATCGATAATATTCAAATTAAGTTCAACGACTTTAACCATGCTAAACTTACAGACTTTGAAGACAGTGGTATCGTAAGCTTTGATTTTATAAATGGAGGAATGGGTTGTTTAAACTATTCAACTTCGGTATGGAATCAAAATCTTGAAAGTAGTATGACCATTATTGCTGAAAATGGGTCAGTTAAAATCGGTGGGCAGTACATGAATGAAGTGGAATATTGTCATATTAAAGATTACACATTACCTGATCTAGATCCCACTAATCCTGGGAATGATTATGGGGCATACAAAGGTTCGGCTGCAAATCATCATTTTGTGATTGAGAATGTAGTAGATGTGTTGAAAGGCCGAGCTCAAATCACCACCAACGCTATTGAAGGATTAAAAGTTGTAGAAATAATCGAAAGAATATATGCTCATAAAAAGAATTCTTAACAAGTTTGTTCACAAAAGTCAGTTCAAGAAAAACCTGTTAATATTAATGAGTGGAATGGCCATTGCACAGGCTATTCCTATTCTTTTTTCTCCAATATTAACTCGCTTATTCTCTCCGGAAGAGTTTGGCTATTTTGCCACTTTTATGGCCGTTTCTTCATTTTTAACGGTCGTCATGTCAGGTAAATATGAGCTTGCAATTACGCTTCCAAAACAAGATGAAGAAGCAATAAATTTATTGTCGTTAAGTACATTGTTGTCTATTGTGATTACATTAGTTTCAAGTGTTTTTTTAATTTTTTTTGCAAAACCATTTAGCAAGTTATTTAGTATTACAGAAATTCAATCAATTGTATGGTTGATTCCATTTTCATCATTTGCAGCAACTATTTATTTGTTATTTAATGAATGGTCAATTAGGAGAAATAATTTTATGATACTAAGTAAGAACAAGATTTCGAATACCAGTAGTATTTCTGGATTTTCGTTACTCTTTGGATTTAATAAAATTTCATTTGGACTAATCTTTGGTCAGATCTTTGGTCAGCTTACGGCCGCCATGATTTCGATTTACAGAGTATTAAAGGATGATAAGGGTTTATTTAAGTTTGTAAGCATACGAAAGATGCGATTTTTTGCTAACCGTTATATTGATTTTGCAAAATTTAATATTCCAGGTCAATTGATTAACACGCTTGCAGTACAATTGCCTGTATTTTTTATTAGTACTCAATTTGGAGCAGCAGCAGTTGGTTATTATGCATTAACAGATCGAGTGTTAGGTGTGCCTATATCGTTTCTTGGAAATTCATTCAAAGATGTATTCAAGCAAAAAGTAGCTATCGATTACAAAGAAAAAGGTAATTGTTTAGCTATCTACAAGAAAACTACCTTTGCATTAATTGGTTTATCAATTATTCCATTTATTCTTTTATTCATTTTTGCTCCTGTATTATTTTCAACGATCTTTGGAGAAAACTGGTTGACTTCTGGTGAATTTACTAGAATACTTTGTTTAATGTATATGCTCAGTTTTGTTAGTATGCCAACGAGCTGGGTTTTTGTGGTTGCAGAACGTCAAAAATTGGATTTAATCTGGCAGTTTATATTCTTTATTTTCACTATTATTTCATTGGGTATAGGTTATTTATTTAATAATGTTAATTACGCATTGTCGTCTTTCTGTATTGGAAGAAGCATCACTTTCCTTATTCAAATAGCCATGACTTATCACTTAGCTAAAGGAGTTAAACGCTAATGATGTATAAATTTTTGATTGTCTTGTGGAGCTGGTATAAAAAAAAGATGAAAATTCGTTCTTGGGAGATTTATAAAGCTCATTTAATTAGAAGAGTAGAATCCAATATTTATAGACACAAATATACTGTTGACGAATTAATTAGTTTTATGCAGAAGCAAGGCTTGAAAAAAGGTTCAAATGTTTTGCTTCATACTTCGTGGAATGAATTTTATAATTTTAAGGGAAGTCCCAATGAATTTATTGATGCCCTAATTGATGCAGTTGGTCCGGAGGGAACACTTGTTATGCCTGCATATCCATTTTTAAGAAATAAGGAAAGTATCTTTGATTTGAAACGAACGCCAACTTCAGCAGGATTAATTCCCGAAGTATTCAGAAACTATCCTGGAGTTAAACGAAGTGTAAATATTCATTCGGTTTGTGCATTGGGAAAACATGCTGATTTTTTAACTCGGGACCATAAATATTCTGTTACTTCCTGGGATAAAAAATCTCCTTATTACAGATTATCTGAAGTAGACGGAATTGTTTTTGGAATAGGATTGGGTAAAGCATTTGTGGGAACAATAATGCATTGCGCGGACAGTGTGCTCAGAGAAGAGGTTCCTTACTTTAGACAATTTTTTACACGCAAACAAAAAATTAAAATCAAATTATCAGATGGGAAAGAATATGAACAACAATTTTTAACCTCGGCCGAAGATTTTAGCTCTTTTTTTACTGATAAATCACACACTCGCATTATTAGAAATAATTTTGATATCTCTAAATATAAAAGGTTAAAATTATCTAATTTAGCAATCAATTATTATGATGCAAATTATTTCATTAACAGAGCGATTGAATTAGGAAAAAAAGGTATTGTCGTTTATAGTAGGCCAAATCCTGAAGAATATTTTAAATAAATTAATTGTAATTATCTAATGAAGACAAACATATTAAAATACTTTGAACTAACTGTTCAAAAAGTACCAAATAAAAAGGCAATAATTGATGGTGAAAACTCAATATCATTTGAAAAATTGGATAAAAAAGCTAAGATTCTTACGAAAATATTACTATCAAAAAGTAATATTAAGAATGATCCAATTGCCGTTTTTTTACCAAAATCGATAGATAGTGTAGTTGCAGATATTGCAATCACATACAGCAGTAATATCTATATGAACCTGGATATTAAAACACCGAAGGAAAGAATAAAAAACATTCTAGAATTAGTCAAGCCTAAATTCATAATTACAAATACACAGTATCTAAAATTTATTAACCAAATCAGTGAAAGTGATGTAATTGTAAATATAGATACTATAAACTTTGAGGTCTCAATTGATAATGAATACCTAATTAGCAGACTACAAAAATCTATTGACACAGACCCATTATGTATAATTAATACCTCGGGATCTACTGGTACACCAAAAGCAGTTGTGTTAAACCACCGAAGTTATATTGACTACACTCAATGGGCAATAAAAAGATTTAATTTTAATGGTAGTGAAATTTTAGGTGTATTGTCTCCAATCATTTTTGATCATTTTAATTTCGAAATTTGTTTAATGATGACGAAAGGGTCCACTCTTGTTTTATTGGATAATAATATGGCAATTTTCCCAGCGAAATTATTGAATAGCTTAGTGGATCATAAAGTGAATTTTATTTTTTGGGTTCCAACCATTATGGTAAATATTGCAAATATGAATTTACTTGAGCACATTCCTTTACCATTAATCAAAATGATTTGGTTTGCGGGAGAGGTATTTCCAACAAAACAATTTAATTATTGGAAAAAATGGATTCCTAATGCTACATATGTAAATTTATATGGTCCAATTGAAACAACAGTTGATTGCACTTATTTTGTTATAGACAGAGAGATCAAGGATGAGGAGCCTTTGCCAATTGGGATTCCTTGTCGAAATACAGATATATTGATTTTAAATAATAACAACTGTGAAGTTCAAGATCAAGAAGAAGGCGAATTATGTGTCAGAGGTACCTCGTTAGCAATGGGATATTATAACAATCCAGAAAAAACAAATGCTGCTTTTGTTCAAAATCCTCTTAATAATTCGTACCCAGAAATCATATACAAAACAGGCGATATTGTTTCAGTAAATAAACGTGGTGAAATCATTTTTAAAGGTCGAAAAGATAGTCTGATAAAGCATTTAGGATATAGAATAGAATTAGGAGAGATTGAACATGTTATCGTAAATACTTTGAAGATTGCTCAAAATAGCTGTATCGTTTATGATGCAAATAAAAAGAATATTATTTTGTTTTATGAAGCAATCACCGAAATTTCAGTTTCTGAATTTAGAAAGAAATTAATCAAAGTACTGCCCAAATACATGATTCCGACAGTTTATATTTTTATGCAAGAATTACCAAGAAATGCAAATGGAAAAATAGACAGACTTACTTTAAAAAATTCTATACCCGAAAATTAAAAAATGAAATTAGTAACTCATATTTCTGCAGTAACCAATGCCTATAACTATGCAAAAGGATATAAAAAAGGTTTTATTACCAATTGCTTTATAACTACTAAGCAGTTCAACAAACTTATAAGTAATGACATTCTTCATGAAATAACTATTGGTGAAGTTGTTTTTTTACTCAAGAAAAATGAGGACTTCTCGAATTTATATTACTATGCAGCTTCTATAGATGAATTGGCTCAGGCTTTACCATTGTTATTGCCCGTTATTGCCAAAGAAACAGTTATGGTAGACATAGTTACTAAAAATGAATTATGTGAAGAAAAAAGCGTATTTGAAGAAAATCATTTCAATATCTATACTTCACTAATTAGAATGAGTTCTGTAGGAAATAAATTTCAAGAAAAATTATTAAATTCTCCAAAAGTAAGAAATGCAACCACTGATGACGTAATTGTATTAAACGAAATGATAAAATCTTATTTCGACCCAAGAGCAGAGCAATTACCCGAAATGGATGATTTATCGGAATGGATTAGAAATGGTAGTATTATATTGTTTGAAGATCAAAAAAAAATTATTGGATTTATTATTTATGATTTAAATGCAACAACCTTATATCTTAGGTATTGGTTTGTACATCCAGATTATAGAGATCTTAAAATTGGGTCTAAATTATTTAATGAATTTTTATCAAGAGGCAAAAATACACAACGTCAGTTATTTTGGGTTATTAAGACAAATCAAAATGCTATAAAAAGATATAGACATTATGGTTTTGAAAAAGAAAAAATGTCTAATTTTATACTTACTAACAAAAACTTAAGTTATGAAGAGTAAAATAATACAAATATTAAATGAAATAAGACCGGAATTTGACTTCAATGAGCCAGTTGACAATATTGTTGAACAGGGAATGCTTGACTCTTTTGATGTTGTTACTTTAGTAACTATGCTCGAAGAGGAATTTAAAATTTTAATTGAAGGAACTGAAATAGTATCTACAAATTTTATTTCAGTGGAATCTATTTGTTTGTTGTTATCAAAATACATCAAAGAATGAATTTACATTTTAAAAATAAAAAGGTAACTGGAATTTTAACAGTGTTACCTTCAAAAGAGGTTCTTTTTGAGGACGAAATGGGAAACTATAATGCTCCAATTGGAAAATCTTTAAAACTTAAGGCAGCCATGGGTTTTAAAAGTAAGCGTGTCGTTCAAGATGGGATTACTTCATCTGATTTATGTATTTTTGGCCTTTCACATTTATTTGACAAACAGCTTCTTTGTAAGCAAGACATAGATGCTTTGATTATGGTCACACAATCTCCTGATTATATTATGCCGCCTACCAGTAATGTTATTCAAGGTCATTTTGGATTAAAACATGATATGATATGTTTGGATATCAATCAAGGTTGTGCAGGTTATATTATAGGACTAATTCAAGCATTTATGTTGTTAGATCAAAAGTCTATCAATAAAGTTGTATTGATGAATGCAGATGTGTTGAGTCCCATAGTTTCCAAGAAAGACCGCAATAGTAATCCATTGATTGGTGACGGAGCTTCTATAACCATTATCGAAAAAAGTATTGATAATGAAGAAATATTTGTAAATCTAAAAATGAATGGAGAAGGTGCATTTGCTATACATGTTCCAGCAGGTGGAGCCAGACTACCAAAAAGCCAAGAAACTGGATTAATTGAAGAAGATTTAAATGGTAATCTTAGAAGCAAAAATCATTTGGTAATGAAAGGTGATCAGGTTTTTAACTTTGTCCAAACAGAAGTTCCTCCGTTAATTGAAGCTTTATATAAATATTCAAAAATTGATAAAGATGATATTGATTTTTTCATGTTCCATCAACCCAATAAATTTATGTTAAATAAATTAGCAGACAGGTTAGGCGTAGAAAGGGATAAATTACCAAGTAATATTGTAGAGAATTTTGGAAATGCAAGCGGAGTAACTATTCCTCTAAATATAAGCTTTAATTTAGGAGATAAACTTTGCAATAAAAAATATCGTCTTTGTCTTTCAGGTTTTGGTGTGGGTTTAACATGGGGTGCTATGATAATAGAAATGAAAAACTTAGCGTTTTGTAAGATAATTAATAAATAGAAAATAATATGGAAAATTTTAATGAAGAAATAGCGGAAATACTTGAAGTTGATGCTGTAAATATGGATGATCATTTAGCTTCATTTGATTGCTGGGATTCATTAACGATATTGTCAATTTTAGCTTTAGCAAGTGAAAACTATAATGTAACGATAAGTGCTGAAGAGATAAATGATGCTGTTTCTGTTGTTGGGTTAAAAAAGCTAATTCAATCCAAAGTTCAATGAGCGGTAGTCAGTTTTTGCTAAACAATAAAAGATTTATTGTGAAAGTTGCTGCTTCAGGAATTGAAAAGAGTACTGTAACATTGATTTCAGAACTTTGAGCTTTTTTTGTTGAAACAATATATTAGTTAGACTGCTGTACAAGTAACAAAAACCCTTGTGTGGTTGATCTTAATAAAATCTGTTGTTAGTTTTAACAAAATCAGATGTTATAATTTATGGAACTCATCTAATCGCCATTTCAATTTCTGAAGTCTCTAAGAAAATCATAGTGGTTATTTTAAATATTGATTGTAGTTTTAACCACTAATAACAAAAAAAAACAATGGAAAATAAACAATATATACTGGTTACAGGATCCTCGTCCGGCATAGGGTCTTGTATTGCAAAAAGTTTATCTAAAAACTATAACGTGATTGTTCATGGTAGGGATTTAGAAAAAATAAATAATGTTATTAATGGATGTGAAAATTCAAATCAGCAACATGCGTTTATAGCAGACCTTCAAAAATACGAAGACCTTGAATTAGTTTTGAGTGAGTTTATTATTGAAAAAAATATTGAAATCACAGGTTTTGTGCATTGTGCGGGATTTATGAATATGTTGCCGGCAAAGATGACTTCTGCATCTGTAATTCAAAAAACATTTTCAACCAATTTATTTTCAGCAGCTATAATTGTAAAAGTATTGCTGCAAAGGAAAGTAAATGCTGGGTCATTAAAACATGTAATTTTTATATCAAGCAATATTTCAAACTTTGGAGCAAAAGCTTTCAGTCTATATTCAGCTTCCAAAGCTGGAATTGATGGACTCATGCGTTCTCTGGCTATTGAATTGGCTCCTAGAGTTAGGGTAAATTCTGTTTTGCCTGGTGCCATTCATACTCCTATGACTAAAGCGATTTTCCAGGACGTAGAAAAAGCAAAATCAATGCTCTCAAATTATCCGTTGGGTGAGGGTTTTCCACTGGATATTTCAAATATGGTTGAGTTTTTATTGTCTGAAAAATCTAAATGGATTACTGGTCAACAATTTACAGTAGATGGAGGTAGAACAATTGATATTTCGGGTTGATTTGCATATAAAAAGAATTCTAAATACACCGATTGCTTCTAACTGTTTTGTATTGCATTTGCCAAATTTCAAGGACTGTATTATTATTGATCCTGGTTCAAAAGATAATTCTGCTCTTATTGCATACCTTAATAAAAATGAATTAACACCCACAATTGTTATTTTAACACACGAACATTTTGATCATATTTGGGGAGTAATTAGTTTGTCTAACTACTATAAATTTAAATTGATTTGCAATAAGATTTGCGCAAATGCAATAGTAGACTCTAAAAAAAACTTATCAATTTTTTATGATAATGTTGGATTTTCAATTTTAAATAAAGTTTCAACTGTTGAAATGTTGAATCATGAACTTAGTTGGAATGGAAAACATTTTAAATTATTACAAACACCAGGGCACTCAGAAGGTTCCATTTGTATACAATCAGAAGATGTGATTTTTTGTGGTGATCTGCTTATTCAAAACGAAAAAACAGTTACAAAATTGCCAGGCGGTTCTTTAGCTAGATTAAAAGAAACAGTTGAAAACCTTAAATCTAATTTAAGTCCAGAAACATTGATTCATAGTGGACATGGTGATAGTTTCTTATTTAAAAATTATTACATTTTTTCCGAACTCTAACACTTCTAAAGAATTACAAAATGAAGTTAAAGATTGTATATCCTAACAAGTACGAAAATGAGAAACGCTATATCGTTGAAACAGTTTTTAGACACTTTTTGAAACTAGATGATGTTTCCTTAGAGTTCTCAGAAAAAATAGCTAAGCAAGAAGTTCATATCATTTGTGAAGATAATTCTTCAACCAAAAAGCTGGTATTGAACAATGTGTTATTTAATTTTGATGAAAAAGAATGGCTTACAGTTGGTTCACTCCCTCTAACTCCAATTGAGTATTTTAGTTTGAATGGTGTTTCTGGAAATTTTTTGTTTAATGATACACCAGTAATTTATGGTAAATTAAATGGTAAAATAGCCTATGAAAATAAAGATGTTCTATGTTGCGATATTGACCTTTTAGGTGGAATGTTCTTCATGCTGACATTATATGAAGAAGTAGTTATCGATAAGTATGATGAACATGGGAGATTTAATTATCTAGATTCTATAATCTTTAAATCAGGATTGTATTCTAGACCAATAGTGAACGAATATCTAGAGATATTAAAGGCTTTGTTCAACAAAGCTGGGTTTAACCCAATAATAGATACAAGACAATATAAATTGATTTTAAGTCATGATGTAGATGTTCCCTTTTCTTATAATGCAAACGCATTTAATTTTATTAGGAATATTCTTGCTGACTTAATTTTACGAAAATCGTTTGTAACTTTTATTAAGAAAGTAGGAGCAAGGTTGTTGCCATGGAAAGCACTTAAATATAAACTAGATCCTTATAACAATTTTCGTTATTTGATGAAGGTAAGCGAGAAGTATTCTATTAAAAGTCAGTTCAATTTTATTACTGTAAACGGTAAAGGGAGCATTGATGGGAACTATGAAATTGCAGATAAATATTTTGGTATTTTATTAAAAGAAATTCATCAGCGAGGACACATAATAGGTTTACATCCAAGTTACCAAACTTATAATGATTTCAATTTGTTAAAGGGTCAGTATCGAAAACTAAAGGAGATTTTAGAAAAAATTTCTATTCCTGCAGACGCAATTGGTGGAAGGCAACACTATCTGAGGTGGAGAAATCCGGAAACCTGGCAAATTTGGGATGATATTGGATTGAAACATGATTCATCTATAGGAAGTGAGTATTTTATGGGATTTAGATGCGGTACTTGTTTTGAGTTTCCAGTTTTCAATTTATTAACCAAACAACCGCTTAAACTTATTGAATATCCTTTATTGGTAATGGATATATGTGCATTTAAATTGAAATCAAAAGAGAATATAGAAGATAAAGTTTCTGGTATAAGTAGAATATGTAGGTTCTATAATGGAAATATGACATTCTTGTTTCACAACAATTATGCAGTGACAAAAAATCAGAAAATTTTTTACGAACAGTTAATTTCAAAATTAATATAAAATAGTATGTGCGGTATTACAGGCTTAATTAGTAAAGATAATCTTCCATGTGACGAGGGTTTACTTCATAAAGTAAACGACAGTATAGCTCATAGAGGACCTGACGGAGACGGTTTTTATGTTTATAAGAATTTAGGATTTGGCCACAGGCGTTTAGCCATTATTGATCTAACCGAATCAGGGAAACAACCGATGGAATTAAACGATCGATATTTTATAACCTATAATGGTGAGATTTATAATTATATCGAAATCAAATCTGAGTTAATTAGTGTCGGCGTTACATTTAAAACCGCAACAGATACCGAAGTAATTTTAAAGGCATTTGAATTCTGGGGTGAAGACTGTGTGAATCATTTTAATGGAATGTGGGCATTTGCCATTTTTGATAAAGAAACCGAAAAAGTTTTTATTAGTAGAGACCGGTTTGGGATAAAACCAATGTATTATATCAATACTGCTGAAAAATTTGCTTTTGGATCTGAGATTAAACAATTGCTTGGTTTTGGAATGAAAGCAAAAGTTAACAAACAAATATTATCGGACTATTTTAGTATTGGATATTCAAACCACACTCCAGAAACATTTTTTGACGGCATTTTTCAGCTTGAACCTGGATGTAACTTAACATTTTCACTAAAGGATATTAATCCAAAGATAACTAGATACTATGATTTGAAATTAAACAATGAAGTAAATAAATTAAAGGAGCAAGACGCAATTGATTTATATATTTCAAAATTAAATGATGCCATAAAACTTAGATTAAGATCTGATGTCGTAGTAGGCTCATGTTTGAGTGGCGGTTTAGATAGTTCATATATCTCATCATATGCAGGGCGTTTACATAATGCTAAAAACAAGGATCGTTTTAAGGCGATTACTGCTCGTTCCATTCAATCTGACAATGATGAATCTCCATATGCAAAAATGGTTGCTGATCATGCCAATCTTGATTGGCATGTAGCATCTCCTGATACTGATGATTATAACAATGTATTAGATAAGGTTATTGAAATTCAAGAAGAACCATTCGGAGGTCCTTCCATTATAATGCAATACTATGTGTTAAAAATGGCCAAAGACAATAATTGTGTAGTGATGTTAGACGGTCAAGGTGGCGATGAGACTTTACTTGGATACGAACGTTATTACGCATCTTATTTTAATACAATTGGACTAGCCCAAAAGGTGAAGTTTTTATTTTCGGCATCTAAAAATTCTAAATTAAAAATTACGGAATTAGTTAAATACATTATTTATTTTAATAATTACAGAATCCGAAGAAGGGTCTTGTTGAATAGAAACCGATATCTTAAAAAAGAGTTATTTAGTTTATTTAACAACAAATTATTAGGTAAAATCATCGATAAAAGTAAAAATATATATGATTTACAATTATTCGAAATTCAATCACATCAGTTAAGAACTTTGTTGATGTATGAGGATAAGAATTCGATGGCACATTCAATTGAAACTAGACTTCCATTTCTTGACTACAAGGCAGTTGAAGCAGCGGTTTCTATAAATTTTGATTATAAAATTAATGGAGGTTGGACGAAATATCCGTTGCGTAAAAGTGGAACTGATCATAAAGTTCTTCCAACGGAGATAGCTTGGCGTAAAAGCAAAATAGGTTTTGAAGCACCATCTAAAATATGGTTATCAAAGAAGGAGAAAAATATTAAGTTATTTAAAGCTTCTTCATTTTTGAATACTATTATCGACTTTAACAAAATTAAAATATGGGATGATGCTACTTACTGGAAAATATTGAATGTATATAAATGGCAGAAAATTTTTAATGTTGAATATTAGTAAAATGTTATTTCGCTCACTGGGTGTTGTCAGTCTTTTGTTGATGGCTTATTCAGGGTATATCAAATGGATGATTAAAGATTTATTTATAGATCCTTTTATTCTATTTTCTATTTTACTTTTTGTGTTCATGCTTATTGACGGATTTAGGAATATTATAAATAAGAAATCTCTGTTTATTGCCAGTATGCTCTTATTGTTTTTTTTCTGGGCCTTTCTCTCAACCACTTGGGGGGAGTCACAGGTATATTATTTAGAAAAGATCCAAAAATCAATTGTCATATTATTCTGTTTTTTCATTCCTTTTTTCATATTGAGAACTCAAGAAAGATTAAAAGAATTTATTTATCTGTTTCATTTATTCACTTTTTTAAGTGCTTTAATTATATTATTAATCTATATTTTATATGGTGATATTTTCATCATATTGAATGGTGAGGGTGTCACAGAAGAAACTGGTTTACCAGATTATTTGGCTTTAGGTATTTTGATGGCAAGTGGTTTTATTCTTGCGTTGCAAAAAAAAGGAAAGGTATGGTTTGCTTACAAAACTATTATTATTATAGCAATATTATTACTGTCCCCAAGAGGCCCACTGATTGCTCTTGTCTTAATTGTATTTTTTTATTATTTAAAAAGCTTTAAGTTTAAATTGAAATGGCATATGCCGATATATACATTTATAATTGGTATAATTATTATTTACTTTGGCGCAGGGGTTTCAGAACGCTTATTTTTGCGTTTTGATGGATTTTTTGACAGTACTTCATCCTCCTATTCGTCTGTAGGTACCCGTTTAGAGCTGTTTAGTTCTGCAATTGAATATTTTACAGATTCTCCTTTATTTGGTATTGGATATGGTTCTTTTGGAATCAAATTTAATGGTATTGATGATCGAATTGAACCACATAATATTTTGTTTGAAATTGCTTCACAAACAGGAATAATTGGAATTAGCTTATTTTTTATTTTTTCACTTAGTATTTATTATTATTATATTTTAAAGAAAAACCGTGCAGGTGTAATTAAAGGTCCATTGGCTTATTTAACTCTTTATCTCATTGTTCAATCTCTTTCTACTACTTATCTAATCGATAGCAAAACTTTGTTTCTATGGCTAAGTATTCTTATTTGTTATTTATCACAACCTATAAAACCAAATGCAAACAAACTCATTTAATAAAATCTGTCATTGCTCAGTCTTACATAATCTGGATGATTCTAGGATATTGCATAAAGAATGTATATCACTCGCTAAAGCTGGTTATGATATAACCTTTATTGCTAAGCCTGCAACTAATTATCAATTTGAAAAGGACTCTTATCAAGGTGTGAAGTTGCAAGTTTTAAAAAGCAATAACCGCTTATTTAACAATTTATTTTTATTCTGGACTATTCTTAAGCAAAAAATGAAAGTTGTACATTTTCATGATCCAGAGTTGATTATAGTAGGGCTTTTTTTAAAATTACTTGGAAAAAATGTAATATACGATGTGCATGAAAATGTACGTCAAGATATCTTTCATAAAAAGTGGGTAAGTCCCTCGCTTAGATTTGTGTTATCCAAAGCTTTTGTATTCTTAGAGTTTATGGCGAATATTTGTTTTGATGGAATAGCTACTGCAACCCCTGTAATTGCTGAAAATTTTAGTAATAAAAATACAACTGTAATTAGAAATTTACCGTCCTTAAAAAAGCAAGAAGTGCTAGTTGAGGTAAAACGAAAAAAAAATATTATAATCTATATTGGATCATTAAGTGAAGCTAGGGGTATTAATGAGTTAATATTAGCAGCTGAGTACCTAACAGGCGAAGCTGAGCTGTGGTTATTGGGTGGATGGATTGACCAATCTTTTAAATTAAAATGTGAAAAGATGGTTGGATTTAAGAACACTAGATATCTAGGAATTGTTAGTCACGAAGAGGTGTCAAAGATTTTAAATGAAGCTTCTATTGGGCTTTGTACCTTACATCCCATTGATACATTTAAAGATAGTTATCCTATTAAGGTTTTTGAATATATGCAAAATGGTCTACCTGTTTTGATGTCAAATTTTGAAATGTGGTATGAACTCTTTGGCGATCTGTGTGATTACACAGATCCAATGAATGCGTTAGTGATGGCAGAAAAGATCAAAGCCATGTTAGATAATCATGCTCGACTACAGGAAATGTCAGCTAAAGGAAAATTAATCATCAATGAGCAATATAATTGGGATTCTGAATCAAAAATTTTGCTTGGACTTTACAGTAAAATTTAAAGAAATAATTTAATCCAATTAATAGGATTTTAAAAAAATAAATAAATAAATTGCTGTCCTAAATAGGGAGTATAATTATAAATATATATGTGTGGAATATTTGGAGCTTTAAGGCTTAAAGGAAATTTTAACGAAGAAAACTGGCATCAATTTAAAAATCTTACGGATATGGTGGAATACCGTGGGCCAGATGGATCAGGATATTATAGTGCCGATGATAGATCTGGTTCAGAGCATATAAAAGATTCGTTTAATTTATTTTATGGACATCGCCGTCTATCTATTATTGATTTAAGTTCACAAGGTAAGCAGCCAATGAGTAAAGGAGATCTGGTTATTACTTTTAATGGAGAAATTTATAATTATTTGGAGTTAAGGTCAGAACTAAAAGCACTAGGTTGTACGTTCGAAACCGTTACAGACACTGAAGTTATACTTAAATTGTATGAAAAGTTTGGAGCCAATGGGTTTGCGAAGATGAATGGAATGTGGGCATTCGCTATTTACGATAAAACAAATCATAAAGTTGTATTAAGTAGAGATCGTTTTTCTGAGAAACCTATTTTTTATTATCAAGATTCGGAAGATTTTTACTTTTCTAGTGAAATTAAACAATTGCTCCCTTTGGTAAAGAATAAAATGCCAAATCGGTCTGTACTTTTTAACTATTTAAAACAAGGGGTACTTGATACAAACAATGAAACTTTTTTTGACTCTATTTATCGAATTGAAGGAAAAAATAATTTAATAATTGATCTAAATACAGGAAAGACCAACATATATCAATACTGGAATTATGATTCAAAATCGTTCAGTAATAATCCCGAGGAAGAGTTTAGATATTTACTAGAAGATAGTGTGAAACTGAGAATGAGAAGTGATGTGCCAGTTGGATGTATGCTAAGTGGAGGATTGGATTCATCTTCAATTTCATTAATTGCTCATCATATGAAATCGGAAATTGAAACATTTTCTGTTATTTCTAGCGATAAAAAAATGAGTGAAGAATACTTCATCGACGTTGTAGCAAACAATAATAAAATGAAGAATTACAAAATGAATTTTGATGCTAATAATGTTATTGATAATTTTGATACTGTATTACGTCATCAAGATGAACCTTTTTTTAATTTGAGTGTATTGGCCAGTCATTCTATTTTAAAAAAAATTAAAGAAGATACGAATATTACCGTTTTACTTAACGGACAGGGTGGGGATGAGTTATTAATGGGATATTTGAAGTATTTCTTCTTTTATCAAAAAGACTTAATTAAGAGAGGGCAATACATGAAATCCGCAGGATTGTTCTTGTCTGCTATATTTAATCGAACCATCCTTAATCAGTTTAACCTAGGAAAAGCAAAAAGGTATTTGCCTGGACACTTAAATAAAAAGAGTTCCTATATCAATGATATGGGAGTGGGTTTAGTGGATACTTGGACTTTTGATGACATGAGGCATCGCCAAATCCTTGATATTGACAAATTTTCGATACCAGCAGTGTGCAGGTATGAAGACAGAAACTCAACTGCTAATTCACTAGAAATGCGAGTTCCGTTTTTAGACCATCGACTAGTTTCATTTTGTTTGAATTTAACTAATGATTATAAAATCAAAAATGGCTGGACTAAACACATTCTGAGAAAAGTAATGAATGATTTGCCAAAAGAAATCCGTTATCGAAGAGATAAAAAAGGATTTTCGGTTCCGGAGGAAAATTTTTTGAGGAAAGAACTAAAAAATGATATTCTATCTATCAAAAATTATTCTTTGTTGGATGAAATGGGAATCATAAATAAAAATGACTTCATTCGTTATTACAATGATTTTTTAAGTGGTAAGGGCCAGTATACCGAATTTACGGATATTACCCGTGTTTATATAGCCGAGAAATGGGCAAGAAGTAATTTTTTATAACTAAATTTATTAAAATGGAAAAAAAAGTAAAATTTGCAGTAGCCGGTTGCGGGAGTATTGGCAAAAGGCATATTGCAGTAATTGACGCAGAACCAAATGCAGAGTTGGTAGCAATTTGTGATATTGATAAAAAAAAGTGCATCGAGTTATCTGAACTTTATGGAGGTGTAAGTTATTATACCGACTTTGATAAAATGTTAAATGAAGTTGATGTAGATATCGTTAATATAGCCACCCCACATGGTGAGCATTCTTCTATGAGTATTGCCGCAGCAAAAGCTAAGAATAACGTTCTGGTGGAAAAACCAATGGCATTATCTTCCGCAGATTGTTTATTAATGAACAAAACCGCTGAAGAAAACAATGTTAAATTATTTGTTGTAAAGCAAAACAGGTATAACACACCTATTATGCTTACCAAAAAAGCCATTGAAAATGGTAAATTAGGTAAGATATTTATGACGCAATGTAACGTAATGTGGAATCGTCATCAAGGATATTATAATGAATCAGATTGGAGAGGTCAGCTAAAATCAGAGGGGGGAGCTTTACATACTCAGGTAAGTCACTTTATTGATTTGTTGATTTGGTGGTTTGGAGATATGGTACAGGCCAAGACACTCATAGATACCATGAATCACAAAATTGAGATTGAAGATTGTGGAGTTACCTCAATGAAATTCAGTTCTGGTGTCTTGGGATCTTTGTTTTGGACAACTTGTGTGTATAACAGCAATTTTGAGGGTAGTATTACTATAATTGGTGAGAAAGGTACTATCAAAATTGGTGGTAAGTACTTGAATAAAATTGAATTTTGGGATGTTCAGTCATATCCATTACCTGATGATATTAACTTTGAAGATGCACCGAATAATTATGGAAAATATCAAGGGACTAGTTCGAACCACGATAAATTAATTACTGATCTAGTTGATATATTTACCAAAAACAGAAAAGGTATTGTTGAAGGTTCGGAAGCAATAAAAACTATTAATGCAATTGAGTTAATATATGAAAACAAATAATTTGAAAAATACTATTCATAGCTCTGCAATTATTGGAGATGATGTAATACTTGGAGAGAACAACACAATAGGTCCTAATGTAGTTATGATGGGGAATATAATTATTGGCAATAACAACTATTTTGGAGCTAATACCATTATTACAAACAATGTGATTATTGGAGATAATAACAGTTTTACAGCCTCGTCCTCAATTGGGAGTGTTGGTGAGATGGGTACCAAGGGTGATATCTTTCTTGAAAATGGAAATGTTGTGATAGGGAATAACAATGTGGTGAGGGAGTTTGTAGCCTTTAACTCACCTGTTCGTAAGGATACAACTCGCATAGGGAATAATTGCTATTTCATGGCAAGATCACATATCCCACACGATGCAGACATTAGAAATAATGTGGTTATGGCGACCAACTCAGTATTAGGTGGAGGCTCTGTTGTTAATAATTATGCTTATGTCGGACTAGGATCAATTACCCATCAGTGGATAGATATTGGAGAGTCGGCTATGATTGGATTACAGGCAGCTGTTACAAGGCATGTACCACCTTTCTGTATCATTACAGGTGTCCCAGCAAAAATTTTAAAACTGAACAGAATAGGCCTTGAAAGACGTGGTATGACTGATAAAGTTTTAGATGAAGTAGAACAAAATTTTAAATCCATTATTATGGGCGAATACAACAGTGAAAATGAAATCGTAGTTAAAATAAGAGAGTTTATGTCCCAATATCCTCAGTCATTAAAAAAATTTATTAAGTAATATGAAAGTACCTTTTGTAGATTTAAAAGAGCAATACAATAGCATTAAGATTGAAATTGATAATGCGATATCAACAGTTATTAGTGAGACTTCATTTATTGGAGGAAAACATGTAGATGAGTTTGAAAAAAAGTTTGCAAATTTATATGGTGTAAAGCATTGCATTTCATTAGCTAACGGAACTGATGCATTATATGTTCTTATGAAAATGTTAGGAGTCGGTAGTGGTGATGAAGTTATTACAACTGCATACAGTTGGATTTCAAGCTCTGAAACAATTTCTCAAACAGGGGCTCAGCCTGTATTTGTAGATGTAGATGAGTATTTTACTATTAATGTTAATAAATTAGAGGAAAAAATAACAACAAAAACAAAAGCAATTATACCTGTTCATATTCACGGGCAGATGTGTGATATGGATAAAATAATGGAAATTGCCAATAAATACAGCTTGCCTGTTATAGAAGATTGTGCTCAATCTCATTTTTCAGAGTATAAAGATAAAAGAGCAGGATTGACTGGTATTGCAGGTTCATTTAGTTTTTATCCAGGTAAAAATCTTGGTGCCTATGGAGATGCTGGGTGTATTATCACAAATGATGATGAATTGGCTCTTAAAACCAAAATGTTTGCTAGGCATGGTGCTTTGAAAAAGCACCAACACGAAATGGAGGGTATCAATAGCCGACTAGACGGTTTGCAAGCTGCTATCTTAAACGTTAAGTTAGCTTACATCCTGAAATGGACGGATGCCAGAATTTCTAATGCAGTCATTTATGATAATGTATTGAGCTCTATTACTCAAATTGAGATTCCTAAAGTTCGAAAAAATGTTAAGCATAGCTATCATTTATATGTTATAAAAACAGAAAAAAGAGATGAGTTGGCAAATTATCTAAAGGAAAATGGAATTGATACTGCAGTTCATTATCCCATTGCACTTCATAATATGAACGCTTATAAGTATTTGAATTACAGTAGAGAAGATTTTCCTGTTGCTTCTTTTAATGAAAATAAAATATTATCTCTTCCTATGTTTCCAGAGTTGAAAAGAGATCAGATTGAGTATATTGCAGATAAAATAAATGATTTTTTTAAAAACTAATAAATGGTTATTTGGTATATTTCTAAATATGCTTCTTCGGTTAAGTATAGCGCTAGTACTCGTCATTTTTACTTAGGGGAAGAATGGGCAAAAACAGGAAATGATGTAACAATTTTTTCATCCAATTCATCTCATCTTTCAAACAGTTTTCCTGAATTAAATAAATCATATTTGATCGAGAATATAAATGGAGTGAAAGTTGTTTGGTTTAAGATTATTAAGAGTAAATTTTCCTCGAGTATTTCACGTATTTTGGGTTGGTTTTTATTTGATCTAAAATTATTACTTCTCAGTAAAAAAAAGCTTACAAAACCAGATGTAATAATTGTTTCGTCCCTTTCATTAACCACTGTACTTCCGGGATGGATTTTATCCAAATGGTATAGGTCTAAGTTTGTTTTTGAAGTCAGGGATATATGGCCAATGTCGGCAATAATTCTAAGTGGGAAATCAAAGTATCACCCCTTTTTTTTATATCTCAGTTGGCTGGAGAAACTCGGTTACAGGAACGCCAATTTAATTGTTGGAACTATGCCTAATTTGTCCGAACATGTGAATGTAAATTGTAAAATTTATACAAAAACCATTACGATTCCCCAGGGAGTAAATCTGTTTTCCATTGAACAAGAGTCTCAAATATTGGAACAAGAATTTATTGATAAATATATTCCAAAGGATAAGTTTATTGTGTGTTATGCAGGAACAATGAATCTGAATAATCCACTTGATGATTTTATTAGAGCAGCTCGTATTTTAAAAGACAGAACTGATATCTTCTTTTTGCTTATAGGATCTGGAAGTAATCGTGTGACATTGCAGGAAAAGTCTAAAGACTTAAATAATATAGTCTTTCCGCCTTCGATTGCAAAATCTAAAATGATCTCTTTATTAAATTTAGTAGATGTATGTTACGACGCATGTCATTCGGAATTAGCCACTTACGGACTTTCTAGAAATAAGTGGATTGACTACATGTATTCTGCTAAACCTATTATCTGTTCCTATGATGGGTATCAAAGTATGATTAATGAGGCACACAGCGGAACGTTTGTAAAGTTTGGTAGGGAAAACGAATTGGCAAATATGATTTTAGAATATGCTTCTTATTCAAATGAAAAAATAATCATGATGGGTTGTCTTGCTAAGGAATTTATTTTACAGAACAGGACTTTTGATAAATTAGCAGCTCAATACTTAACAGAAATAAAGGCATGTTAAATAACCTCAAAAAGCTTTACTGAATCAATTCTAACAATAGATAAAAATTTAATTTAAAAGATGAAAAAAATTGTGATTTTGGGAGCAGGGGCTCACGCAGCAGAATTAGAAGGATATATTCTTGATAATAATCAAAATTGCAAAGAAAAAATAGAAATTTTAGGCTATTACGATAATAATGTTGAGGGTAATTGGCAGAAATATCAGCTTAAATACCCACTCCTGGGTGGTATAAAAGATTATACCCCTGAAGAAGGTATAGATGTTATTTTAGGTTTTGCTAACATTCCTTTTAGAAGAGAGTTAATTTCTTTTTATTTAGAAAAAAAAGCAAGTTTCACTAATTTCGTTCATCATAGTTCTTATATTTTTGAAACTGCTGATATTGGATTAGGTAACGTCATTTGTCGAAATTGCTTAATTGGCCCTAACGTTAAAATAGAAAATTTCAATACATTTAATAATAACTCTAGTATTGGTCACGATTCAATTATTGGAGATAATAATGTACTATGTCCAAATGTTGGTTTTTCAGGTAGTACTTTCGTTGGTGATAATAATTTCTTTAGTTTAAATTCTACAACTATTCCAAAAATCAAAATTGGGAATAATAATACAATTGCTCCAAATATGACAATCGAAAAAAATATTAAAGATAACCAAACAATATTCCACAGATTCAAAGAGAAAGTATATTTTCAAAAATAATTAATATAAACAGATCTATGATACCATTATCAGTACCAAATATAAACGGCAACGAATGGCAATACGTAAAAGAATGTCTGGATACTGCTTGGATATCTTCAGCTGGTTCATATGTTACTAAATTTGAGGAGGCTATTCAAAATTACACAGGAGTAAAATATGCAATCGCTTGTATGAATGGAACAGCTGGGCTTCAAGTTTCATTAAACCTTGCAGGAGTTTCTTCTAATGACATTGTTATAGCGCCTAATCTAACATTCGTTGCTACTCTTAATGCAATTTCATACTCAGGTGCGCAAATAGCCTTGATAGATGTTTGTGAAGATTCTTGGCAAATGGATATTGATTTACTTCAAAATTGGTTAGCAAATAATACGACAACTAAATTTGTTAACGATAAACCGATAACTACAGAAATAACTTCAGGTAAAAAAATTGGTGCAATTATGCCAGTTTATGTTTTAGGGGGATTTATCGATATTGATAAATTAGTAGAGATCAGTTCTACTTATGGTATTTCCTTAATAGAAGATAGCACAGAAGCACTAGGTAGTTTTAAAAATGGAAAGCATGCAGGAACGTTTGGTTTAACTGGCGTTTTAAGTTTTAATGGAAATAAAATTATATCTACTGGTGGTGGTGGAATGATTTTAACTAATGATAAAGAAATTGCCAACAGAGCAAAGCACATTACTACAACAGCTAAAACGGACCCTTTAGATTATTTTCATGACGAAGTGGGGTATAATTACCGCTTAGTGAATGTGCTGGCAGCTATTGGGGTGGCGCAAATGGAAAACTTTGAAAGCATCTTGAAAAGAAAAAAAGAGATTGATGCTATTTATAGAAAAGAATTAGAAGGAGTTGGTGATATTAAATTTCAGGAGAATGACACTGATTCAGATCCGAATTGCTGGTTATTTACATTTCGCACAAAAAAAATGAGAGAGTTGTTAAATCATTTGAACAGTAATAAAATTCAAAGTAGACCTTTTTGGACTCCCATGAATAATCTTCCAATGTATAAAGATTTAATGTATATCAATGAAAATGATATATCAAATAAAATTTTTAAAGAGTGCATAAGTATTCCATCTTCATCGAATTTAACAATAGAAGATCAACATAAAGTTATTTCAGAAATTAAAAATTTTTATAAGTAATGATTTTACCAAATATTTCCGAGTTTATTAAGAATTATGTAACAAAAAGAAAAAATAGCTTTTTCGAAAATGATCTAATAAATAATAAAGAAAAATTAACTAAAGAAATTAAAGGGAAATCCATTTTAGTAATTGGAGGTGCGGGTACTATAGGTTCTTCATACATCAAAGCAGCATTAAGATATCATCCCTCTGAATTAATAGTTGTTGATACTAATGAAAATGGATTAACAGAACTAACACGAACATTAAGGAGCGATTCTAATATAATAGTTCCTGATGTTTATTTGACCTATCCAATGTCATTCAATTCAGATGTTTTTTACAAAATGCTAAAAAAACAAGGTCCGTTTGATATTGTAGCAAATTTTGCTGCTCATAAACACGTTAGAAGTGAAAAGGATTCTTTCTCTATTGAAGCTATGATTAAAAATAATGTTCTAGATGCTAAAAAATTATTAGATTATTTAAAGCAAAATAAACCTTCTCACTTTTTCTGCGTATCAACTGATAAGGCTGCCAATCCTGTGAATGTAATGGGAGGATCAAAGAAAATGATGGAGAATGTAATTATGTCTTATTCTAAAGATCTGAAAATTACAACAGCTCGGTTTGCTAATGTAGCTTTTTCAAATGGATCATTATTGTATGGATATATTGAAAGATTGCTTCAAAGACAGCCAATTTCTTGTCCATCTGATGTAAAGCGATTTTTTGTATCTCCTGAAGAAAGTGGAGAGATTTGTTTATTAACTTGTATATTAGGTAACAGTGGCGATATTTATTTTCCAAAATTAAATGAAAAACAGTTAGTTAACTTTAAAACAATAACAGAAGATTTTTTTAAATATTTAAATAAAGAGATAAATATTTGTAAAAGTGAAGCTGAAGCCAAAGAGTTTGCATCAAAAATTAACGATAATTCTTCCTACCCAGTTTATTTCTTTAAAACAGACACAAGTGGAGAAAAGTTATATGAAGAATTTTATACTTCTGAAGATAAAGTAAACTTTAATTTGTATGAATCCATTGGAGTTGTTACCAACTCGTTAAAACCTGCAATTTCTGATATGGAAGTCACGATTAAAGAAATTGAAACTCTTTTCAAAAGTGAATCATACAACAAAGGCGATATTATAAAAATAATGAATAAAATTTTACCAAATTTTAATCATATTGAAACAGGTAAAAGTTTAGACCAAAAAATGTAAAAAATGTATAAACTAACTAAAAGACTATTTGATATTTTATCTTCATCAATTGCATTAATAATATTGTCTCCATTATTATTACCAATTATGATTTTACTTAAACTAACTTCGGAAGGTGAAGTATTTTATTTTCAGGAAAGAATTGGTTTGAATAAGAAGCCGTTTATGATTTTTAAATTCGCAACCATGCTTAAGAACAGCTCTAAAATGAAAGGTGGCTATATAACTGTAAAAAATGATCCACGACTAACTTTTATGGGTGGGTTTTTGAGAAAATCAAAAATCAATGAATTACCTCAATTATTTAACATTTTTTTGGGCCATATGAGTGTTATAGGTCCTAGACCTGTTATGCGTGTTAGCTTCGAGATCTATCCTGAAAACATTCAAAAAGTAATTTACAATTTAAAACCTGGTCTTTCAGGCATAGGTTCTATTATTTTTAGAGATGAAGAGGAAATTATTACTAAAGTCAAAAATGATGGGGGAGATATCTTTAATTTTTATAAAAATACTATTTACCCGTTTAAGGGCGAATTAGAATTATGGTATCAAGAAAACAAGTCATTTTTATTAGATTTACAACTTATTTTTTTAACTGCTTGGGTTATATTATTTACTAATTCAAGTATTTATGAAAAATGGTTTAAAGATTTACCTAAAAGAAGTTTTTAATAAAACATAAACTATGCCATTCGATCCAAATTCAGCAAAGAAAGCAGGCAAAAAATCTAAAAGAGGACCTGCAAAAAAAGAAGGGCCTTCCATTAAAGAAAAGATGGAAATGCTATATGAAAAAGTATTGGATGATCTGCTTATAAACCAAGACAAGCTTACCAAAACGGAACGGGTAAAAGTTTTTGTAACCCTGTCTAATTATATCTTCCCAAAAACAAAGTCTGTTCGAGACAAATTCACGCTGGAACAACTAAAAGAGAAAAATGAAGATCACTTCAATCAAGATCCAGATCCAACTAAATAATATCTTTCGAGTAAAACAAATATCAATTGAATTATAAAGAAACGTTATTTTTTATTGCTAAATGTTTGACCATTTCTTTGGAATCAAAGAATAGACAAGAAATAGAAAAGCAATTAAAATCAACGTCTATAGACTGGGATGCCGTGGTAAAAGTGAGTACATCCCATTATGTGTTTCCGGCATTATACTGTAATTTACAACGTGCAGATTTCTTAAAGTATTTACCTCAAGATTTGTTAAGCTCTATGGAGTATATTACAGATTTAAATCGGGAGCGTAACCAGCAAATCCTTGAGCAAGCACAAGAATTAAACAGCCTATTATTAGCGAATAACATTAGACCTGTGTTTTTAAAAGGAACGGGGAATCTATTAGTAGAAATATATGAGGATATTGCCGAAAGGATGGTGGGGGATATTGATTTTATATTCTCAAAAGAAGACTATTCAAAAGCGATTGATATTTTGAGAGAGTTTGGATATTCTGAAGTTAAAAAGCAAGAATATTATCCGCCTAATGAATTTATACATTACAGAAGACTTCAAAAAGAGAATAACATTGCCGCTATAGAAATTCACTCAGAACTTTTATATATAAAAAAATATGCTAATGAATTCAATTATAGTTTTGTAGCGAAAGACAGTCAGACTCTTAATGGTGCTAGGGTTTTGAGTTATACAAACAAATTAAATTTATCAATCATTGCGAGTCAAATAAATGATAATGGTTTTTATTACAAAACAATGGCCTTACGAAATGCCTATGATGTTTTTTTATTGTCTAAAAAAACGAATGCAAAGGCTGCGGTGAATACATTAAACAAATTAACCAATCCTTTAAATTGTTTTTTAGCAACTTGTTTTGAAATTTTTGATAAAGTAGATAGTTTAAGATACAATCCAACCGCAAAAACAGAGTCCTATCTGAGTGGTTTTAATAGTCAGTTTACCAATCCCATACCAGCAAAAAGACAATCCAAATTCAATAAAATATATATATTTATTAAACGAATATTCTACATTCTGTATAAGTCCATAACACACTTGGAGTACCGTGTTTTTATTTTTAAATGTTTAACTGATAAAAACTGGTATATTCAAAAATTAATTCAGTTTGAAATAAAAAAGAAAAAAATTACCAAATAACTCCCGCCTGTTGCATAAATAAATCAGCTAGTGCATCTTTATTTTGATGCGTCCCAATATAAGTTAAAAATGTACTCTCTTTAGTGTGTCCAGTAATATTCATAAGCAGTGGTGTTTCAATCTTCCCATAATAATTAGACGCAAAAGAACGCCTCATAATATGTGAGGTCACAAACTCATATTTCGGAGCATTTACAATTTCTTTTCTACGAGTCTTTGGGTTGTTCTTAAACCCACTAACCAATTCATCAATCCCCGCCATTCTGCAAAGTGCTTTGATCTGTTTATTAAATACCACTTGAGATACTTTTCTTGGAAACTCATTCTCTAATAGTTCAATAACTAGTGGATCTGCAACACCAACAGTCACCGCCTTCTTTGTTTTCTTTTGTAATACATCTATATACAAGCCAGTGGGTGCTTTTCTAAGATTATCCGGGCTCAACTTTAATAGATCTGAGACTCGTTGCCCGATACACAAACCAATCAACAGCCAATTATAACTATCTGAATATGCTGCTGGGATATGCTTTAATCCCTTTAATGCTTTTATCTCTGATGGATTTAAAATATGAAGGATGCGGTCGGAACTTTTCTGCTTAAAAGATTCTATATAATTAGAATAGGGATGCACTTCCAAACCACTTTTCTCAGCATCACGCAGAATAATCTTCAATAATTTTAAGAGCTGACCGCAGTAATTATCACTATACTGCTGTTCAATTTTTAGAAAACGGGTAAAAGATTCAGCGGTATATTTATCTATAGCATTCAAATACAATTTCTCTGACTTCTCAAATTCATAGGCTTTTACTATTCGTAACAAAGATTTAAAAGTTCGAATGGTATTGTGTGCCAAACCCACCGTTCCATATCCTTGAACTCTTTTTGTGGTAGAATTGGAAATAAAATGATCTAAATAATCTAAAAATAAGATAGATTTTTCTACTTTTAGGGGTGTCTTATGTGTCTTTATTTTGGATTTTTTATAGAAATTAACGCGCATATAACATATGTTATTTTAATTATTTAACATGAATATAACTTGTATATATTTATAATTTAACAAAATATGAGCTAAATTATAACAAGTTATTATACTTTAATATACGTTATTTATTTAAAATATAAAAGTTAAATATCACATTATAAAGGAGTTATAGTGATTTATTTTTGAAAAGACTACGGACTGTAGTCTCAAATTTTAAAATATTTTTTCGTTAGTTTTCTTCAAGTCTTGTTATTATAAATCTTCA
>Ga0209532_1000461_pt1 | contig 34959 bp, 33 predicted proteins | sample COG_02_FD_184746 | JGI IMG/M metagenome (GOLD analysis project Ga0209532, IMG submission 184746) | Pelagic Microbial community sample from North Sea - COGITO 998_met_02 (SPAdes) (version 2) | ecosystem: Environmental > Aquatic > Marine > Neritic zone/Coastal water | place: Helgoland, sampling... | reverse complement strand
AAATAGATACTATTAAAGAATTACGAGGCATACGCCCTACTATAAATCAAGAAGCCACTCAAATTATGGGCAGCGTGATTTATATAGATAACTACGGAAATGTGATTACCAACATTACCAAATCTAAGTTTGAAGAGATTGCAAAAGGCAGGTCTTTTAAAATAACCGCAAGAACTGCAAACTTTGATACCATACACAGCCATTACAGTGATGCTATTAATTTTGATACTCCTGTAGGAAAAAGAGATGAGGATGGTAAAAAAATAGCACTCTGGAACTCCTCAAACTATCTAGAACTCTCTATCTATAAAAGTAATCCTGCAACGGTAGGAAGTGCCAAGTCTTTGTTTGGATTACAGTATAGAGATACCGTAACCATAAATTTTAATGCTACCTCTTAACAAAATAGTAACCTTATATAAATATGTTTACACGCATTGTAAAAATGGAGTTTCAAGAAGATAAAGTAGCCCAATTTTTGGCTAATTTTGAAACAGTAAAACACAACATAAGAAGCTTTAAAGGCTGTATGCATCTAGAGCTATGGCGAGATAAAAACCAGCCAACTATTTTTTTTACCTACAGTAAATGGGAAAAAGAAAGTGATTTAGAAACCTATAGAAACAGCGAATTATTTAAGGGAGTATGGGCAACAACTAAGCCTATGTTTGCTAGCAAAGCAGGTGCTTGGAGTGTAGATACACATTGCCATGTAGAGTTGTAATACAAGAAATTACAATAGTATTATTGCCCTTATAAAAAAAAGAAATAATGTCAACGACTTACTAGATGATTCGGGACTTATAAACATACCTGCCAAGAATATTACAGTCTATTTTTGGACCCGCGAAAATTGCAGTAAACCCACAGCCAGTGGCACCTGTTGCATATAGGACTACCACTAATGGCGCTAGTACTTTTTGTTTTATAGTTTGGGTTTTTAAGAAAAAAGAAATAGCAACTCGAAGTGTTAATAAGTTCGTGTTGTAGTATGCTACATTTGAGATATATTTGTAAGTAGACACACAAGTCTCAAACTTTGAAATTTTCAATATAATATATAACCTCTAGAAAACAAATTACATGAAATTTATTGTATCTAGTTCCTACCTTTTAAAGCAACTACAAGTGCTTGGAGGCATTATAAATAATAACAACACCTTACCTATTTTAGACAACTTTTTGTTTGATCTAGACGGTAATGCGCTAACGGTTTCTGCTTCAGATTTGGAAACAACTATAGCCTCAAACCTAGAGGTTGAAAGTAGTGAAAAAGGAATTGTATGTATTCCTGCACGATTACTTCTGGATACATTAAAAACATTTCCGGAGCAGCCACTAACTTTTACCATAGAAGATAACAACACCGTAGAGATAAGCTCTAATCATGGTAAATATGCATTAGCCTATGCACCAGGAGATGAGTTTCCTAGCACCATTGAGCTAAAAGATCCATCTTCAACGGTTTTGCAAGGTGATATTTTGGCAACTGCCATTAGCAAAACAATTTTTGCTAGTGGAAATGATGACCTTCGCCCTGTGATGAGTGGTGTATTTTTCCAGTTCTCTACAGAAGGGTTAACCTTTGTAGCTACAGATGCACATAAATTAGTAAAGTATACTCGTACAGACGTTGCTGCCTCTCAAAGCGCAGAATTTATCATGCCTAAAAAGCCTTTAAATTTATTAAAGAGCATTTTGGCAGGTAGTGAGCAAGAAGTTACCATCGAGTACAATGATAGTAATGCAAAATTCACCTTTGATCAAACAGTGCTTATATGCCGTCTTATAGATGGTAAATATCCAAACTATGAAGCTGTGATCCCAAAAGAAAATCCAAACAAATTAAGTATAGACCGTAATTTGTTTTTAAACAGTGTACGTCGTGTTTCTATTTTTTCTAATAAAACCACACATCAAATACGTTTAAAGATAGCTGGAGCAGAGTTAAACATCTCTGCGGAAGATATAGATTACAGCAACAAAGCAGAAGAGCGCCTCACTTGTGATTACCAAGGTGATGATATGCAAATTGGCTTTAACTCTCGTTTTTTAACAGAAATGTTAAACAACCTAACTAGCCAAGATGTTTCTCTAGAAATGAGCCTACCAAACCGAGCAGGAATTTTAACTCCTGTAGACGGCCTAGACCAAGGAGAACTTGTAACCATGCTGGTAATGCCTGTGATGTTAAACAGCTAGTTTTTTATACTATTAACAAAAAAAAGTCTCGCAAATTGCGAGACTTTTTTTGTGAATTGAAATCAAGCTATTTAATAAAATCAATGTTCATAAAATACACTGGAGGCTCCTGATTATTAACTTTAATTGCATTTACAATAGGAATCACTACACTAATAATACAAATGGAAATAAGGGTGAGTATTCCAAGGCCAAAAACAAATATCAAGGGTATGGAAAGTAGACTATACACAATAAGGCTTAATTGAAAGTTTACAATCTGTTTTCCTTGGATGTCCATACTAGCTACTTTATCTTTTTGGGTAAGCCACAAAACAAGAGGCACCACAAGGCCCCCAAAACCAGAAACATATGTAAGGAGTTGACATAAGTGGGTTGCCACAAGTAGGTTATTGTCTACCCTTTTAAAATCTTGGTTATACTGCTCCATAAAAATTAAAATACATATTTAATTAAAAGCGTGGTGATACCATAGGCGGCTATCGAGACGCCTATAAAAATAAGGATACTTTTAACTAGTGGGTTGCTATTTGGTTTTTGCTGGGTCATGGTATAACATTTACACTATTAGTAGCTGTTTTATTATAAATGTTACACCGGCGTGTTAAGATGCTTATACTCTAGCATAAATGTTTATTTTTGCAAACTAATTACAGATATACCACAGATACCTATGACACATCATGACACTATAGTAGCATTGGCAACACCCTCTGGCGCGGGAGCTATAGCAGTGATAAGACTATCTGGAAAGGACGCTATTAATATTGCCTGTAAAATATTTCATTCCATATCTGGAAAAAACCTTGCAAAGCAAAAAACCCATACGGTACATTTGGGCCACATTAAAGATGGCAATAGAATATTGGACGAGGTACTAGCTACGGTGTTTAAGAACCCAAATAGCTATACCGGTGAAGACACCATAGAGTTTTCTTGCCATGGAAGCTCGTTTATACAGCAAGAAATCATACAGCTGTGTTTGCGTAAAAATGCTAGAATGGCAACCCCAGGAGAGTTCACACTGCGCAGTTTTTTAAACGGCAAGATGGATTTAAGCCAAGCAGAGGCTGTTGCAGATCTTATCTCTAGTGATAGTGCGGCAAGCCACCAATTGGCCATACAACAAATGCGTGGTGGGTTTTCTTCAGAGATAGCAGCCCTTAGAGAAGAATTGTTAAACTTTGCCTCTCTAATTGAGCTAGAACTAGATTTTGCTGAAGAAGACGTTGCTTTTGCCAACAGAGATGATTTTCAAAAATTAATTACTAAAATATCCTTTGTATTAAAACGCCTTATTGATTCATTTGCTACAGGAAATGTTTTAAAAAATGGGATACCTGTTGCCATAGTTGGAGAACCTAACGTAGGTAAATCTACCCTTTTAAATGCTCTTTTAAACGAGCAGCGCGCCATTGTGAGCGACATTGCCGGAACCACTAGAGATACCATAGAAGATGAAATAAGCATTGGCGGTATTAGCTTTAGGTTTATTGATACCGCAGGAATTAGAGAAACTACAGACACCATAGAAGGCCTTGGTATTAAAAAAACATTTGAGAAGATAGACCAGGCTCAGGTAGTTGTTTTTTTAATAGACAGCTCCAGATTATTATCTGGAGAAGTAACGGTCGCAAATTTGCAAATAGAGATAGGTAGAATTAAAAATAAATACCCTCAAAAAGCACTTATAGTTGTTGGTAACAAGGCAGATATTATTACAAGTAAAGAAAAAACACACTTAAAAGATAGCATAGATTCTCTGCAATTAATTGCTGCAAAAACGGGAGAGGGCGTTGAAGATTTAAAAACATCTTTGCTAGTGTTTGTAAACACTGGGGCGCTTAAAAACAATCAAACCATTGTAACAAACACTAGGCATTATGATGCGCTGTTAAAAGCATTAGAGGAAATCACTAGGGTACAAGAAGGTATTGACGCTGGGCTAAGCGGAGACCTTATGGCCATAGATATAAGACAAGCCTTGTATTATTTTGGAGAAATTACCGGTGAGATTACCAACGATGATTTACTAGGTAACATTTTTGCCAATTTTTGCATTGGTAAGTAAAGACAGCTGTTACGTGATTTTATAAATTAGTAAAAATCTGCGTGTACGCGTCTATCACCAAGATTAAAGTTTAATCCTACAGAGAAATTTAAAAATCCTCCCACTAGACCTTCTGGCTCAGAGTAAAAACTTCTACCCGCATAATCATAATGCTGTTTAAAATTAACGATATATCTTAGATCTGTGGTAAGGGCAAGCCCTTTTGTTAATCTAAACATAGGTCTTATACCAAGCATGATATTTCCTATACGGTCTATACCTGTTTTTGTCTTTGAAGTAGCAAAGGTACCACCAAGGCCCCCATGAAGTTGTATCTGGAAGGTTCCTCTTCTAGTAAACCGTACATTAAAAAGCTCAGAGACGTTAAAAACTGCCTCTAGACCTAAACGGTAAAAACTGGATGCTAAGCTAGAGCCGTCATATTGAAACCGATCATAGGCGTAGCTTAGTTTAAAACCATACAGCTCACTAACCATATACCTAGCGCCAATATCAAAGTGTTTTGGGCCAGCAAAATCAGCTGCCCCAACACCTTCAAAAATAGGTTGAGCAAAGCTGGTAGGAGCTATTGGGTAACTTAAACCAAAAGAGGTTTCTAATGAAAATTTATTGAAATTATCATTTTGTGCAACGGCTGTAAAAGAGCAACAAATAAGTAGGGAAAAAATGAGGTTTTTCATGTATAATATATAAGTTAAAAAACATCTAGATGTTTTTTGGGGAATATCAAAAATATCTAATTAACTTAATTTAAACGTTAAAAATTGTAATTAATTGTTTTGATATATTTGCTTGTGTCTTTTTAAGTAGAGTTTTTTAAAAGGCAAAAATAGGTTTTAATAGACAATACTACTGCTATGTCAAAAAAAGGAAGCGCCAAAAATACCAAAAACAAAGCCAAGCATGCAAGGCTTATGGCTCAAAAAAAGAATAAACTAGCCAATGAAAAAATTGCTAGAAAAGCAAAACTAAAAGCATTACAAGAAAAGATAAACAAGGGCTAAAGTATATATAAGCTATACATTTTTATGCCAAACCTATAGCAAATAGAGTGGTTCCCCAAACAATAAGAGATGAGATAATAATACCAATTGCATTTGCTTTAAAAGCAGTTTTGGTCTCTACTTTAAAAATATAACCTGCAATACTACCAGCATAAACACCAGTTCCAGGCAATGGGATCATCACAAAGAATATCAAACCCCAAAAGCCATATTTTTTAATTTTATCTCCAGAGCCCACTTTAGCTCTTCTGGCGATCCAGATTGCCATTTTTTTATAAGCGTGCCATCGTAAAAGATTGCGATTGATGTGTTCTAAGAAAAACATCATAACAGGAAACACCAATATATTCCCTAAAATAGAAATAAACAATACCCAAAAGATATTTAAATCATGAAAGATACCATAAGGAATACCTACTTTGGCCTCCCCAAAGGGTGATATACTCCATAAAAAAGTAATGATAGAATCTTTAATCAAGGGGCTGTTTATTTAAAGTAAAGATAGCATAACCTTAGCCTTAGTAACAAGCTAATAAAAGATTTATGAAACTTTTAGCTTTTCTATAATGGCATCTACGCAGTTAATGCCATCTATAGCCGCAGATATAATACCGCCGGCATAGCCTGCGCCCTCTCCGCAGGGATATAGACCTTTTACATCTATATGCTCTAGGGTGTCTTTGTGGCGGGGTATTAACACCGGAGATGATGTTCTACTCTCTGGGGCATGCAAGACTGCTTGGTTGGTGTAATAGCCGTTCATTTTTTTACCAAAAGCTACAAAAGCTTTTTGCAAGCGCCCAGTTATTAGTTTAGGTAGTACTGTATTTAAATCTACAGAGACAATACCCGGTTGGTAGGAAGTTTTTGGGAAATCTTTTGAGATGTTTCCTTCCACAAAATCTACCATTCTTTGAGCAGGAACACGCTGCGTTTTACCAGCAGCCACCCAGCAAGCATGCTCTACTTGTTTTTGAAAGTCTAGACACACAAAAGGATCATTGGGGGTGTAATTTGGCAAGTCTTGAGGGCTAACGCTCACTACTATGCCAGAGTTGGCATAAGGGTTGTTGCGCTTACTAGGGCTCCAGCCGTTGGTAACAACCTCCTGTTGGCTTGTAGCACAAGGCGCAATAATACCTCCAGGGCACATACAAAAAGAGTATACCCCCAAGCCGTCTACCTGCTCCACCAGTGCATAAGAGGCTGGCGGTAAATAAGGATTCTCTGCATCTCCATGGTATTGTATGGTATCTATTAATTCTTGCTGGTGCTCTACTCTTACCCCAATGGCAAAAGGTTTGGCCTCTAAGGCTATATTTTTTTTATGTAATAAATAAAAAATATCTCTTGCAGAGTGGCCGGTGGCAAGAATTACCTTAGAGAATGAGTAGGTAGTTGTGTCATTAATTTGAAGCCCTGTAATGGTATTATCTTTTAGGGTGATATCTGTCATTTTAGCATTAAAATGGACTTCTCCACCTGCGGCAATAATAGCTTCACGCATGGCGGTGATAATTTTGGGGAGCTTGTTGGTACCTACATGTGGGTGAGCGTCTACCAAAATATCTGGATCTGCGCCAAAGTGCACAAACCACTCTATGGCTTTTAATACATTGCCTCTTTTTTTACTTCTTGTATACAATTTACCGTCACTATAGGTGCCGGCGCCACCTTCTCCAAAACAGTAGTTAGACTCCGGGTTTACAGTTTGCTCTTTATTAATGATAGCCAAATCTCTACGACGCGCTCTTACATCTTTACCTCTCTCAAAAACAATGGGTTTAAGACCCGCCTCAATGGCGCGAAGGGCAGCATACAGCCCGGCTGGGCCTGCGCCAATGATGGCTATTTCTTTTTTACTAGAAACATCCTGGGCTATAAATACGGGGATAGTTTCTCTTTGCTCGTTTTGAAGCCAAAACTCTACTTGCAAATTTATTTTAATAGGTACGCGTCTAGCATCTATAGATCTTTTACGTATGCGCCAGTGGCTTATATCATTGGAATATAATTTAGCCTTTGTTAAAGCAAGCTCTTTGATAAAGGGCTCATCTTCTTGCTGAGAAGGTAAAACAGAAATTTGTACTAGTATACTCATACGCTAGCAAAGATAGTAGAAAAGCGCCTTAGAAATTTAAAAACCCAGGCTATTAAAATAGTACAGGATTTTAAAAACTACCTGTTTTTGTAATGCTTAAAAAAGCCCCAAAATTTTGGGGTCTATAGGTGCCTGCGTCAAAAGCAAAACTGGCAGCAACATCAAAAGGTAGGTTAAAGATATCTTGAGGTATAACTAGGTCTATAATTCCAGAAAACTGGTAAGGGTTAGGATCATACTCCTGGCCAAACCACCCGTAATAGGTGGTGTGGCTTAGAAGTATTTTATAAGGCAAAGATTTAAAAAAACCATTGGCACCAATGTTAATAGCCGCAAATCTATTGTCTCCTCTTATTACCCCGCTTGTAATACCATTATCATCTATGGGTTTTGGCGTAAAATAGGGAGACCCTATGATGTTGCCGTGGTAGGTCCAGCCAGATTTGTATATACCGTTGTTAAAATAATTATCTGGACCACTGGCAGACCTTGGTATGTTACTCATGGTTTTTGTGTGAGTAAACTCAGTTAACAAATGCGTTACAAGAGCCTTTTGTTTTTTTAGGTCTATAAAAACTCCATACAAACCGTCTTGCCAATTGGTCATCTCTCTACCGGAGGTATCCTCAAAAGGATGCGAGTAATAAAAATTAAGCCCTATATTTTCTTTGTTGTAGTTAAATTGTAATAAGTAGGCACCAACATGATTTCCAAGGGCATTAAATTGGTCATTGGCGGTAGCATTATCACCGCCTTCTGCGCCAAAGACAACTTTAATATAATCTGAGAATGAGCTAGGTTGCGCGCCATACTGTGGAGAGCTCCCTCCCCACTGAGCGTAATGATCTAAACCTGCTATAACCTCGAATGTTGAGCTAATTGTAGTTTTAAAATGCAAGCTTTTATGGTGCAGGTTGGTATTGTCTACAAACCTGGTATCATCCATAAAATAATGGGCAAAATTTGCTTTAACGGTAAGCCAAGATTTTGCAAAAGGAAGTGTTATAAAATTATTGGTTTTAATATTTACACCAGGTAAGGCCCTTGCATTGATAGATTTTATAATACTACCGTTAGAGGAAGATAAATTATTCCATAAAACGGCATCATTTTTAGCGCCGAGATCCAGTATAATATTTTTAAACCTCACGCCAAGGTATAGCTCGTTTAATAAAAGTTTGTTCTCTTGGGCTATAAAACCAGTGGCGCTCGCTTTGTAAGAAAAATCAAACAAGGTATCTGGGGTATCATAGTCTTTAAAAATAGCGGTGTTTAAAAGGCCGTAATCACTATCTGGCACACTACCATACTGGTTTGCAACTAGCCAAAAGGGTAAGGTGGTATCACTAGAGAGACCGGCGCTTGAATGTATAGTGTAATTAACATCTTTGGTTTGGCTTTGTAAAGAATATATACTTATAAAAAATAGTAAAAAAAGAAGCCCTGTATTTTTCATAATAAAATCACTTTAGGTAGCTATGCTATGTTATTAAAAGCATACGCAAATATAGATTGAAATAACCTAGCTGCAAAAATAGCATTGTTATAATATATTGTATTTTTGTATTTAAACTAACGTATTAGTAACTATGTTTGATTTTTTTGCAAAACATAAAAAGCCATTATTTGAGGGCTTGTGTGATATACATAACCACCTTTTGCCTGGTATAGATGATGGTAGTAAAAGTGTTGGCATGTCTTTAAAAATGTTAGAGAAGTTTGATGCTCTTGGTATTACAAGTGTACTTCCTACGCCTCATATATACCAAGATCTATACCCAAATACCCCCACTACTATTAAAAATGCTTTTGAGATTTTAACTGAAAAAACTTCAAAGATAGAAAGCCCAAAAGTAAACTCTTACGCGGCAGAATACATGATAGATGAGGTTTTCATGAAAAACTTGCAAACTAGCATGCCTGCTTTACTGTTAAATAACGAATATATTCTTGTTGAAATAACCTTTTTCTCAGAAACCATAAGGCTTACAGAAGCTGGTTTTACCCTACTACAAAACAACATTACTCCTATTTTAGCCCATCCAGAGCGCTACCACTCAATACCTACTATAAAAGAGTATAAGGAGTTAAAAAACAAAGGCTTTTACTTGCAATTAAACGCGCTATCGCTCATGGGCCATTACGGGCCTGAGGTAAAACAAAAAGCAGAAAAACTCTTAAAAGAAGGATTGTATGATTTTGTAGCCACAGATGCCCATAACCCGCAACATTTAAAAACCTTGCAAAATTTAAGCCTCTCCAAAAAACTAGGGATACAATGGGAGGCTATTAGAGAATTTCAACTCGCAGAATTTTCTTAATAAAACAGCATAAAAAAAACCACCCAGATAGGGTGGTTTTTTTATGATATTAGAAATATGCTAGTTACCATCTGAGTCACTACCATAACCATAACCATAGCCATAATTGTAAGTATAGCCATAGCTATAGCGATATTTATAGCCGTAGTTTGAACCAGTGAGGCCTCCAGATCTAAGGCCATTAAGTACCATACCAAAAGGAGGTACGTTTTCTCTTTGTTGCATATTTAATATAAACGAGAATGTCTTTTTCTCTGAATATTGAGACCTAGTTACATAAACTACCGAATCACAAAGCGGCAAAAGAGCTGTTGTATCACTCACTAGAAGCAGTGGCGCAGAATCTATAATTATTAAATCATAGCTTTGCTTTAATATATCTAGCAGCTCTTTAGTGCGTGAGCGCATTAAAAGCTCTGATGGGTTTGGAGGTATAGCTCCTGTAAGTAAGTAATCTAAACCGCCAGATTTAGTAGCCTTTGTAATTAAAGAATCTACATCATTAAAATTCTCGTTACTTAAATAGGTGGTAAGCCCAATGTTTTCTCTTTTTTGGTTTAAAAACTTATGCAATTGGGGGTTTCTTAAATCTGCTCCAACCAAAATTACTTTTTTACCTAGTGCCGCATAACTCTGCGCCAAATTGTAAGACACAAAAGACTTACCCTCTCCTTTAATGGTAGAGGTAACACATATAACATTAGTGGCGTCTGTCTTTAACTGAAAGCTTAAACCAGAGCGCAGTACTCTTGCAGATTCTGCAATAAGCCCTCTACCAGTATCATCTAAATCTTCGGTGTTTTCTGCAAAAGGTATTTCTCCAAGTACAGTAATTCCTTTTAAACCATTTTCTAGATCATCTCTTGTATTAATTTTACTGTCTAACATCTTTAGTAAAAAGAAAATACCAAAAGGAACAAGTATACCTAGTAATAAAGCAACCAGGTATGTAGTTTTTACTCTGGGCGAAATAGGAAATCTAGAAGATACCCCGTAGCTTAATAGTTTAATATTTGGCAGAGCAGAAATGTAACTTATGGATGCCTCTTCTTTACGCTCTAGTAAAAAGACATACAGCTCTTCTACAATTTTAAAATCTCTAGCATAGGCGCGCAGAGTAGTTTCTTTACTGGGCAAGCCGGCAACAATACCTTTTGTTTTGGCTTCCATGCTTTTAAAGCCAGAGAGTGATGTTTGCAGCCCCTCGATGTATCTATTAACTCCAGTTATAATTGCCTCTTTTGCATTATCTAGCTGGCTAGAAAGCTGTAATACCATTGGGCTTTTGGTAGTTGCGCTAATTAGTAAATTATTACGCTGGGTAACTACCGTGTTGTAAGAGTTTACAAGGGTATTAACACTCTCATTATCTATACCAATATTTGCGGGCAGTATTTGGTAGCTAGCCTGGCTTTCTAGTTTTTCTAGAAGCGCCTTGGCAATTTCTAGCTGTATGCCAATGCCAAAGGCCTCTTCCTGGCCTTTTACAATATTAGAAAGCGCATTACTTGTTTGCGCTGCTGGATCAAAAACACCATTGGCTGTTTGGTAGGCAATGGTATTTTGAGATAAAGTATCAATGCTTTTTGTAAGGCCATCTAGCCTATCGTTAATAAAAGCTAGACTTACTTCAGATATTAAACGTTTGTCTTCTACCTGGTCATCCTGCATTACTTGCATGACAGTATTTAAAACAGCCTCATTACGGGCTATGTTTACACCCTGGAAATTTAAATCTATAATTTCTCCTTGTTTGGAGGCTGCGGTTGCAGTTAAATTATTTCTTAGCGTTGCAACTGCCTCGTTTAATGAGTGTCTTTCTATAATAAGGGTTTGATCTTGAAGGTATAAAGAGTCATGTAATGTAATCTCAGATTCTTTATAGGTAAAAACTTCGCCTTTATTTATAGTAAAACTCAACGTATCTCTAGTGAAAGATGCTTTTTGATTTGCTATTTCTACATCCCAATATACATTGTCATTTTGTGTTTTTAAAGAAACAAAGCTAGTGACTTTATTGTTAAAATTTAAACCTATGTTTACTCTACCTACATTATATATCTTGGTTTGTAAATCTAGACGGGTTACTACTTGGCTTAAAATGTGCTGAGAGGTAAGCACAGCAATATCATTCTCAACATTTACTTGGTCAAAACCGAAAAACTCCATCCCCCCGGTTAAAAAAGAAGCAGCATCTTCTGCGGGTTTTTTAATTTGTAACTGGGCGCTAGAGGTATAGATACGGTCTGCGGTTTTTAAATACAAAAAAGCCGACACCATTGCTATTACAATACCGGCCAAAAAATAAGGCCAAAAAAACAGGTAGTAACCAGCCTCTTTTTTAATGTCTATTGAGTCCTCTTCTTGGAGGTAACTCTGGTTGTTAAAATTGTCTTGTGTCATTATCGTGTAAGTAAAATTATAGAGCTTAGTAATAAGGATGTAATACCAAGTATTGTAGATATATTACCCACGTAGCCAGCCGTTTTAAGTTTTGCACTATTTGGGTTTACTACAATTACATCATTAGGTTTTACCATTTGGTAGGGCCCACTTAAAAAATTGGCAGAGGTAAGGTTTATACGAGCTGTGGTTTGCACACCGTCTAAACGCCTTAAAACCACCACATCTTCTCTGCTACCATTAATTGTTAAATCTCCGGCAAGCCCTAGGGCTTGCAATAAACTAATATTATTTTCTGTAAAAGAAAAGGTGCCAGGCCGTTGTACCTCTCCCAAAATAGTAACTTTCGCGTTTAATAAACGTACTGTTACATTAGGGTTTATTAGGTAGCCGCCGTCAACCAGTAGTTTTTTAATATCATTTTCTAGATCTTGAGCTGTTTTATCTTTTACAGAAATTTTTCCCAACACCGGGAAGTTGATGGTACTAGTTTGAGACACCAAATAACCCTCTATTTTCATAACATCAATACTATTGGCAACCATGTTACCAGCAGGAACATTATTATATGGTAAAGCGGCTTCTGGCATTAACGTATTTACAGAAATTTTTAATATATCATCTACCTGCAAAGTGTGGTTGTTGTAGGTAACCTCTGTGTTATTGAAAGACGCTATGTCTTGCAGATACAACATCTCTTTTTTTGAAACGCAGGATTGAAAAGATATTGATAAAATAAAAGTAAATATAAAAATTTGTAGTACCCTCATTATTGAATTAGTTTTGAGATAAAAAATTAATATACAAATATAGTTGATTCATAAATTATTAACTTATTATGGCAATCATATTTACTTAAATTAAAAATTTCTTTTTGGTAAATCTTTAAACCATTTTTCATACAATTTTGAAGCTGGAAAAAAAATCACCCAAGCAGTCATGAATATTAATTTTAAATCTAAGAAAAAAGAATTGTTTGATTGATACCACATTTCCAGTTCACCTTTATAAGGTGCTATAATGCGTTTGTAAAACTCGTGTGGGTCTTCATCTTTAACAGCTGAAATGATTGATTCCTCATCTCTAAATATAATAGAACCTATTCCTGTTAGACCTGGTTTTACATTGTATATTTTAGATTGCACCTCTTTATTATATGCAGAAAATGTTTTTGTAACTAATGGTCTTGGTCCAACCAAACTTATATCTCCCTTTAAGATGTTGATTATTTGAGGAAGTTCATTTAGTTTTGTCTTACGAAGAAATTTACCGGGTTTAGTTACTCTCCAGTCACCAGCAAGAGTAATAGACCCAGAGGCTAGGTTTGGAGAATCTTTGAGCATAGTTGCAAATTTTACTATCTTAAAGCTAATTCTATTTTTTCCAATCCTATCTTGAAAATAAAATACATAACCCTCAGCACTATATCTGAGAATAACAACCACTGGCAACAATACAGGTGCTAAAATTATAAGTGCTAAAAGACTAACAATAATATCTAATAAACGTTTTGAGAAATTATACATAAATTTACATTTTCTGATCTAAGTGTTTACCTGTTTCTATGTGCATAAAATCGGGAACATATTTTTTAATTATAGCTACTATATCTGACTTTTGAGAGTTTGGACTATTAAACACACTTTCAAAATCAGATTCTAAGTCTTCAAAAGATATTTTAATATCTAGAGTCTTTATAAATCCTAAGGAATCATATTTGTTAATTTCATACTCTTCATCTTCTGTATAAAATTCTTCATATGTTTTTTCTCCTGACGTATCTGTCTTGAAAAAATAAATTGGATATTTATTTGGGTGCTTATCAAAATCAAATTCTTTAGCTTCTTTTTCTGACTTTACTAAAACTGGCTCAAAACCATTCTCTTTTAGAAAATCTAATGCTATCTCTTTAAAAAATATTTGATCTTTGTGGAAATCCAATTTAGGGAAAAATATATTTCCAGTTTCCCCCAAAAATGTAGCTAATAAACATATTTGACCCGATTGTTCTGGTGTTACAAAAAAACGCTTGATATCTGATGGGCAACTTAGTGGTTGCTTCTTGTTGAGTCTATAAATAAACCCATCTAACAAACTTCCATTAGAAAAAGCAACATTGGCAAACCGAGCAGTTGATACTCTAAAATTATTTTTCTTTGATAAAATTAATTTTTCCATTAAGCTTTTTGAAGCTCCCATAATATTCACAGGGTTGGCTGCCTTGTCAGTAGAAACGCTAAAGAAATATTTTGGTGGGTTTACTTCACAGAGGATTAGAAGTTTGATAGCCCCAAAAACATTATTTTTTATCAAGGCCTCTACAGAAATTTTATCTTTTTCTGATCGTACATGTTTATGAGCTGAAAAATTAGCAACAACTTGCCAAGTGTCAGAATTGAAAATCTTATCAAAAGTATCACTTAATAAATTCACTGGATACGTAATGTATTCTGGATTATAATCTAATAAATTTGAACTTCTTAGATCTCTAGTTAGTTCTGTCAACCCGTTTTCATTAATGTCTACAACAGTAATTTTTGAAGGTTTATATTTTAATATTTGTTTGATATAACTTGATCCTATTGTTCCGGCTCCACCTATAACCAAAATACTTTTATTATTAATTTTATTTAACAATAAGCTGTTATTAGATGACACCTCTATATCAAAAGATATTTTTTTGTATTTTTTTGTATTAAAGTATTTCATTTTAATTATTAAGATTTTTTACAATATCAGATAGACCTTTAGAAGGTCTATACTCAATATCATTAAATATTTTGTCATTATCAAATGTAAGATCTTTAGTGAGCTTTTCTAACGTTGAAGAATTAAATGGGGAAAAATAAAATATATCGCCAATTTTCGCAATAAACTTTATTAAGCATAAAGGGATGCTTTTAATTTTCTTGTTAAACTTCTTGGCAATTATACTATCAATTTCAGATATCATTGGATGGCTTGTATCTGTTAAATTATAAATTCCATTTAAATCAAATAACTCTGGAATTAAATTAGCAATATCAGAAGCGGATATAATAGATTTTTTAGCCTCTCCTTTACCTATTCGAAAATAGTAACCTTTTTTAATAGCTTTAATTATAGACCTTAAATTACCCAAAGGATTTTTACCTGTAACTAAAGGCAATCTTAAAACTACAGTTTTTATATTATTTGTAATTCCGAAATCAATTATAGATTGTTCTGCTTGAATTTTACTTAGAGCATATGGTGTATTTCCGAGTAGTGGAGATTTTTCATCTATTAACTCCCCTTCTTCTTTCCCATATACAGCCACTGTACTGATAAAAATAATTGATTGAAGTTTTTTTGTATCTAAGCCATATAGTAAATTATTGGTCCCAATATAGTTTACCCTAAAGAATTCCTTTTTTTCTTCTTCTGTCTTAGGTATTACGTGAGCCTTCCCAGCGACATGAATAACACAATCTACATCTATTTTAGTTAGCTTATTGAGTGATAAATCTATTTTAATATCTGATTTTACTGAACGACCTACTTTTGTTACTTCATAATTTTTATTTATTAAAAATTCAAGAATGTAACTCCCTAAAAAGCCTGAACTTCCGGTTAATAGAATTTTTTTTATCATGATTTTTTAAATTGAAATAACTTTGGAATAATTCTAAAAAAAGGATACAAGATTTTGTCAACCTTTAAATCATTTTTCTTAAAAGCTCTTAAACATTCTAAATTCTGATAATAAATATTTTTAAAACTTTTATTTGTCTCACCCCCCAAACGCATTTTTACTAATGGATCTTTTAAATAGTATGTGCTAATTTGATATTTTTCAAGAAAACGCAACATAATTTCAAAATCTGCAGCCAATCTAAAACTTAAATCAAATAAACCAAACTTGTCATATATAGTTTTTTTTATATAAAAAGTTGGATGAGCTGGATGCCAACCATATCTAAATTTTCTTTGAATTCCCGAAACCCATCTTCTAGAAAATTTATTAATATCCATTTGAGCAACATAAAACAGATCTGCATAAACAGAATCAAGGTTTTTATTTTTTTCAAACTCCTTAACTACTTTACATAATGCATCTGGATCACAAAATAAATCATCAGAATTAATTAAACCAATAATATCTCCACTTGCTAATTTTATCCCTTTGTTCATAGCGTCATACAAACCATTATCTTGCTCTGAAATTAAAATAGAGATTATATTACTATACTTTCTGGCAATATTCAATGTATTATCAGTTGATCCACCATCGATAACAATATATTCAATATTAGAATAGGTTTGCTCTAATACAGATTTAAAAGTAGTTTCTATAGTTTTATCACTGTTGTAACTAACTGTTATAATTGTAATTTTTAACTGAACCATTATTTATATTTAATTATAATTTTTTTCCTGCTTTCAATCTTTTTAATTCAATTATTTTAACTACAATCATAAATTCATAGAATAAGTAATTAAAACAAAAAAACAAAGATCTCCAACCTTCCAAAAACCCTAATCTAATTACGTACATATGGAAAAATCTTAAAAAAGGTCTTATTGGCCAAATCTTAGCTAATAATTTTCTCAAGACAACTTTTCTTACTGTTCCGATACCTATATTATGATTCAAATATTCATTAATTGTTTCTGCATCCCAAGAAGAATATCTATTGTGTCTTTCAAGCCAATCGCTAAATCCTTTAGAATTAGCATAATGATTATATGGAATCCTTATATAACCAAACTGAGCTTCTTCATTGAAATGTTCCCAGACCCCTCCTTCTATCCAAACTTCATCTTTTTTCAATAATCTATCATGCCAATTTGGATAGCCTTGTGTTAATTTCAACCATTTGCCCCAATACAAATATTTTGGAGTCATTTTATATGCATTGAATACATTAGATTTTATGTTAAAAATAATTTTTTGATGTAAATTTACATTCATTTCCTCATCAGCGTCCAAAAAGAGCACCCATTGATTGTTTAATTGACAGTTTTTTAATCCCCAATTTCTTTGATCTGCAATTAAAAACGGACCAGATTGTATATGAGTATAAAATTTCGCCCCTGAACTTTTAGAAATTAGTTCTGTTTTATCAGTGCTTCCAGAATCCAAAACTACTACATCACATTCATTTGGGATAGAATTTATACAGTTTTCAATATTAACTTCTTCATTTTTTGTTAAAATAATAACACTATACGTCATTTTATTTCCTTTAATAATTTAATAAATTTACTAGGAGATTCAAACGCATGCGAAATATCCTTTATTTTGTTATCATCAAAATTCCACCACTCACTTTTCAATAAACCATCTATAATATCATCGGAAAATCTTTTTCTAATAATTCTAGCAGGATTACCACCCATAATCGTGTATGGTTTAACATCTTTAGTAACTACAGCAAATGCGCCTATAATACAACCGTGACCAATTTTCACACCAGATTTAATAAAAACATGAGTCCCTATCCAAACATCATTTCCGATTATTGTCCTTTCATATTCCTCAATACTTCGCTGATAAAATGCTTTTCTAAAAGCATTATTCTTTGAATAAAAGACTGGTGAACTAGATACTGAATAAATTGGATGTTTGCCTGGGCCTGTATAACAAGAATCTCCAATAGAGCAAAAACCACCTATTTGAGTATCACATATTATTGAATTTTTACCAATATAAGTATATTTCCCTATGGTTGAATTATAAATTCTTCCTGGTCCTTCAATTGCAACATTTTTACTAAATTTTGATTTCTTATTGATAACCGAAAAATCTACTTTATTAAAAATTCTTGAAGGAACTGATATTATACTTAAAAAAAAGTAGTAAATATTGCGCATTTCGTTGTCAGTTTAAATTATTTTATCTGAAGAGTATATTTCAAGGCTTTCTCTAAACCGTTAGCCATTTTTAATGGTGTACGGTTTTTGTAATAATACTCCTTTGCTTTATAACCCATCTCAATATATTTCAAGTTATTAATTGTAGTATCTAAAATTACATTTTTCAGTTCATTTATTGAAGATAAAATAATTCCATTAACATCATTAGTAATATTAAGTCTTTCTCCCCCTGTAATTGAATCAAACATAGTAACGTAAGGTACTCCATAACCCATGCTTTCAAGAACCCCCAGACCAGCTTGATTAGGAGATAAACAGGCATAAGCTTTATTAAAATATTTTGCTTTTATTTTAATATTATATATTGCTCCAAGTAAGTTTATCTTTTTATTTAACTCATTTTCCGAAATCCAATCACGTACTTTATAAAAATCGGGACCACTTCCAATAATATTTAATGGTAGAATATCGTTATTCTCAATCCAAGCATCCTTATAAGAGTTTAATAGTGTCAGTATACCTTTTTGATAGTATAATGTACCAATAAATAATAAACTATCTTTAGTGTCATTCATTTTATTTAATACCTCAACTGTGTTTGGAGCTACAAACAAGCTTTTGCTATTAAATCCCTTTTTTAAATATTTGTTAATTGGATAATTCGTATAAAAAATTAATGCATCTGCCTTCTTATAAAAAAAATTTCTAATAAAATCCCACTTAGAGACAGAATCAAATTTTTTGTTATAGGAGGCAGAAACGCCAACAGACCAATACAATAACTTAAATTTTCTTTTTCTATAAAAACCTAAAGTACTATAATTTAACCATGATATATCTCCGTATGCAATTACCATATCAAAATCTTCGCATATTCTATAAATATTGTCTTTGTGAATAACAAATCTGTTAAACTTTCTAATCGGTAACTTTAGTACCTTAAATTTTAAATTTTCTTCGCTCCCCTTTCCTAAAGAATAAGCAACGGTTAAATCGCATTTTTCGGCAAGTAGCTGAAATATTGGAATTCTATAATGAAAAAGATAATTATATAATATCAATACTTTTTTGTCTTTTAAATTATCCATACTTAGTATTTTCATTTTCTTATCTTAATCTAATTTGTTTCGAATGAAATCTATTATTTTTAAGGCTCTTTTATCAATAGTTAACTTTGATGCTATTTTGAGTGATTGAGAACTCATCTCCGTCCTTATTTCTGGTGACTCTTTAAGCATTTTAATTGCTTCTGCTAATTCCAGAATATTATTAGGGTCAATTCTAATTGAATTTTCAGAATTTAAAATATCATCATTAAAACTTAAATTTGAAGATATAATAGGCAAACCACATGCCATGGCCTCAATTATTGCATTACAACAACCTTCTCTTAATGTTGGTAATACAAATACATCAGCACTACTCAAGTAATCAATAATTTTGTTGTTTTCGACAGGACCTGAGTGGAATATTCTATTGTATTGTGGTTCATCAATACCACTACCTATGAAAATAGATTCTATATTTTTATCATTTAACATTTGTAAGGCATTAGAAACCCTTAAACTCCCTTTGCGATGAATAAATCCTCCTACAAAAATTACTAAAAAGACATCCTCAGAAATACCTAATTTTTTTCTACATATCTCTTTATCTTTTACATAAAACTTATTTTTATCTATAGCGTTATTAAGGGTTATACATTTTTCATCAGTTGTAAGCTTCAGGTTAATACTCTCAAGTTTACTTTTCTCTGAAACACAAATTACACCCGAAACATAATTTGTAAAATTATTTAAGAAAGTTTTAGAAATATATTCAAATGATTGGATTTCACTTTCTCCTGCAGCAACAAACAAGGGTATTTGAGCTTTGTATGCAATTTTATAAATCTGGAAAGCTGACACCCAAAAATGAGCATAGAATAAAGTAGGAGGATCATCTAACCGTTTGATGACTATTTTTAAGGCTAGTTTATGTGTAAATCGTTTTAATATATTTCCGTTTTTATAATTTGAAAAAGACAAATAATATGGCTGATAAATTTCTACTATATTTCCTTTTTCAGTCCTGTGGAATCTATGAAAGGAACTTTTTTTAGTATTCCTAAATACTATTTGTAAGATGCTTTGTGGTGCAATGACTACGCATTGATGACCTTGATCTGCAAATTCATTAACTAGACGTTCTACAAATACAAAAAAAGGTCTACCCAAATCTGGATAACCAGGTGTAATTATACAAATTTTCATTGAATGTTTTCTAAATTTATTTTTTTTACTTTTAATATTAAAATTATAAAAATAAAAGTAAAAACTTCACCTGTGACCAAACCTGAATTGTGAGTAAAAGACATAATAAACAGATTAATTAATATTGTACAAAAGGTGTACATAAGTATGTTTTTACCAAGACTATCTTTAATAGACTTAATTGAAATTTTTGTCATTTTTATAAAAACAAATAGAATCGACAAAAAACCAAGAACACCAGCCCTAATCCAAGCATTAAAAAACAAGTTATGTGGGGATCCTCCATACAATTTTTTAAAAAATTCAACACCGCCAAACAATGGATAATTAGAAATAAAATCAATACTTCCAAAAAACAATAAAACTCTAGTTTCTAATTCAAAGACAAATGATTTTGATAAATCTGAAGTAAAAGCTATATTTTTAATCTGGGTACTAAAAAAAATAAAAATTATTAGTGTAATAAAACCTAATTTTTGTTTTTTTTTCTTTAAAGAATAAAAAACAAAATATGTTATAATATTAAAAAAAATTAAAAAAAATGCACTTCTTTGCTGCAAAATAAAAGCTGTAAAACTTGTAAAAATTAATAGTGATACCCAAAACAAATACCAATATTTACTTTTTTCCAATTTATATAAAATCAGAGGTACTAAAACAGTAATTAAATATCCTGAGTAAACAGTACCTGTCAATCCATGAATTGTGGAGTGTTTAAAAAGATCTCTTTCCATATCAATTTCGGAAAACCTATCGCCGACAAAAAATTCAGTAATAAAGCTAATAGAGCTGTATTCAAAAAATTGTCCAAAAAGAATGAAAGTATTAATAGACGTAACCAATAATAAAATATTTATAAAAGTCTTAAAAGAAATATATTTAGGAATGCATACCGATGTTATACAAACTATTGCAGTTGTAATTAAATAACGAGATATTAAGAAATTATAAGCAAACAAGGAAAAGTCAGCATAATCATCAAATACAATAGAAATACAATGAAAAATCAGATAAATAATCATGCTTTTTATTAACCACATAGATTTAATCTTGATCTTTTGAGTTATAATAATTATAAAAAATAGTAGAATAGATATCAGCCTTGGTGAATATCCAAAAAGCAAATTAAGATTACCTAAATATAATTCAGAAAAGATTATAAAGAAATATAAAAATGCAGCAAAATTCTTTTTCATAAAGATTTAAAAAATTGGACAAATTTAACTTTTGGATAGAAATACAAAATCATTGAAATTGAAATGATATTATAAACTAATATAAAACCAATAATATTAAGGATAAATTGCAAAGTATTTATAAAAGAAAACTCATATAAATTAATGATTATAATAGCTGGTAATATCCAAATAATCATAACACCATAAATGTTTTTAACATACTCTCCTATGATTGGCTTTGTTAAATTTATAAATGATGGTACAATAAGAATAGCAGATATAAGAGTAGAAAATGCTGCACCTATCAACCCGAAATAATGAATTAACGGGTAACTTATAATAACTAAAATTATGGTTTTGTATAAAGACAACTTAAACTCAATTTTCGGAAAGCCTAGTGCTCTTACAAAAGGAAAGAATGCTGAAAGAACTGAGTTTATGCACATCGTGAAAATTAAAATCCCCAATGGTTCTGAAATACCAACCCAAGATTCACCTAATATCAAATTAATAAATTCTTTACCAAAAAGATTAACAAACAATACCACATTACTAGCTATCATTATTAAAATAATTAAAGAGGAATCAAAATACCTTTTAATAAAAGTAGGGTTATCTTTATTCTTACTTAAAATTGGGTAGGAATATAGATCATTAATATTTTGGAACAATTGTTCAGGAACTTTAGAAATGATCATTGATCTATTATAAATTCCAAGATTAATTGGAGATAATAGAGAAGCCACTATTATTGAATCAAACTGACTTGAAAAAACTTTACTAATATTTTTTAATTGTATCCATTTAGAAAAATTAAATAATTTTTTCAACAAATCAATTTTAATTTCAACTTTAATTTTTATTGGTGCAATAATATAAGTTAGTATTAATCTAATAACGCTGATAGTTAAAAAAGAAAAAAATAAAGCTCTGTAATCGGGAAAAAAATAAAAATAAATAAACGTTAGACCTACTTTTAAAAATTCCATAAATCCTCTCAAAAAAAATAATTTTTTTGTCTGTCTTTTTCTGTATAATTCAATGACACCAATATTATTTAAACCAACAATTAAAACACTGGTGGATACAAGTTGATATATATATATATAATCAACATACTCAGGAAGAAAGTTTTTAATAATTATAGGTATAATTAAAATTAAAATAATGGTCACAAATAATGATGATATTAAATTAATTGTCCAACCAGTTCCATAATACTTATCGTGATTATCAAATTGGATTAAAGGAGCACTAAATCCAAGAATAAAAACTTGATTAACTATCGAAATAATTATCATCCCAATTGCAAAAACACCAAAATCATTTGGGACAAAAAGTCTTGTTAAAAAAATTATATTTACAATCTGACTAATTATTTGAAATAATTGACTAAACAAAACCCAAGAAATCTTATTTATTTCTTTATTTCTAAATTTAAATATCACCTATCTTATTCTTTATATTTGAAAACAAAAAATCATAGTACAACTCTTCATTTTTAATTACTTCACTATCTAAATTATTTTGATTTAAATTTTCAATTAATTCTAAAAGATTGACATTTACAGAATTATTAATTAAAGTTTGAAGAAAAACTAATTGCTCATTTTCATTTTTAACGAAATTTTTAAATTCTGAAACAAAATCACTTATTTCTTCATAATTCTTAATCTTATTAACTGATGGTAAAAAATTATAAAAAGCTTCACTTAATGTTAAAACTGGTTTCCCATAAAGAAATGCTTCTTGACCTGCACTACCAATTATTGTAATAACACCTATAGATGTTTTAATGAGGTCTAAAGAGTTAATATTATTTTCCATAATAACTACGTTTGGTATTTCAGAAATTTCCTTATAAAAAGATTCTTTCCTCCTGCCTTTTGCAGCTGGATGATCCTTTACAAACAATTGAATATTTTCTGGTAAGTTTTTAGAAATATTTCTAATTACACCTATTTGATCTATATATTCCTGTGATTGAACTAAAAGAACAAGTTCGGGTTCTACATGAAGTGGGAAATAAACAAAGTCCACCTCTTTTAGGTGAGCTATTGAACTAAAATATTTTTTTCTATTAATATTTTTTTTTCTAAAAAACATTAGACATTTATCAAAAACATATTTATTTAAAGAAATATGTAAATAATCATTTTTTCCAAAATAACCCTTTATAATATAATTTCTAAATGTTTTAAACTTACCTATAATTTTGGTTGTAAATGGAATTGGAAGTTGTTTTTTTGCATAAAATGCTATCTCAGATTTTTCAATATAATCTTGTAATATTTTTTTAGTGACGGGTTTTATTAAGTACTGTTTATTGTTGATGTTTTCCTCAAATCGATTCTTTAATAAATCCCAATTACCATATATATCATTATTGATAGAAAACAATCCTTTAAATTTAGAGATAACAGGTATAAAGAGAGCCGTTTCACTCTGCTTTGACACCTCAAAAAGTATAGTGGAAATAGATGTTCCAAAATCTTGTGTAATATAAATGACTAAATCAGGTCTAAATTTATTAAATAAGTTTTCAATAAATACAAATCTCTTAATTACCGTTAATATCAATTTACTTCTGCTAAATCTTGTTCCTTTTTCATATAAAAACCCGCTTCTTTTGTAGAGCAAATAACGGTCATGATAAATATACTCCCAAATAGTTTTTCTTGAATATTTATTTTCAATATCCTGAATTTTTCGTATGTCATCTTTTCTTAACTCCCTATTATCACCTAAACTAATCTCACTTTGAGAAAATATCTTATAATTAAAATCTTTATCAACTATATCAATAATTTTTCGTTTTATTTCATCTCTGTAAACAATTATTATAAAACAATCAACATTAAAATCTAACTTAATCTTTTCAATTAACCTTAATGTAAAATTTACTGATGACAATTCAGTTATATTCAATATTACGTTCATAATTTTTTTTTAAAATATACAGTGTATTAAAGCTTCTGCAATTTTCCAATCTAATACGTTATCAATATCATGTGAACTCCATTCATCCATCTCATACTTAATTACCTTATTAAAATCTCCAATAGAATATTTTTGAATAGAATTTGGATTAATCAAATAAATAGCACCGTTATATTCCCATACTTTTGGACAATCTTGACGCCTAGTGAAATTTCCTTTTTTAGATTTTGCTAAAAAACCTTTCGAATCTTCTTCAAACAGAACATAATAGGGATTTGAATTGGTTTCCTTTACTGAAACTACCATATCTAAATTAGAATTGTACTGTGCTAAGGCTTCTCTTATATGTGATTCATTTCTGAAAGGCGATGTCGGCTGTAATAGTACTATAACATCAGGTTCTTGTTTGTTTATTAAAGTAAATTGCTCTAATGCATGTAGCAATACATCCCTTGTATTAGCTGTATCTGTTGCTAAATGCTCTGGTCTTAAAAACGGAACCGTTAATCCTGTTTGTTCTGATATCGATTTTATATCAGTAGAATCTGTACTCACATAAATATATTGATCTTCAAAAACCTTACGAGCAGCTTCAATAGTATAGTGTATTAAAGGCTTTTTGTTAAGTAATTTGATATTTTTTCTTGGAACTCCTTTTGAACCTCCTCTTGCCGGTATTACGACTAATGCAATCATATTAAAATTTTATTGTATTAATATCGTTTTGTGCCTTTTCAAAGTCTTCGTGCTTACCAACATCTAACCAATAACCAACTAATGGGTAGGACACCACTTTTTTATTTTCTTGGATTAGTCTTTCCATTAAATCGGTGGCGTTAAAATGCTTTCCATTAGGTATGTACTCCAGCACAGCACGTTTCATTAGATAAATCCCACCATTAGAATAATAGGTATATGTTGGCTTTTCTTTGAAGTTTAACACGTGACCATTCGAGGTTTCTAACACTGCATAAGGTATACTAACATTATAAGGGATTGTAGCTACAGCAAAATCCGCATCTTTTTCAAGAAAATCCAAATAGAAAGCTTCGTAATCTAAATTTGTTAATATATCAGAATTTGACACTAATACATGTTCGTGTTTGAAATCATCAATTTTTGAAGCCGACCCAATTGTTCCTAAAGGTTCATCTTCCCAAACATATTGAATAGACCGATTCTTATCTTTGCCATCACCAAAGTAATCCACAATTTGATTGCCTAAATATTTTACTGAAAACCAAAAATCATCAATACCATAAAGTGCTAATCTATCAACATTATGCTCCATGATTGATTTATCACCAACTTTAAGTAATGGTTTTGGAGTTATATCTGTTAGAGGTTTTAAACGCTGACCTCTTCCTCCTGCCATAATAATAGCATCAATTGGCAAATACGATCTCAAGTTTCTGAAATTAATAATAGTAATCACCTTATCAGCTGAATCTATAACAGGTAAAATTCTGAAATTCTGACTTCTAAGTTTAATAATTTTATGAATATCTCTAGACCCTTTTCTAATAAACCTAGGGTTTTGTTGTATAATTACACCAACATCCTCATCAATAGTAATCCCTTTTAACAAACCACGTCTCACATCACCATCGGTTAAGGAGCCTATTAATTTATCATTAGCATCAACCACAAATAAAATAGCGTCTCTAGCTAAGATATCAAGTTTTTGAAGTGCTTCTTTAATTGGTGTTTTACTTGTTATTAAATGTTTTTTATAATCAATCATACTGCTTTATTATTTTAATTATTGTGTCAGCGGTTGCAGTTTTATAATAAACATTATTACTTGTGTAATTAGGTAACTTTAAAATAGCATTGGTTTTATCTACAATATTTTTAGAATTAAAGCTTACATCAAATACATTTTTGCTTTTTGCTCTACCTTTTTGTCTTGAACCAACATTAATAACATATCTATGAAATGAAGCTGCCTCAATAATACCGCTAGAGGTATTCCCAATTAATAGTTTTGAATAATGCATTGCCGAAAAATAATTGACTTTTCCAAAATTTTCGACTAGAACAATCTTACCTGGATGAGTCTTTTTCAGTTGATAAATTTGTTTTCGATAAACACTACCAAGAGTATCTGCATTTGGCATCGTTATAACGATATTTAGCATTTTAGTCAATTCAGCTAGAGCAGCTATCATTTGTTTTGCATAAGTTATATTAGAATCTACTGCAACCGTTTCTGGATGAAAAGTAACCAATGCATAATCTTCATTTTTTATCTGAAATGCTTCCAAAAATGACATCTTTTCAATTGGCTGAAAATTAGGTATATTATCTAAGCTTAAAGCACCTACATCATATATGTTTTCTAGTGTCCCTGTAAGTTCTTCAACTTTTTTCTTATAGTCCAACGTAGATACAAAATGAAGTTGTGATGCTAAGGTGATTTGGTGGCGATATACATTATCAATAGCACCTAAAGTAGTTTCACCTCCATGTATATGAGCCAATTTAACACCAAAAGGAATACTCGCTTGAACCGCAGCGCTCATTTCAAAACGATCACCAAGACAACATACTAAATCAAAACTATTGTTCTGCCAGAAATCGGCAAATTTCAAAATTGTATTAGCGTAAGAAATAGAAATTCCTTTTTGAGAATCATCACTTTCTAAAGAATCTATCTGATGAATTTTATCAAATCCATCTCTTTTAATAACACTCAACGTGTGACCATGAGTTTTTGAAAGATGTGTTCCGAATGCTATAATTTCTAACTGGAAAAAATCATCAGCTTTTAATTTCAAAAGTAACGGTAAATAAATACCATAATCTGCTCTAGAACTTGTTAAAACACCTATTTTCATGATAAGTCAGACCAATTTAACTTTTCGTATTTACTTAGATCTCTTGTCAACGTTTTACCAATAATTGTATCCCATTTCATTGGAGATATTCCATCTCCTGGGCGAAGTGGAATCATATCCGATTCTCTAATAATAGTCCCTTCTAGCATATCTTTATTTAAATGGATACTCTTTCGAGCAATATGAATGTTTTTTTGTTCACTAACAGAAGGTTTTTTTAATCCATCACCTGATGTTGCTATTTCTATATTTCTTATTGCATCTACCATTGCTTTAAGCTCTTTTGGTTCTAGAGAGGCTTTATGATCCGGTCCTTTAAAATTTCTATCTAAAGTAAAGTGTTTTTCAATAACCGTAGCTCCTAATGAAACAGCTGCTATTGGGACTTCAATACCTAAAGTATGATCTGAATAGCCTATAGCGACATCAAACTCTTCTTTGATGCTATTCATAGCATGTAGATTTACATCTTGCATAGGGGTAGGATATTCTGTATTACAATGTAAAACTGTTAATTGTTCTTTTTTTGTCCCATAAAAGATTAATACATCTATTGCAGCTTTAATATCTTGTAAATCTGCCATACCTGTTGATAGAATTACTGGTTTTTTTGTTTGACCTATTGCTCTTAGATAAGGTAAATTGGTTAATTCTCCGCTTGGTATTTTAAATAAATCTAAACCCAACGATGCTAAATAAGAAACACCATCAACATCAAATGCTGTTGAAAAAAACTTAATATTTTTTATCTTACTATAAGTTATTAATTCAATATGGTCTTTATCACTAAGTTCTAAATTCTTTAACATTTCATATTGAAAATCATCTTCATTACCAATATTTTTAATTTGATACTTCGCTTTCTTGGCTATGGGGCTCACTAAATTATCAGCTCTAAAACTTTGAAATTTGACATAGTCAACTTGCGCTTCACTAGCAACATCAATAAGTTTTTTGGCTAATTCAATGTCTCCATTATGGTTTACTCCTGCCTCAGCTATTATTAAGACTTTTTTCATTTTCCTAATTTATCACCCACTCTAATTTTCCCAGTTAAAGCAAAAATTTCAATAAAAGAATCTTTAGTTTTAACTAAAAAACCTAATTCTGTTTTACTTAGTACTTGACCAATGGTTCCAATATAAGAAGGTGCTTTATTTATATAATTGGAATTATTAATTTTTATTTCTGTATTATTATTATAAGTTGTTGCAATTGGACCTGGTTTAGATATTGATCTAATAAAATTAAAAATATTTCGTGATGTGTCATTCCAATTAATAATTTCATCTCCTTCACTTCTCATACCGCAATAGAAGCCTACTGGATGAATTGTCCTCTGTTCTATTCGTTTGTAATCTTCTTCAACAATTTTAACTAATGCTTCGTATAAAATATTTGCACAAGCGTTATAGGATGTTTCTAATAATGTCTTATAATTATCCTTATCTGTAATTGGAAATGTTTTTTGTAATATAATATCTCCTGTGTCAATGCCTTCATCAACAAAATGAACTGTAATTCCAAATTCCTTGCCATCATTTAGTAAAACCCAGTTAAGGATATTTCTACCTCTATAAAAAGGTAATTTTCCTGCATGACAGTTTATGATCCCAATCGGGGTCAAATCAATTATTTTCTTTCTAAATATTTGATTAAAACTCATAGAAACTAAAATATCACAATCATAATCATTTATGACTTTTAAGCTCTGTTCGGAATTCACATTTTCTAATTTTAAATAATCAATTTTAAATTGTTTTGAAAAATCTAAAAGTGTTTCATCTTTAGTGTCATTTCTGGGTACAATAAATTTAATTTCAAATCGGTAATCATTTATTATCCTTAAGAAAGCATTGTGGGACCAAGGTCCATCTGCAAAATAACCTATTTTTAGTTTTTTATTCATTATATAACTCCACTTGGTATGTTAATTATTCTATCTTTAAGTATTTTGGCGTTTTTTTGACTATCCCTTTGGCAATCAGTATACATTGGTAAATTAGACATTAGTTCCCAAACTGGCCTAGTCATAACATTTGATTCATTAGTGTCTTTTAGAAAATTATTATAATCCGCTTTATTTTCTAATTCTATACACATTAGCCAATAATTTGCTATAGTTCCTTGTGACTCAGTTCTAAATTTAATACCTTTTTCTTTAAAGAATATTTCATAATCTTTAGCTAAATTTCTTTTATTTTCTAAAAAGGATGGTAGTTGTTCTAATTGTGCACACCCAAGAGCTGCGTTAATGTTAGGCATTCTAAAATTATAGCCTATTTCATTATGAATGAATTCGTATATATGTGGTTCTTTTGCAGTTGTAGTTAAAAACTTTGCTCTATCTCCTAATACAGTGTTTTTTGTAGTGATAGCCCCCCCAGCACCTGCAGTGACAATTTTATTTCCATTGAAAGAAAATGCCCCAACTTCTCCAAAACTACCGGTAGGCATACCTTTGTACAGACTTCCAAGAGATTCAGCAGCATCCTCAACAATAGGTATTTTCCAAAGACTACATACTTTAATTAATTCATCTAAATGAACTGGAAAACCGAAAGTATGCATTGGCATACAAGCTGAAATTTTCCTACCCGTACTTTTATTATAGCAACCATCTTCTCTTAATTCACCAAATTCATCTAAGAAATCACTTACTGCTTTAGGAGACAAACCCATTGTATCGAAATCAACATCTAAAAATATTGGATGAGCATTATTATAGACTATTGCATTTGCTGTGGCCACGAAAGTTAAAGCTTGTGTTATTACTTCATCGTTTTTCTTTACTCCAACCAACCTTAGTCCAACTTGAAGTGCTGCTGTACCATTAACCACTGCAGTTGTTCTATTTGTTTGTGTAATATGGTTCATTAAGTTTTCAAACTTATCGACAAAAGGTCCGACACTAGACACATAGGTAGAATCAATACACTCTTTTAGATATTTCTTTTCATTTCCTCTAAATACTGGCTCATGTAAGCAAATATAATTGTCTGAATTATATTTTGTTTTAATTAGTTCGATGATATCTTTAAACATAAACAGCGTTATTCTTTAAATTATTTTTTGACACCACAAAAATCCAACAATATTTTTTCATCAGGGATATCTAGATTTAAAAATTCTTTATGAGCTACTAAAAACACAACAATATCTGCTTTATTGATTGCTTCTTTGTAATCTGTTAGTTTGTAAACAGAATGGGATTCAATATTTGGCTCTACAATAAAGTGTTCTTCATTGTTTGAATTTTGCAAAACTCTTTGAGCTATATACTTTGCAGGAGATTCTCTCAAATCATCAATATTTGGTTTAAAAGCTAGGCCCATGATAGCCACTTTTGGTTTTCTACCATGTTCAAGTTCAAACTTAAGTTTCTCGGTTTGTGTTTTTTCTGCACACCAAAACGATTTATAGTTATTAACTTCTCTAGCAGTACCTATAATTTTAGATTCCATAGGGTAGTCTGAGACGATAAAGTAAGGATCTACCGCAATACAATGCCCACCAACACCACATCCTGGTTGTAATATATTAACCCTTGGATGTTTATTTGCAAGTTTAATAAGCTCCCATACATTGATACCTGCTTTATCACAAATGAGTGATAACTCATTCGCAAAAGCAATTTGTACGTCTCTGGATGAGTTTTCTACCAGTTTACACATCTCTGCAGTTTTGGCATTAGTAGCATGTAGATCCCCTTTTACGTATTTATCATAAAAGGCAATAGCTTTTTGAGTAGAAGCCGCATTTACTCCGCCAATTACGCGGTCGTTATGCACAAGTTCATGCATTACGTTTCCTGGCAATACGCGTTCTGGGCAATAGGCTATGTGTATTTTATTTTTTAGTTCTGGGCGTGAGCTATAAATAAGATCCATCATTTTTTCTGTGGTACCTATAGGTGAGGTAGACTCAATAATGTACAAATCTCCATCTTTTAATAAAGGCATAACGGCCTTTGTAGCTGCCTCAACAAAGGAAATATCTGGCTCGTTTTTCCCTTTAAAAGGGGTTGGTACTACTATAATATAGGTGTTGGCCTCAACAGGTGTTATAGCTGCTTTTAAGTAGCCATTTTTAACAGCAGAGGCAACAGCGATATCTAGAGCTGGCTCAACGATATGAACCTCTCCTCGATTAATTGTTTCTACCACCTTAGGGTTAATATCTACACCGTGTACTTTTACATTATTAGATGCTATAAGTGCTGCTGTTGGTAAGCCTATATACCCTAACCCAATCATTACTACTTCTGGATGTTCCATTAATTTAATTTAAAATTCTAAACTATTTTTTAATTATGAAAGATGTCTTATAAAATCGACAATGCGCTTACACGCTTTACCATCTCCATAAGGATTATGTAGAAGGCTCATTTGCTGAAACCTAGATGCATTGTTTAATAAATCTAACGCCTCAGTTACTATTAATTCCTTATTTGTGCCAACTAAAATTACAGTCCCGGCATCTACAGCCTCTGGCCGCTCTGTAGTGTCACGCATTACCAGAACAGGTTTACCAAGACTAGGAGCTTCTTCCTGTACCCCGCCACTATCTGTGATAATTATTTTGGCACGGTTCATCATCCAAATAAAATCTTGGTACGCTAAAGGGTCTATAAGCAACACATTTGATACATCTGTTAAAATGCGTTTTACTGGTTCTTGTACTTTTGGGTTTAGATGTACTGGATACACAATTAAGCGGTCTGTATTGTCTTGTGCTATTTCTTTTAGCGCTTCACAAATCCTTATAAAACCAGCACCATGATTTTCTCTTCGGTGCCCAGTAACTAAAATCAATTCTTTGTCACCTAAAGTGTTTGATAAATTATTTATAAGTGAACTTGGCTCTTGGTTAACCCTTTCTACACTATCCAAAAGGGCATCAATAACCGTATTCCCAGTAACTAATATAGTATCTTCTTGAATATTCTCTTTAAGTAAGTTTTCTTTAGAAGTAGTAGTAGGTGCAAAATGAAAATCACAAACTCGGCCGGTTATTTGTCTATTAATTTCTTCAGGAAAAGGCGATAATTTATTATGAGTTCTTAGCCCTGCCTCTACATGGCAAACTTTAGCGCCACTATAAAAAGATGCAATACTTCCTGCCATGGTGGTGGTGGTATCTCCGTGAACAAAAACATAATCTGGCTCAAAACTCTCAAGAACAGGCTTTAAATTTGTAATGATGTCTGCGGTGAGGCCATACAAGTTTTGACCTGCTTTCATTAAATCCAAATCATAATCAGGTTTTATCTCAAAAAAATCTAATACCTGATCTAGCATTTCTCGATGTTGAGCAGTTACACACACTTTTGTTTCAAAAACGTCTGGATGTTTTTGAAACTCTTTTACAAGAGGAGCCATTTTAATAGCTTCAGGGCGAGTACCAAATACAATTAATATCTTCTTCATGTTTATTTAACTAAAAACCAATTATTTAACAAATCTTCTCTATTATACAACATATTATGCTTAGTACTCCAATCTATCACCTTAAATCCTGCATGCTCGCAAATGGCTTGCCCTGCTGCGGTATCCCACTCCATGGTAGGTGCAAAACGGGGGTAACAATTGGCAGCGCCTTCGGCCACCATACATAATTTTAAAGAGCTCCCTTTTGAGATTAAATTCACCTTGCCGTGAATCTCACGCATCTGCTGTATATACTCTCGTGTCTCTAGAGACATATGAGATCTACTGGCCACGATGGTAAAGGTTTTATCTTCTCGTTGCAGTGGTAATTTATTGGCTTTTGAAAGTATTTCCTCAAGACTAAAATTTTCAAGATTTACCGCTACTTTAAAAGCTCCCATTTCTATGCTAGAAAAATAGAGAGCTCCAGTTACGGGCACAAAAATAACACCAATGAGAGGGCGTTGGTTTTCTATAAGGGCAATGTTAACTGTAAACTCTCCATTGAGCTTTATAAATTCTTTGGTGCCGTCTATAGGGTCTACAATCCAAAGCTGCTTCCAGTCTTTACGCTCTTTATAGGAGATGTCTCTGCCCTCTTCAGAGAGTACAGGAATGTCTGTAGGCTCTAGGTAAGACATAATCACATTGTGAGAAGCTGTATCTGCCCTAGTTAAAGGAGAATTGTCTCCCTTTATTTCTATGTCAAAGGCTCCAGAGTGGTAAATTTCTAGAATGGCCTTGCCGGCCTCTAGAGCTGCAGTAATGGCTGTATGTAATAACTGATTTCTCATTATATAATCATCCCCGCTCCAATGGTTTCATTGGTTTGTTCATCTATAATAATTATGCTACCTGTTTGGCGGTTTTTTTTATAGACGTCATAAAAAAGAGGCTTAGCCGTGCGTATAGATATACGCCCAATATCATTCATCTCTAGTGTATCTATATCTTGCATGCGGTGCAGGGTGTTAATGTCTATTTTATATTTCAACTCTTTTACCATTGCCTTACACTGGTTGGTGGTGTGTTTTATAACTACTTTGGTACGCGTTTTTAAAGGATTACTGCTCATCCAGGTAACTAGTACTTCTATATCTTGGCCAATTTCTGGGACGTTGTTTTCACGCACAATCATGTCTCCACGGCTGGTGTCTATCTCATCTTGGAGCGTCATGGTTACAGACATAGGTGCAAAGGCTTCTGCAATTTGCTCTCCACCCAGCTCAATACTTTTAATGGTAGTTACAAAACCAGAAGGTAAGGTTTTAACCCTATCTCCGGGTTTAAACACTCCTCCGTCTATACGGCCTGCAAAGCCTCTATAATCTTGGTTATCTATGGTGTGGGGCCGTATTACAGATTGTACCGGGAAACGGCAATCTATGTGGTTGTAATCACTAGAGATGTGCACCGTCTCTAAATGATACATCATGGTGCTGCCCTGGTACCAGAGCATATTCTCAGATTTGTTAACCACGTTATCTCCTTTAAGGGCTGAAATAGGAATAAACTGTATATCATTAATTTCTAGCTTAGATGCAAAGGCTTTAAAATCTAAGACAATTGTATCATACACTTTTTGGCTATACGCTACCAAATCCATCTTATTTACACATACAATGGCGTGGGGTATACGCAGTAAAGAAGCAATAAAAGAGTGGCGGTGTGTTTGCTCTAGCATGCCTTTACGAGCATCTATAAGTATAATGGCCAAGTTGGCAGTAGAAGCTCCCGTTACCATGTTACGGGTGTATTGTATGTGACCTGGGGTGTCTGCTACAATAAATTTACGCTTTGGTGTTGCAAAGTAGCGGTAGGCTACATCTATGGTAATACCTTGTTCCCGCTCAGATTTGAGCCCGTCTGTAAGTAACGATAGATCTACATAATCAAAGCCTTTATTTTTACTAGAAGCTTCTACGGCATCTAGTTGGTCTTGAAATATAGATTTACTGTCATACAACAGCCTCCCAATGAGTGTACTTTTGCCATCATCAACACTACCGGCGGTAGTAAAACGTAATATTTCTATGTTTTTATATTTGATAATTTTATTTTTTTGCTATAAGCTGAAGGCCGCAGGCTATAAGCCATATGCCTAGTGTTTTTTATGCTATTAGTTTTTTACTTAGACTGTATAATTTTCGTTTTATCTCGTTTATTTCTGTTGTTAATAAATCATACGTACTGATGTCTATATATTTTAAATCCTTTGCTAGTAAAATAAAGTACTCCAACTCGTGTGCAGAGCCTAAACATATCGTTACAAATCTATTAAAGTCTTTATCAGAAGCACGTCCACAACCTTCGCTGAAATTTGAAGGGATTGAATACGCTGCGCGTTGCATTTGTGATACTAATTGATAGTTTTCACTTT
>Ga0209532_1000456_pt1 | contig 35183 bp, 48 predicted proteins | sample COG_02_FD_184746 | JGI IMG/M metagenome (GOLD analysis project Ga0209532, IMG submission 184746) | Pelagic Microbial community sample from North Sea - COGITO 998_met_02 (SPAdes) (version 2) | ecosystem: Environmental > Aquatic > Marine > Neritic zone/Coastal water | place: Helgoland, sampling... | reverse complement strand
GCAGTTGCCCTACGATTTGTGAACCGATGACGATGGGGTCAATCCCTGCTTCGGGCATCGAGGCATGGCCACCGATACCAGTGATATGGATATCAAAGTTATCTTCAAAAGCGCAAAATGGGCCCGACTGGGTTGCGAACTGACCCAATTCCATTCCCGGCATATTATGCATGCCAAACACCTGATCGATTTCAAAGCGATCAAACAAGCCGTCATCAATCATTGCCTGTGCGCCGTGGCCGGTTTCTTCGTCTGCTTGAAATAGGAAATGTACTGTACGATCCAAATCTGTGCGCGCTGCCAATTGCAATGCAGCCCCTAATAACATTGTGCTGTGTCCGTCATGGCCGCACCCGTGAAACAGACCGTCCGTTTTGGATTTATATGGCCCGTCGTTTGCCTCTTGGATCGGTAATGCGTCCATATCGGCACGTAAGGCGATCGCTGATTTACCCGCGCCCGCATTCAAGGTCGCGACAAATCCTGAACCGCCGACATCACGTGTCACCTGCAATCCGGCCTGTTCTAATATCTGTGCCAATGTTTGTGCCGTTCGCGGCAAATGCAGGCCGATTTCAGGATTGCGGTGCAAATCATGGCGCAATGCGATCAGGTCGATCATTGGGGATTCTCCTTGTTTCGTTTTCCGCGTAGTTTTGCAAAAAAGTCCAACCGTTTTTTCAGCTCACGTTCTTCGCCGCGCTCTACTGGCACATAGTAAACACCACGCGACATTGTATCGGGGAAATAGTTTTGACCTGAAAATCCATCTTCGGCGTTGTGATCATATGCATAGCCGTCACCATATCCTTGGTCGCGCATCATTTTGGTTGGTGCGTTTAGGATATGTTTCGGCGGTAATTCCGATCCGAACTTTTTGGCTGCAACACGGGCATTTTTATAAGCTGCGTAGGCCGCATTAGATTTTGGGGCCAGCGCCAAATAAATAACGGCCTGTGCAAGTGCGAGTTCACCTTCGGGTGATCCAAGGCGTTCGTAGGTTTGCCATGATTGCAGGCACACATCTTGGGCGCGTGGGTCGGCCAAGCCGATATCTTCGACGGCCATACGGGTTATGCGGCGTGCCAGAAAACGAGGATCTTCGCCGCCTTCTAACATTCGTGCGAACCAATAAAGGGCTGCATCTGGATCAGATCCGCGGACGGATTTATGCAGAGCGGAAATTAAATTATAATGCGCATCGCCTGATTTATCATATTGTGCGGCGCGTTTTGAAAGGCGTTTGGATAAATCTTCGCGTGACAGTTTTTTATCGCCCCAACCAAAAACTTGTTCCGCCAAATTTAGAAGGCTGCGCCCGTCGCCGTCGGCCATTTCCAACAAGCTTTCGCGTGCTTCGCCGTCCAGTGGTAAAGCCTTGTCCAAAGCGCGTTCAGCACGTTGTGCGATTAATTCCAATTCCGTCAAAGACAGACGTTCCAGCACCATCACTTGGGAACGCGACATCAAAGCAGCGTTTAATTCGAACGATGGATTTTCCGTGGTTGCCCCGACCAAGACGATTGTTCCGTCTTCCATGAAGGGTAAAAACCCATCTTGTTGGGATTTGTTGAAACGATGGATTTCATCCACGAACAGCAACGTTCCCTTGCCATTCATACGACGCATTCTGGCGGCTTCGAACAGTTTTTTCAGATCAGCGACGCCAGTGTAGATCGCGCTGATTTGAACAAAGTGCATATCTGTTTCATCTGCCAACAAACGCGCCAGTGTGGTTTTTCCAACACCCGGCGGTCCCCAGAAAATGATGGATGACAGATTACCTGTCGACAACATTGTGCTTAAGGCCCCGTCAGGGCCCACTAGCTTGGTTTGACCAATGACATCCGACAATGACGTCGGTCGACAGCGATCCGCCAAAGGCCGTTTGGCCTCCGGTGGAGCTGTGTTCATTGCGTTTTGATCGAATAGATCTGCCATGGGCAAAGCTTATAGACCTTTGGAATTGATTCCCATCGGGAACTTAGTTCAAAGCTGATTGGATCGTCATTTGGACAACGCGGTTTTTTGCACCTGCGATATCCAAAATTGGACCAGCCGGAACAGTGTCCATCCCAATGCGTTGCATCCAACGTCCCCAAACAGCGGGGCAAAGGCCCAACAATTGAGTGGCGCCTTGTGCACGCGCACTGTTGACCAATTCAGTCATCAGGTTCTTTTGAACATCCGCACGCATGTGCGCAGGAACATGTTGCGCGATGAAAACACGTGAACGTTCCCAAACATTGGGTGAAACTGGTGCCTCTTCGTACAGTAGATCCGCTGGAATACTGTCCAGCATGCCCAATTGTGCGTCACGGATCATGTATGAATACATTCCGCATTTTGCGATGGTTGGAGTCAGACGAATGCCTGCCAAAACTTGGCCGAATTCATGTACGGCAATCCATCTGCTTTGGGGGGTATCGTATTGATCAAATTCCATTCCGTCCGCTTCGGGAAGATCCCATTTACGTTGGACGATGAAAGATTCTCGACGTGCCTTTAGGACATTCGCGAATAGAGATCCGTGGGTATGCATATTCGTGAAAGATAATGTAGTCGTTTGCATTTTAAGCCTCCTAGCTTGGTTGATAAACTTTTCAACCTTACAAGAGAGCGCCTACAGAAGCTTGTATTCCAATGCGCGCTGGATGGCTTCGGCTGTTGTCCTTGCTAAAAGTCTTTCGCGTGCGGATTTCAATCGAGCTTTTAATGCGCTTTCGGAAATTCCCAAGTTTGCCGCTGCTTGCGCATGGCGGCATCCGTTAGCAATCAATCGCAAGGCTGCTACTTGCGCATCTGTTAAGCTTTCGGGTGGTGTAGTTTCCGCATGCAAACGTTCAACAATTTCCTGAACATCCTGAATTTCCTGATCTGTGAATTCGCGATCCTCTTTGGCAAAGCCGCCAATTGTTCTGGATTGGACAGCACCAAAAGATACCGCGATTCCATAATTAAGATCAAAAGCACGCGCCTGTAATAGGACATCGTGTGGATCAGGTGCGGTCAACTCGCTCCAACGACAAGACCCCTCGCTGGAAAACCCCCAAGACACCAACGGATCACAAAGCATGTATCCTTTCTGTGTATAGATATCTAGCCATTCTTGTGGGTATGTCTGAAACATCATCGTCGCGGACGCAAAACGGATATGTAAACCCAATGCATATCCCGCTGACGCGATTTGTTGCAATTTGCGCAACTGAAGATCTATACCCAATTTTTTAGACATAATTCTATAAACGTTGTTGTCCTAGCTTAGTCAACCTTAAATTGTTAAGGCCATACTTTCATCCATATTAGCGTGCAAAGTGATGTTTTCAAATAGAAAATTTTGATTTCAATGTATTAATATTTAATTAACGGAATATGTTTTTATTTATGAATACTGCCAGATACAAAAACACCGCCAAAAGGCGGTGTTAAAGTACAACAATGTTGAATAATTTACGCTTCGTCAGCTTCTTCTGCTGCAACGCGTGCTTTGTCGTCCGCGCCTTTTGCGTTTACGTCGCGATCAACGAATTCGATGATTGCCATCGGCGCCATGTCACCATAACGGAAACCAGCTTTTACGATGCGTACGTAACCACCTTGGCGGTCTTTGTAACGTGGGCCTAAGATTTCAAACAATTTAGCAGTGAATTTTTCCTGCTTTAGTTTTGATGCCGCTTGACGACGGGCGTGTAGATCGCCGCGTTTCGCCAATGTAATCATTTTTTCCATGATTGGGCGAAGCTCTTTGGCTTTTGGTACTGTTGTTTTAATTTGCTCGTGCTCGATCAAAGATCCGCACATGTTCGCGAACAATGCTTTGCGGTGTTCGTGTGTCCGATTGAGGCGACGGTAGCCTTTTGCGTGGCGCATAATTTATATCCTTTAAGTCTTCGTTTTGCTTTGTCTGGCGAGCCTGCGTTGGGTCTCACACTCCTTGGGACATCATTGTCCAGAATTTCCCAGCTATTGCTGGCATGTGTTGGGTGCGTCCCCTTGGGAACGCACCCGAATTCTTAGAATTGATCTTCGAACTTCTTAGCGAGCTCTTCGATGTTTTCTGGTGGCCAATCAACGATGTCCATACCGAGGTGAAGACCCATAACAGTCAACACTTCTTTGATCTCGTTCAAAGACTTGCGGCCAAAGTTTGGCGTACGCAGCATTTCTGCTTCTGTCTTTTGGATCAAATCGCCGATGTAAACGATGTTGTCGTTTTTCAGGCAGTTTGCTGAACGGACAGACAATTCCAATTCGTCCACTTTCTTTAGTAGAAGTGGGTTGAATTCCAAATCGTCTTCTTCGTCTTGACGCTGTGCAGCTTCTGGCTCGTTGAAGTTCACGAATGTTGCCAATTGGTCCTGAAGGATACGTGCAGCGAAAGCCACCGCATCTTCTGGTGAAACAGAACCGTCTGTTTCAATCTTCATTGTCAACTTATCGTAATCCAAAACTTGGCCTTCACGTGTTGGCTGAACGTCATAAGAGACTTTCAAAACAGGTGAGTACAAAGCATCGATTGGGATCAAGCCGATTGGTGCGTCTTCTGGACGATTTTGATCGCCAGCAACGTAACCTTTGCCTGTGTCCACAGTCAATTCCATGAACAATGATGCGCCATCGTCAAGGTGACAGATGATGTGATCTTTGTTCAAAACTTCGATGCCAGCAGTTTCTGCGATGTCACCAGCCGTCACAACAGATGGGCCTTTTGCAGAAATTGAAACACGCTTCGGGCCTTCGACTTCCATGGAAATCGCAACGCCTTTTAGGTTCAAAACCATGTCTGTTACGTCTTCACGTACACCAGCCACAGAAGAGAATTCGTGCAATACGTTGTCAATTTGAACAGACGTAATCGCAGCACCCTGCAAGGAAGACAACAAAACGCGACGCAAAGCGTTGCCCAGTGTCAAACCAAAGCCGCGTTCCAAAGGTTCAGCAACAACAGTTGCCATACGCAATGGGTCCGCACCCGGTTTAATGTCTAGTTGGGTTGGCTTTATCAGCTCTTGCCAATTTTTATGGATCATGTGGGCCTCCATTCTTGTTCGCTGGGATGGATCCGACCTAGCGAACGCTCGAGGTTAAAATCACTTAAAAGGCAGGCCGTTAAGCCTGCCCAAAATTTATTAAACGCGACGGCGCTTAGGTGGGCGACAACCGTTGTGCGCCATTGGCGTCACGTCACGGATAGATGTCACATTCAAGCCGATTGCAGCCAAAGCGCGCAATGCACTTTCACGGCCAGAACCTGCGCCCTGAACTTCAACTTCTAGTGTTTTCACACCATGCTCTTGTGCTTTTTTGCCAGCATCTTCTGCAGCCATTTGAGCAGCATAAGGTGTTGACTTACGAGAGCCTTTGAAACCCATCGTACCAGCAGAAGACCATGCGATTGCATTGCCCTGTGCGTCAGCGATCAGAATTTTTGTGTTATTGAAAGAAGAGTTAATGTGCGCAACACCAGCTGTGATGTTTTTGCGTTCTTTTCTTTTTGTACGTACTTCACGTGCCATTAGTCAAAACTCCCCTATTTCTTCTTACCAGCAATGGCCTTTGCAGGACCTTTGCGAGTGCGAGCGTTAGTAGATGTACGTTGACCACGAACTGGCAAACCACGACGGTGACGAAGGCCGCGATAGCAACCCAAATCCATCAGACGTTTGATGTTCATAGAAGTTTCACGGCGCAAGTCACCTTCGACTTCGAAGTTGGCGTCGATGAATTCACGGATGGACAGAATTTCAGCATCTGACAATTCGTTAATACGGCGGGTAACATCGATTTTTGTACCTTCGCAGATAGTAGCTGCAGAAGTAGGGCCGATGCCTGTGATATATGTTAGGGCGATTGGGACCCGTTTATGGGTCGGCAAGTTAACGCCAGCGATACGTGCCAAGTCATTAATCCTTTGGTTGCGGTTCCGTAAATCCAGAACCTATTTTCACAACTAAGCCCAGCGATATATGGCTGGGCTCACTAATATCCAGTTCATGCTGACACTTTGGCGAATCGCCAGTTTTCAGCAAAATCCTAAGATTCCGAACCAGAAGGCTGTCCATTAGGCCAAATTCGCGAAATCGTCAAGTATTAAAGGGTGTTAAGTGTTCATCTTTTGCACAATTGGTGCGGAAATTGTTTGGGCTAGAAAAGTATTTAGTGCAATTGAATTGTTGGTCTGCTGTATACTTTGACCCAAAGGCGAACCCTTAGGTCAAAGTGAGTTTCTTTAGTCTAATGCTTTGGCGATATCCGCGCCGACATTTTCGATTGAACCCAAACCATCAACCTGTTGCAACTGACCTTTGGCATAGTAGTAGCCAATCAGCGGAGAGGTATCTTTGTAGTAGGCCATCAAACGTGTCTTTAGCGCATCTTCGTTGTCATCAGCGCGTTTTTTGAACGTATCAGTTTCACCACATTTATCGCACTTGCCTTCAACAGCAGGTGTTTTGAATTCTTCGTGGTAGCCTTCGCCGCAATTTCCGCATGTGAAACGGCCAGTGATGCGTTTTACCAATGCAGTGTCGTCAACAGCCATCTGAATGACTGTGTCCAGTTTTTTTCCAACCTTGGCCAACAAATCGCCCAAAGCATCAGCCTGTGCCAATGTGCGTGGGAAACCATCAAAGATGAAACCACCCGCCGCATCAGCCGTTGTTAACTGTTCCTCGATCAAACCGATTACGATTTCATCCGTAACCAATTCACCGCGATCCATAACGCCGGCTACCATTTTGCCCATTTCAGTGCCAGACGTACGTGCCGCACGTAACATGTCACCAGTGGACAGTTGAACCATATTGCGGGTCGCAACCAATGTTGCCGCCTGCGTGCCTTTACCTGCACCAGGTGGGCCAATCAAAATGATATTCATACGTTACTATCTCCCCAAATTAACGACGTGACTTACGCTTGCGCGCCTTCGCACGATTTTTACCAGTTAGCTTTGATCGTTCGATCAAACCTTCGTACTGGTGTGCTAGCAGATGTGACTGTACTTGTTGAATGGTATCCATTGTCACAGATACAACAATAAGTAGGCTTGTTCCGCCAAAATAGAACGGAATCTGCAGTTGAGAGCGTAAAATTTCAGGTAAAAGACAAACAGCAACCAAATATGCAGAACCAAGAACCAAGATTCGCGTCACCACGTAATCCAGATATTCTTCTGTATTTTTGCCCGGACGGATACCTGGAACAAAGCCATTTTGCTTTTTCAAGTTGTCTGCAACTTCGTCCGTTTTGAACGAAACGTTTGCAGTATAGAAGTAACTGAAGAACACGATCATCAAGACGAAGAACACAAAGTACAGTGGTTGACCTGGGCCAAACCACGCCAACAATGTGTTTGTAATGCCGGATGTTTGCGTATTCGAGAATGTCGCAACCGTCGTTGGCAACAACAACAATGCAGATGCAAAGATCGGTGGGATAACGCCAGCTGGGTTTAATTTAATTGGCAGGTGGCTGCTTTCGCCGCCATATACCTTCATGCCGACTTGGCGTTTGGGGTACTGGATGTGAATTTTACGCAAGGAGCGTTCCATGAACACGATGAACGCGATAACGGCAACAACCATCACCATAACACCCAAGATAACGGCAGGAGAGATAGCGCCTGAACGGCCCTGAACAAAGAACTGAGCCAATGCAGCAGGTAATTCAGCGACGATACCAACGAAGATAATCAACGAGATACCGTTACCGATACCGCGTGCTGTGATCTGTTCACCGATCCACATCAGGAACATCGTACCACCAACCAGCGTAATGATCGCAGGCAGCTGGAAGGTCATGAAGCCAGGGTTCAGTGCCAAATCGCCAGCCTGAAGGCCTGCGGATAGACCGTAAGCCTGGAAGAACGCCAATGCGACCGTGCCGTAGCGCGTGTATTGATTGATCTTTTTGCGGCCTTGTTCACCCTCTTTTTTCAATTGCTCCAACGCAGGAACCATCGCTGTCATCAACTGAACGATAATTGACGCCGAAATATAAGGCATAATCCCAAGGGCAAAGATAGCCATCCGAGAAATCGCACCACCGGTGAACATCGACAGAATGCCTGTGATCCCTGTTTGTGCTTGGTCAGCAAATTCCTTTAGCGCGATTGCGTCAATGCCTGGAACTGGAATGAATGTACCCATACGGTATACAATCAGCATGCCCAATGCGAAGAGAATACGGCTTTGAAGTTCCTTGGCCTTGCCAAAGGCACCCCAAGAAATATTTGCTGCCATTTGTTCTGCGGCTGATGCCATGGTCGAAACCCTTTCAAATGAAAACGTCGCGAAATCTGCTTCCAGACCGCGACGCTAAAAACTGTAGTATTTTGTAGGCCGAGTTAACCCGACCTACAAGTCTTATTCAGCGGCTTTAGCAGCTTTTGGCGCTTTTGTGACCGTAAGTGATCCACCAAGCTTCGCAACGGCTTCAACTGCTGATGCAGATGCGCCTGTTACTGTGATGTCTACCTTAGAAGTCAATTCGCCCTTAGCAAGGATGCGAATACCGTCTTTAACACGACGGATTAGACCGCTTTCAACCAAAACAGCTTCTGTGATTGGCTTTTTGGCGTCGATTTTCTTGGCGTCGATGAATTTTTGCAACAAGCCAAGGTTCAAAACAGAGTGTGTTTTGGCGTTGATGTTGTTGAAACCACGTTTTGGCAAACGCATGTACAAAGGCATTTGACCGCCTTCAAAACCGTTAATTGACACACCTGAGCGTGACTTTTGACCCTTGATACCACGGCCACCCATTTTACCGGTACCAGAACCTGGACCACGGCCAATGCGTTTACGGCGTTTTGTTGCACCTGGATTGTCTGAAAGTTGATTCAGTTTCATTTCGCTATCTCCTTTGGCCGGAACTACCCCCGATTAGCGAAAAGGGGCAAACACGGCATATGTTGATTCTGTGATCCACATGACCACTGGTGGCGTATACGATGGGATTGCGTGGGTTTCAAGCGTTTTGAACGCTATGCTTTGGTGGGTTTATCCACGAACATATGATTAGCCTTTGTGACACCGCGGTCATAGGTGCAAAATGTATCGTCAGCGTCATCAGTTTTGGTATGAATTTTGATGTTTGTGATCACTTCGACCGCACCATTGTCTAATCAAGCCTGCTGTGCGTCTTTGACGATCTGTAACAGGTGATCCAACTCACCTTTCATCGTTGTTTCCATTGCCCCAACTTGGAATGGCACACCTGATGCTTTGACGACTGCAATCGCTTGGTCAACGACCTCGAAGTTATTGCCGTCACGCACGCGGGGGATGACCTGAAAAGCCACCATAACATCTGGTGTCGCGTTAGGCATTTTCGCCACTTTCCTCTGACAGGAAATCCGCGGCGATCCGCATGTCACGCAGTGGGCGTACGATTGCGATCGACTTTTCGTATAATGGGTGTGCTTTGTAAGCGTCTAATTGCGTCTGATCGGTGAATTCAGCGTAGACCACGAAATCTGGGCCCTCTTGGCTGATGCGGTCGGTTTTCAGATTGCGGCCCACCTCGAATGCGGCGGCATGCGGGATGTCTGACAACATGGATAAGCCATTGAAAATGGTTCCCAAATCTTTGGGATCTTTGGCGTTAAAGAAGACGATGTGACGGATCATGGCAGTTCTCGTTAGACGTTACACGCAATCACATAACGGGTTTTGAAAGCAGGCTCAACGTGCGATGTGGCGCAGGAAGATCATGGTTTTCTGTGGTCCTGCTTTGTCCTTTAACGACAGGGAATATACAGATGTTCCTGTGTGATATTGGTGCAAGGTATAACTGTCGGGGTGGTTTACGCGCGCGTCTTGGTCCGGTTCGATGCGGGGGCCGTGACATTTGTGAAAGCGTTGTGTGAGTTCAGTGAATGCCGCCAGTGCCATTACATCGCGGTAGTCATACTCCCATGCGCAATGTTGGGATTTTTGGCCTGATAAATCTGTGGACGTGCCGCAAAATGTGGGTGGCTGATTTATGGCGTTGGCAAGGTCATTTGCATTCAGCCCTGCGCAATCTTGCGCGGAGGTTATTGAGGGCAGACACAGCAAGAAAATAAAAGTTTTAAGACGCATAATACGACGCTAGCGGTGTTGGCCGTTGAGGTCAAAATTGGATGCGGCTTTTGGTGGGGTAAAGTTTGACGATGGGCCATATTTTATTGGACTGTAAAGTGGTTGTGTTTTTGTAGATTGCGAAAAGTTAATGGGAAAACACAAGCCGTGCATCCTTGGCCCGTGGTGCACGGCGATGGTTGGGTTTGTTGGGCGGTTTATGTGGCCGCGTTCTTCGATCTGAATATGTAGAGATAGGCTGCGAAATCGCCAGCCCGCCGGGACGGGACAGCGATGCACGGCGGCTTCGCCTTGATTCCGTGCTTTTTGGTTAAATCATTGGACCAAACGATGCTTCAAAACTACTTACAACCATTTCCACTCAGAGTAGTGTTCCAAACAGAACTGTCATCGTCCTGCGACAGCAAATTTTTCAACTCTTCTTTAGATAAATAAGTAACCTGATCGCCATTTGCCTTAATAGATTTAAGACCATGAGCTAGCATATAATAGGGAATGTAAGTCGGTTTACCAATAGCCCTAATTTCCTTACAAACCTCTTGAAGAAGTTCGTCTCTTTCAGAAAACTCGTTGAGGAACTCAAAGAACTTATTCAACTGGCTCTTCGAAAGTTCTTGCGAAAACATAAAATTCAAACTTTGAATCGCGCCGCCTGCCGATTTATCTGTAATGCGACGGCGATCAAAGCCTCCGTAAAAACTGTATGCCATAAAAAGGAAGCGAGCGTCCTTCAATTTTTTCTTCTTTAAGCATGCGATTACAGCGCCATGAAGATCAACAGGTGTGTATTCTGTCCGTAACTGCTCTGGAGAAATGCAGTTTAGGTCGTGTGACTTTTGTAAATTCATTGGATGCGAGAAGTTCGAAGATTGTGCAAAGCAGCTTCCCGTCATCAAAAAAGCCGTAGTCATGACAGTGTAAATTTTTTTAAGTTTCATTAAGTCGTCCTATAAAAAAGCGACCCTACTTTTTATTAGGGTTTAGTCAATTAAAATCCCTAAACAGCAAAACGCCCCGCTGTTTCCAGCGAGGCGTTCTAATTCTTAACAAAGGTAAAGGCCTTAGCCTTTTTCTTCGATGATCTCCACCATGTGGGAAATCTTACGCACCATGCCGCGTACAGAAGGTGTGTCTTCTAGTTCGCGTGTTTTGTGCATTTTGTTCAAACCCAAACCGATCAACGTTGCACGTTGGTCTGCAGGGCGACGGATTGGTGAACCAGTTTGTTTCACTACGATTGTTTTAGCCATGACTTATGCCTCTTCTTTCGGAAGGATATCAGAAACCTTCTTGCCGCGACGCTGTGCTACTGAACGTGGTGATGCTTCTTTTGCAAGACCGTCCATTGTTGCGCGGATCATGTTGTATGGGTTTGCTGAACCGATAGATTTCGAAACAACGTCTTGGACGCCAAGCATTTCGAATACGGCACGCATTGGACCACCAGCGATGATACCAGTACCTTGTGGTGCTGTACGCATCACAACTTTACCAGCACCGTGACGACCATTTACATCGTGGTGCAATGTACGGCCTTCGCGTAATGGAACGCGGATCATTTGACGTTTCGCTTGCTCTGTGGCTTTGCGGATCGCTTCAGGAACTTCCTTAGCTTTACCTTTACCGTAGCCAACGCGGCCTTTTTGGTCGCCTACAACAACAAGTGCTGCAAAACCAAAACGCTTACCGCCTTTTACTGTTTTAGAAACGCGGTTGATCGCGACTAAGCGATCTTGGAATTCTGGTGTCTCGTCGCGATCGCGACCCCGACGGTTGTCATCTCTAGCCATTGTGGCCTCCTATGTTGGGCAAAGCCCGAATAATATCAATCCCAGTGGGCCGTATGACCCCCGGATTATCGAGGTGGACCGAAGCCCACCTACAATTTTAGAACTGTAGACCGCCTTCGCGGGCTGCATCGGCCAAAGCTTTGACCTTACCGTGGAATACGAAGCCGCCACGATCAAAGTAGCATGTTTCCACGCCAGCTTTTTTCGCACGTTCCGCAATCGCAGTGCCAATTGTGGCAGATGCTTCTACGTTGTTTTTGCCAACAACACCCAATGCTTTTTCCAAAGAAGAAGCAGAGGCGATTGTTACGCCGTTTACATCGTCGATCAATTGAACGGAGATGTTTTTAGACGAACGGTGAACGCTAAGACGCGCGCGGCCATTTGCCATTTTCTTAATTTTGTTCCGGTTGCGCATACGGCGCTTGAGGAACAATGTTCTTCTAGTTTGTGCCATTGTTTAAGCTCCTTACTTAGACTTACCTTCTTTGCGGAAGATATATTCGTCTTTGTATTTGATGCCTTTACCTTTGTAAGGTTCAGGTTTGCGCCATTCGCGGATCTTCGCTGCAACTTCGCCAACTTGTTGACGGTCGATGCCTTCTACGAAAATTTGAGTTTGCTTGGGTGCAGTTACGGTGATGCCTTCTGGCACATCGAACAACACATCATGTGAGTAACCAAGCGCCAATTTCAGAACATTGCTGCCCTGCATTGTTGCACGATAACCAACACCGTTGATTTCAAGCTCTTTTTTGAAGCCTTCAGTCACACCAGTTACGCAGTTTGCAATCTGTGTGCGTGACATGCCCCACTGTTGTTTCGCACGCTTTGATGAACCACGAGGGGTCACAGCAATAGCGTTATCTTCAACAGTAAGCGTTACATCATCAGTTGCCTTAAAGGATAGAACACCTTTTGGGCCTTTGACTTCGACAGTTTGACCAGAGACAGTGGCTGTTACGCCACCAGGTAGGTCAACTGGTTTTTTACCAATACGTGACATATCTGCTCCCTAGAAAATTGTGCACAAAACTTCGCCGCCAACGTTGGCTGCGCGCGCTTGTGCATCTGACATCACACCTTGTGGGGTGGATACGATTGAAATTCCCAGACCTTGACGAACTGTTGGAATGTCAGAACAACCGACGTAAACACGACGACCTGGTTTTGACACACGTTTTAGTTCTTTAATGACTGGTTCACCGTCGAAATATTTCAAAGAAATTTCCAACTCTGGGTGACCAGCGTCTGAAGTGGCGGATTCAAAACCACGGATATAACCTTCGTTCTGTAGAACGTCGAGTACCCAACCGCGTAGTTTAGAAGCAGGTGTTTTCACTGTTGATTTGCCGCGCAAGTGTGCGTTGCGAATACGAGTGAGCATATCACCGATAGGATCGTTCATAATATATTCTCCTTACCAGCTAGATTTGACCATGCCCGGGATCTGGCCGTCAGACGCCAATTGGCGCAACGCGATACGAGACATTTTCAGTTTACGGTAATAACCCTTTGGACGACCAGTTACTTGGCAACGATTGTGCAAGCGCGTGGCTGAAGAGTTACGAGGAAGTGCTGCTAATGTTAGACGCGCTTTGAAGCGTTCTTCCATTGGAAGCTCTTGGTTGTTTGCGATTTCTTTCAACGCTGCACGCTTAGACGCGTACTTAGCAACAAGCTTTTCGCGCTTGAGCTGACGTTGAACCATTGCGGATTTAGCCATAAGTTCTCTCCTTGCGATCAGCTGGTGAAAGGCATGTTGAAATTCTTCAACAAGGCCAATGCTTCAGCATCTGTTTTCGCGTTTGTGCTAATAGCGATATCCATGCCCCACATTTCATCGATTTTATCGTAATCGATTTCTGGGAATACGATATGCTCTTTCAAACCCATGGCATAGTTGCCACGACCGTCAAAGCTCTTTGCCGAGATGCCGCGGAAGTCGCGGATACGAGGCATAGCAACCGTGATCAAACGATCAAGGAAGTCGTACATTTGATCGCCACGCAAGGTGACTTTACAACCCAAAGGCATCTCTTCGCGAACGCGGAAACCAGCAATTGATTTCTTTGCTTTCGTGATCACTGGCTGTTGGCCAGCAATAGATGCCATATCAGCAACAGCAGAACGGATCTTTTTAGAGTCGTTCACAGTTTCGCCGATACCCATGTTCAGGGTGATCTTAGTGATCTTTGGGATCATCATGTCGTTCTTGTATGCGAATGCTTCGCGCATCGCAGGACGAACAACGTCTTTATAGGAAGCCTTAAGGCGAGGTGTATAATCAGCCATCGATCAATGCTCCTGATTTCTTAGCAAAACGCACTTTCTTGTCGCCTTCCATTTTGAAACCAACGCGTGTTGCGCCGCCTTCTTTTGGATCGATCAATGCCAAGTTTGACAATTGGATCGGCATTTCAACTGAAACGCGGCCACCTTGTGACGTTTGAGATTGTTTCGTGTGACGAACAGCAACGTTCACGCCAGTTACGATAGCTTTTCCAGCAGATACCAGCACAGAGGTGATTTCACCCTCTTTACCTTTGTCTTTGCCTGAAAGCACGATGACCTTGTCACCTTTTTTCAACTTAGCAGCCATTACAGAACCTCCGGTGCCAAAGACACGATTTTCATGAAGTTCTTTGCACGCAATTCGCGTACAACTGGGCCAAAGATACGTGTACCGATTGGCTCGTTGTTGTTGTTTAGAATAACAGCAGCATTGCCGTCGAAACGGATTGCTGTGCCATCTTCACGACGGACTTCTTTGGCTGTACGTACAACCACCGCTTTGCGAACATCACCTTTTTTCACGCGACCGCGTGGAATGGCTTCTTTCACAGAAACGACAATAACGTCTCCAACGGAAGCATACTTCCGTTTAGAACCGCCTAAAACCTTGATGCACTGAACACGGCGAGCGCCGCTGTTGTCAGCTACATCCAGATTAGTTTGCATCTGGATCATTGGGTTTCCTTCGACCTTTGGGGACCTTGCAAATTCGGCCCCAGGGTTTCGTTAAACTGATCAGCCTTGTAGGACTGTCCAGCGTTTCGTCTTCGAGATCGGTGCACATTCTTCAATGCGTACTTTGTCACCGACTTTGAATTGGTTTTGCGCATCGTGCGCGCGGTACGATTTTGTCTTACGGATTGTTTTCTTCATCACTGGGTGCTGAAAGCTACGTTGCACAGATACTGTGATCGTTTGCTCGTTTTGGTCACCTGTTACAGTGCCGGATAGAATACGCTTTGGCATGTGGTGGCTCCTATTCAGCGGCCGCAGCTGCGGCCTTTTCGTTCAAGATCGTCAGAACACGAGCAGCTTCACGACGTGCAGCTTTCATGCGTACTGTAGATTCGATTTGGTTTGTTGCTTTTTGAAAGCGCAGGTTGAATTGCTCTTTCTTAAGCACGACAAGTTCGTTGCGAAGCTCGTCAGGCGTTTTATCGCGTAGTTCATTGGCGTTCATTGCCATTTCCTTTCAACATCACCGGTAGGCCCAACTTGGCATGCAGTGCGCACGCATAGGTCACCCCGAATCCGATGGAGTACATTAGAATGGCTTCTTTAGGGGGGATTCCCCTGTGTGGCAAGGGGTAAAGGCGGATTTGATTGGGTTTTAGGCGGATGCGTGATTTGGGTGTCTAGTGGTAGTGGATAAACATGATTTTCACACAATAAGAGCGTGATATCTCGGCAAAGTGCATCGCTGGCCCGTGGGGTGGCGATCTGTGGATGATGTTGGGCAATTTATGCTGGCCACGAATTGTGATGTAACTATATGCCCCAGCACCTGCAAAATCGCCATCCCGTCGGGACGGGCCAGCGATGCACGGCGGCTTCGCCGCTATTTCGTGCTTTGGGAATACCAATAAGGAAAAACCTATGGTATTCATAGTCAACAATTACATAGGATTAAGTGGCTTTATGACGCAAGAACTGCAAGAAACCATAATCGAGTTTCAAGCTTTGTTCACAATGGCCGGTGACAAACCTTGGTTAGAGCACGTGGAGAAAACCCTTGAGATCATTGAACTTGATGAAGTTCAGGGGTTGGATTTCGTAAGAAGGTCTTATTTTGGAGGGTCTGGAACGTTAAGTGATTTGAATATATCCTCAGGCAATGACCATACTTGGCCAAATAATGACTTTGATGAAGCCAATAGAGAATTAGAAAAAATCGGGGATAAATTATATGATATAGTTTTCATCCAAAATAAGATTTCTACTACAGATACTACAAATCTTCTAAACAAGGTCTTGTCGCTATTTCGTACAAGTCATTAGGCTATAAATGACCACTTTCTATTCAAGTTGGGATGCAATTCGAAACCTTTCAGCCAATTTTTGAGTTGGATCAAAACTGGGCAGAGTCGTTCACCGTTGTTATTAGTGATATTTAGAGCAAGTAAGTTATTCATATAATCATTCTATGTAACGGCGAATATTGACCGCAATAACATTACACAGTGCGCCCCAGAAAAACTTCGTTTTACTTACAACGCACCACGGCTTTTGCCTTTGGCAAAACCGTTAACCCCAACCATAATTAAAACTAACGCTGATCCGCTCTTCCTCGTCCATATTCATTGGAAACTCGTGGGCAGACCATCTGCACGAAAGGTTAGGTTACCCCTGCTCTGCCGCGCGTTCGTCAAGAACGAGTTGAGCTGGTAGCCAGTCATAGCGCGTGTCTGCTTGTGGTGACCCCCAATAGAGCAATCCGCCGTTACGCCATGGATCCAGTACCAAGCCTTGGTATAAGGTATCGCCTTTTTGGCTGATGATGACAGTGCTGTGTTCGATGCGGAATGATTTTCTGGAATTGGCAATTGCGCGGTGTAAGTCCAGTGTTTTGAAATTCTCTTGTGTCAGACGGCGTTCAAGGTCTTGGGCCCAATGCCAGCACAAACCACGTGTGCGAAGGCCTGCGTTCACTTTGGCATTATGCACCAACGGGGGGTCGGTGACGCGGTATTCAATGGCAAGTTGACGGGGATATTCAAAGGCAATCTTGGCGGCGCGTTTCGCCTCCGTCACGTCAACGTTTGGGCCAAGGGCCAGAATGCCAGTCGTCAGTTCCGCCAGCTGTTGCGCCGTTTGGGGCGGCAAGTCTGCGGGATGGGGTGGTGCGTCGCATGCGCTTAGGAAAATGGTTACCACCAGTGGTAGCAGGAACATCATCCGTGACATGGGTTATGCCCAGCCGTAGTTAAAGCTGACTGAAATGCGGTCTTCTTCGGTCATGTTCATTGGCACTTCGTGGCGCAGCCAGCTTTCCCAAAGTAGGACATCGCCAACGCTGGGCTGTTCGTAGTGGAACAAGCGTTGTTCGGGGCGGGCATCGACAGTGCGTGGTGGGGCGGCCATCATCATGGCGGAACGTGGGTCTTCGAATTTGATGGCAGGGGCACCTTCGGGCATGGACACGTATGTGGTGCCTGAAATCACCGAATGAGGGTGAATGTGAGATGTGTGAATGCCGCCTTCGGGCAGGATGTTGATCCATAGGCTGTTGAGTTTCAATTCACGCTCGCCTAGATCAAATTGCAGATCGGCCGCGAATTTGGCCACGTGTTGATCCAATGCATCCACCAAGTCCTTAAAGATCGGGAACCGCCACGGCAGATCATCCAATGAGGCATAGCTGGTGTAACCGGGGAAGTCGTTTTCTTCGCACCAGTTTTGGCCTGCTTCGTCATCGTTGGCGATGGAATAGCAGGTGGTTTCAAGTTCGCCGGCATCAATGGACGTTTTGTCCGTGGAAATTGCGGAGCGGTACAGGCGGGTCACGAAAAGTGTGGTTATATCTGACATAGGGCGGGTATACGCCAAGTTAGCGTCCGTTGGAAACGAGAATGTCTTGGGCGCGCGCAAATTATTTGACACCCAAGAGGTTCGCTGGTCATTTCAAATCAATTCCAAATCGCTTGATCACGATACCATGCATTATGGGCCAAATCTGTGCGACGTGGCGCACCGAAAATTGGCACAAACAAGCGTTCCATCCAGTGCCAGAACCGAATGTGATGTAAGATCGGGTTCATCCACGGCGTGCCAACACAGAAATGCGTATCATGGTCATTTTGATGGTGTTTATAATGGTGTTTGCCGTCTTGTAGGATTTTCATGCGCTGTAGACGTAAAATGAGTGTGGGCAAAATTTTACGCGGCGTGTGCGCCCAGCGATGCGTTTGTTGGGCGAACAGCCCACAGAACACAAAAAATACCAGTTTCCAATTTGGCCCTGCCGTCAGCAATCCTGTGATAAAAACCACTGCACACAGAACGTAGATTGGAAGGCTGTTTTTAAACCAGTGAATTTTATTCATCTCTAGGGGGGGCGTTGTGATGAATGACGTTGGGCGCCACGAAAAATGGCCCCCATATCGGTGTGTCTACGTTACCTAATGTGTCTTCGGCCCAGTGGAAAACCCCCGCCAGAAGATCGACCAACAGAAACAGGCCGATCAGCCATGCGGTGTTTTCGATTATAAATATGAACATGTAAGTACCCTTCGCAATTTAATTCAATTGAGAACTAGAGGGTATAAAAAGCTTGGCATGTGACGTCTGTCACGCCATGCACTGTGACGTCACGTAATGAGAAAACGCCGCACCTTGTTGTCGCTCATCGATCTGGTGTTTGGGTATCAATGTGGTTACATTTTGAGAAAATTATTTGAAAAGTGGTAATATGACGCAGGCACCAATTACACTGGGCGATAAATTAGCGCCTAAACCTGATCAAAAACCACGCGAGTCGAAAAGACCACAATCCAAGATGCGTGGGCGTGGGCATGATGCCGCTTTATCCGTGCTCAATATGGCGTTGTTATTTTCAATTGCCGCCCTTCCCTTGTGGTGGGTAGTGACGGATTCGCAAATTGAATTAGGAGTCTTGATGATACTTGTCGGGGTTCTGTTCGTTTTATGGTTTTGGGGTGTCAAAGCACGTGAAGGCATTCCGTTCACGATGCAATCGTTTCAATCATTTACACGCGCCAAGCCGGTGCATTCACTGTTGGCCAATGATCGTCAGGGGTTTATGCGCAATCTGCGTCTTGATGCGAAAACGGTGCTTTTTGATGGCAGTAATGTTTATCATTTTGGACACGACAATGACTTGGATGCTCAGCCGTTGGGGTTGCTGGCACAGCAATTACGCAACGAGGGGTATCGAATTGTTTGTTTCTTTGATGCGAATATTTATCATCGGCTTCATGAGCATGGTGCATTCCCAGCGGGTCAAAAACATTCATTGGCAATGATCGAGGATATTTTCAGGCTTAAACCAACTGAAGTTTACATCGTTCCAAGCGGGGTTCAGGCCGATTTATATGTTTTGAATGCATTGAAACATCTGCCCATATCATTTGCGGTAACCAACGATCGATTTCGTGATTATGCCAAGCAGTTTCCAGATGTGATGAAGGGGCAGTGGCGTAAGGGTGTGGTGATTTCCAACGGTGAATTGAAATTGCTACAACATAAGCTTGAAGCGCCTATTCGGGTTGGATGACTGGTTTGTTTTTTTACGCTGGGGCGGCGATCAGCCCGGGGTTTTCGTCGTTTCGTTTTAGATCGAGCCGGCCTCTACCATGTAGTTGTTTGCTGAACACATTGCGGCGTCGTCAGAGGCAAGGAACAAGACCATGCGTGCGACGTAGATCGGATCGATCAGATCTGGCAGACATTGGCGGTTACGATGTGCTTCTAATGCTTCGGGCGTTGCCCAGAGTTCTTTTTGACGGTCTGTCATGATCCAGCCCGGTACGACGGTATTCACACGAATGCGATGATCGCCGAGGTCGCGGGCCATGGTGCGGGTTAGGCCGTGAACCGCCGCTTTTGCCGTTGCGTAGGCCGGGAAACCGCTGCCTGCCTCCCACCATGAGTTCGATCCCATGTTGATGATTGAACCGCCGCCGTTGGCAATCATGCCCGGTGCGATGGATTGGATGGCGAAGAACATGTGGCGGATGTTGGTAGCCTGACGTTCGTCCCAATATTCCGGCGTAACATCCTTCCAATCATGGCGATCATCACGCGCGGCATTGTTCACAAGGACATGCGCGGGGCCCAGACGGTCGGTTAATTTTGCAAGGGCGGCCTGCATTGCGGTGATATCTCGAAGGTCGCAGATTTCGTATTGGACGTTTGGGATTTCTGTGGCCAAGGCGGCGCTGGCGGTTTCGTCGAGGTCAAGGAAGGCAACTTGTGCCCCTTGGGCGGCGAATGCTTTGACCATCTCTGCACCTATGCCTTGGGCACCGCCACTGATTATGACGGTTTTGGACTTTAGGCTGGGGTAGATTGCGAAATCTGGCATTTTGGGAGCCTGTGGGTTGGGGGGCTGGGTGCTGTGCGTTTGGGTATGGGTGCTGTTGTAGATTATCGTTGCAGATAAATTGGCTGAACTCAATAAGCCGTTTGGGTTAGTCTCAACATGCATGGAAATATTAAATGTGAGGGCATGGGTTGAGGGCGTGATCTCACTCTATGCCGGACTTTCAAATCCAAAAGATTGAAAGTGCTATGCCACTGCCATCATACCGATTATGAAGAGCAATGCTAAGATCGGGCTTGAGATCAGCGACATTATAAGAACAGCCAAGACTTTACTCTTTTTTGATTTCCCCTTGTACAACCCAAACCAAATACAAGCGTTTAAGAATATTGATAAGAACAGTCCGCCGACAATAACATCCATTTTCACTTCCCTATCAAACTCTGAGCAATCTTTAGCACAATGATCAGTTGTAGAAAATGTTCAAATGGCAACAAAAAACCCCCAACCTTGCGGCCAGGGGTTAATTTCTAGATGGCTAACGGCCCGTCAATCCAACGGATTGTCTACACCGTGCTTTCAATCCTTACAGATTGAAAGTGCCTACCAATCTTCGCGACGTACGACGCGTGATTTTACAGGTAGTTTCATAGCGGCAAGGCGAAGGGCCTCTACTGCTACGGCTTCGGATACACCGTCGATTTCGAACATGATGCGGCCTGGTTTGACCTTACATGCCCAATATTCAACTGAACCTTTACCTTTACCCATACGAACTTCGGTCGGTTTGTTTGTTACCGGAACATCTGGGAAGATGCGGATCCAAACACGGCCTTGACGTTTCATGTGACGCGTCATGGCACGACGTGCTGCTTCGATTTGACGGGCTGTTACACGCTCTGGTGTCGTCGCCTTCAGACCGAATGAACCGAAGTTCAGGTCTGAACCGCCCTTAGCAAGACCCTTAATACGGCCCTTGAACTGTTTGCGGAATTTTGTGCGCTTTGGTGAAAGCATTATATAACTCCCCTAAATTAACGGCGTGGTGGACGATTGCCACCTTGTGGACGTGGTCCACCGCTGTTTTGTGCTTCTTCGATACGGCGATCGCGGGCTGCTGGATCATGTTCCATGATCTCGCCTTTGAAAATCCACACTTTGATGCCGATGATACCATATGCGGTCATGCCTTCGGCACGAGCGTAATCGATATCAGCACGCAATGTGTGCAAAGGCACGCGGCCTTCGCGGTACCATTCTGTACGCGCGATTTCAGCGCCGCCCAAACGGCCAGCAACGTTAATACGAATGCCCAAGGCACCCATACGCATGGCGTTTTGTACGGCACGTTTCATTGCACGACGGAAAGACACACGACGTTCAAGTTGTTGAGCAACTGATTCAGCTACCAACTGTGCATCCATTTCTGGCTTGCGCACTTCAACGATGTTTAGGTGTAATTCACTGGCAGTGAACGCTGACAATTTCTTGCGAAGCGTTTCAATGTCAGCACCCTTTTTACCGATGATCACACCTGGACGTGCAGAGTGAATAGTCACACGACACTTCTTGTGTGGACGCTCAACGATAACGCGTGAGATACCAGCTTGAACACATTCTTTTTTCACGAAATCGCGAATTTTCAGGTCTTCAAGTAGTAGGTTACCGTAGTTTTCGCCTTCGGCGTACCAGCGGCTGTCCCATGTACGGTTGACTTGCAAACGAAAGCCAATTGGATTGATCTTCTGACCCATTATGCTTGCTCCTCTGTTGCGGCTGCTTCTGGTACACGAACAAGAATAGTCAACTGAGCGAATGGCTTCAGAATCTTGCCGTAACGACCACGTGCACGTGGACGACCGCGTTTAAGTGTTAGGTTCTTACCAACATACGCTTCGGCAACGATCAAATCGTCAACATCCAAACCGTGGTTGTTTTCAGCGTTAGCGATCGCAGATTGCAAAGTTTTCTTTACGTCTGCAGCAATACGCTTCTTGGAGAACGTCAAATCAGCCAAAGCCTTTTCAACTGGCTTGTTGCGGATTAGTTGCGCAACCAGGTTCAGTTTCTGTGGGCTTGTGCGGAGCATTTTGTTAACGGCCATAGCTTCGTTATCTGCAACGCGACGAGAGTTTTTAGACTTGCTCATAGCTTATTTCCGCTTCGCTTTTTTATCAGCCGCGTGACCATGATAGGTACGTGTCGGGCTGTATTCGCCAAATTTCTGGCCAATCATATCTTCTGATACGTTTACCGGAATGTGCTTGCGGCCGTTGTAAACGCCGAAAGTCAAACCAACAAATTGTGGCAGAATCGTCGAACGACGAGACCAGATTTTAATTACATCATTTAGACGGCCAGATTCGCGTGCGGCTTCTGCTTTTTTAAGCACATAACCATCAACGAAAGGGCCTTTCCATACTGAACGAGACATCTATTAACGACCCTTCTTTTTAGCGTGACGCGAGCGAATGATAAGCTTGCTTGACGCCTTTTTCTTGTTACGAGTGCGTGCACCCTTTGTCGGCTTACCCCAAGGTGTAACTGGGTGGCGACCACCTGATGTACGACCTTCACCACCACCGTGAGGGTGATCGACCGGGTTCATTACCACACCACGTACAGATGGGCGGATGCCCTTGTGACGACTGCGGCCAGCTTTACCAAAGTTTTGGTTTGAGTTGTCTGGGTTAGATACGGCACCAACTGTTGCCATACATTCCTGACGTACCAAACGCAGCTCTCCAGAAGAAAGACGAATTTGAGCGTAACCACCGTCACGACCAACGAACTGAGCATATGTACCAGCAGCACGAGCGATTTGACCGCCTTTGCCCTGTTTCAGTTCGATGTTGTGGATGATTGTACCGATTGGCAAACCAGTGAACGGCATAGCGTTACCAGGTTTAACGTCGGCTTTCGCGCTTGCGATAACTTTGTCACCAATAGCAAGGCGCTGTGGCGCGATGATATAGTTCAATGTGCCATCTTCATATTTGATAAGCGCGATGAATGCTGTGCGGTTAGGGTCGAATTCAATACGTTCAACAGTCGCTGGCATATCCAGCTTGTTACGTTTGAAATCAACGATACGGTATAGGCGACGTGCCCCACCGCCTTTGCGACGCATAGTGATCCGTCCGGTGTTGTTCCGACCGCCATTTTTACGCAAACCTTCAGTTAGCGTTTTTACTGGACGGCCTTTCCAAAGCTCGGAACGGTCAATCAGAACCAACCCACGTTGGCCTGGCGTCGTTGGTTTATACGACTTTAATGCCATTTTCTTTCTGTCTTCCGTTTTAGCTCAGCCTCTTGTGGAGACTGATGGTTATGCGGCCCCGTAGGTCCGCTTGTATATGGCCCCTATGATGGATGTAATCCATCTGGGTCCAAGAATTCATATCAAAAGTGGCCACAGAACGAATCCGTAGCCAGTCGATTTGTGGGGAGTATCAGGTGTGGTGGTGGGTAGCAAGTGGTTGGGGGTGGTTTTTATGGAGCTTTACACTTTCTCGTCCACCAAGACAAATTTGGGTTTGCGTCTGAACTTGCTCAATTTTAAATCCTGATGTAACAAAATGTATATTTTAAAGTTCAAAGGCTTTTCAATGTCTTCGATTGTTAGCTTCTTCACACTTAGCGCATCAAAGTTAGAACAGCTTATGATCGCCAGTAAAATCACCATCATTGAAACTCATTCAGGTATATTGTTTTTCAAAAAAACAACAGAAGAGCGCATCGACAATTTTGGAAATTATTTAGAATCGAATGCAACTTCACTTAAGGTGTACGACTATTCAGGTTATAGTTTCCTGACATTGCAGGACATTTTGGAGGAACGTGGTTTAGATTTTTACAACTCTGAAATAAGTGATGCATCCGCAATTTTCCGTGAAAACAGAGGCGATTCAAGTTTTATTATAAGCTCTGAATCTGCCGCCGAACTTCTTATGAAGTTGGAAGGAATCAGTATAAGTAGCGCTGAAATCAAAGAGAATTACCTTTCGTTTTACGAAGAACCCATCCCAGAAGGAGGGGTCGAAGCTGTTACAAATGCCTTTGAGATATTAAAGGTCTGGCTGGGTTCAGTTGAAATCAATCAAATCGGTCTTTTTCTATTCGGATAAGTGTAGTTGACAAGCCGCACATCGCCTGCCCGTGGGATGGCGATCAAATGGTTATGCTGGCCACTTTACGCCTACCAAATTTCTGAACACTAACAATCGCACCCTGCTCCAACCACATCGCCATCCCGTTGGTGCTGGCGTGGGAAGCAAGTGGTTGGGGTAGTTTTGTTCGAGTTTGCTTCATAGAAAAAGGGATTGATGCACAGCCCAATTTGTTTGCATCGACATGCTTAATATAAAGGCGATAGTTGCAATACGGCACAGCGGCGACTACGTATTATCCCATATTGTATCGAATCTTATTTTATTTAAGGGCATCCATAATGTGGGACGGTTTTAGGACAATCAAAGCAGCATTTAAGCTTCTGTTTCGATACCCTGCTATGGCATTTCCGCTTCTCTTCGTTTGTGCGCTTTATTCGAGCTGTTTAGCCATTGTCAAACTTTACAGCACAATCTCCCCCCCTAGTGCATCGCATACTACAGAGCCCTTATATCCTATCCTACTCATAATCAGTTTTTTCCTGATTGTTCCACTCGCAACGACATTATCAAACATCGCGACCCTATCGATGCTGACGGACATCGAAACCGAAGCAAGCCAACCAAGCCTGCGCACCGCTGTTACCCGTGCGGTAACGTTAGCTCCAAGAGTTTTCATCCTATCATTATTAGGGGCGCTCGTCAGGTTTGTTCTACTTTTTCTAGCTGTGCTTTCAGGCAAATCTGACGCATCAGAAGCGAATTCGAGTATCAGTATTAAGGCCACAACTACCGTCTTCGGTATATTTCTTAGTGCGGGTGCAAAGGTTGTCAGAATGGGAGTACTGCTATGTCTCCCTGCCATTGCTTGGGAAAACTACTCTGCACGTCAATCCGTGCATCGTAGTATCAACGTTATCAAGGCAAACCCATTTGGGTTTTATACAAACTTCGCAACCAGCTACATATTTCTTGTCGCAATTCTTGTGGTATTGCTCGTAGGTCTGCCACTTGGACCCAACGCTAAAGAGTATTGGGAAACTGTGGTGTGGATTAAAATATTCACGATGGTGTTGTTGTACAGCCTGAGTGTCTATGTCGAGCTCGTTATGATGGCGGCACAATACATACGGCACATAAAATGGGAACACGCAGTCGAAGCAGCAAGACAGGCAGGGCGTACAGCACCCGCGGTCAAAGATATTCCCATGCCTTCATTTCTAGATGAGTTTAATGATCTCGCGTTTCTAAACCCCACCAATAGAGATTAACCAATACATTCAACCACCCCCGAACAAATCGCCATCCCGTCGGGACGGCTCTCGGGCATTCTGCGAATACCCTGCCACTGACAGGCAGGCGATGCGCGGCGGCTTTGCCTTTATTCCGCGCTGTTCACCGCTCTCTTAGCAAAAGCGTTGCCGCGATAACGGATATCGCGCCAAAGACTGCGGCGGTCAGCAGGGCGATGTTGTAATTTCCGCTTAGGTTAAACAAATACCCCGCGAACCATGGGCCGAGTAATCCCGCAGTGCCCCATGCTGTGAAAATGCGGCCATAGATGCGGGGGCCGTCCGCCATGCCGTAGAGTTTTGCGATCACGGCTGGATAGGCTGCGATTGTGCCGCCATAGGCAAAGCCGATCAATCCAAAACAGATGATCATGGCACCCCCTGCCCCGTATGTGACCAGTCCGATCAACGCGGCAGTCGATGTGATTGCCAAGCCAGCCAGCAATCGCCCCAAAGGTAGCGTGTCAACAAGGCGACCCACAATCAAACTGCCCAACAGGTTGCATGCCGCAATGATCATAGGTGCCAGCCATGTTGCCGTTTGGGGCTGTAGGGATATGGCAATGCCTGCTGCTTGGCCGATCACCATAAGCCCGCAAAGCACGCCGCCAAAGTAACCGATCCATAAAAGCAGTTGGTTTCGCAGTGAAGGGAAGGTTCCCGATGTTTTATGGTCATGTGATTGAAATCGCGCATTTGCACGCTTCATCAACACTGCGCTTATGACGCCCGCCCCCAACAGTGCCAGTGCCAAGTAAAACATTGCGCCTTGGAATCCATGTACGCGCGTTGCCGCATCAAACAGTGGTGGCGACAGCACTGCGCCCAAGGCGTAGGCGGCGGTCACGACGCCCATTGCCAGCCCTTCGCGTCCGGGGTTGGCCTGTGCCGATATTTGCAATCCGAACCCATATCCAAGCCCATTTGCGACACCGAAAATCAAGCTGTAACCAAGCCAAACGAGCATCAAAGAGTTGGCGGTTCCCGCCACCACCGCACCAATTGCCGCCATAATGCAGGCCATCAGCATGAAGCGTGCGGCAGAACATCGGTGGTAAATACGTGGGGCGAACAATACAGCCAGTGTTAAAGCAACCAACGCAAGAGAATAGGTCAGGGAAATAACCGACCTTAGTGCGGAGAACTGTGTTTCCAGTGGCGCAAGGAAGACAGAAAACGCATGAATTGACCCAAGCACCATCGAGACAAGAGATGACGCGATAAGGACAAGCAAACCTGCACCAGGATTTCGTTTTTGCACTTAGAGCCCTTTGGAAACAGTTTATAACCGCAGGCTAGGCCGAATTTATGGATCAAACAACGCTTTTGACAAGTTTGATCCACATCAATGCGCGACCATGGCATTGGATTTAACCTCGTTCCATAAATTCAATGCAACCAACTTAGGAGATTTGACAATGTATAAGCATATTCTTGTTCCCGTACTTTTCGATGAAGGCCACGACACAGAGGCCTCTTTTGCTATGGCGAAAACCTTGGCCGACAAAGGCGCGAAATTCACCGTGGTGCATGTTTTGGAATCGATGCCCAGTTATATGACGGCTGGTATTCCAAGTACTCTGTTAAGGGATAATCGTCGTGGTGCTGACGCGTCGTTGACAGAAATTGCGAAAAACCTTCCGGGTGCGGATGCATTGTTGATCGAAGGCCAAGCGGGTCGCGCAATTGTGGATTGTGCCGTCAAGAATGATGTCGATTGCATTGTCATTGCATCGCATAAGCTGGGATTTACGGACGTTTTCCTTGGGTCTACTGCCGCCAAGGTCGTGCGTCATGCCAAATGTTCAGTGCATGTTATCCGTTAAACGAAAAAAGGCGGAGCATTGCTCCGCCTTCTCTCTATTCTAACTTTGAAGTCAAGTAATGCGCGTGGCGCAGATTACATTGCTTCCAGTGTTGTTACAGCTGTTTTGCCGCTACGGTCGTCAACTGCTGATTCAAAAGACACTTTTTGGCCTTCTGTCAAAGAAGAGATGTTTGCGCGTTCTAGTGCTGTTGCGTGAACAAACACGTCTGTCGCGCCATCTTCTGGTTGAATGAAGCCGAAGCCTTTAGTTGCGTTGTAGAATTTTACTGTTCCGATAGTCATTGAGTTATCCTCTTGCATAAATGCATTATAAATGGACCGCGACATGCGGGCCAACTGTTCGATTTTTTAAGAAATACCTGAATAGGTCCGAACAGTTTTAAATGTCGTACGTTAAGGAGTTCGTCAGAAGCCGATGCGCGTCCTATAGGCTTATATTTTCAACATAGCAAGGCTTGAAAGCATAAGTATGCAGAACAGGCGAAATATCCACCAAGGTGTCGCAAATTTTAAAGTGCGGATCGCGCGAAGGGGCTTATGGTGGGCTGATACCCTATTTGTTCCAAAGGATAACACCATGGATCCCTTGCTGACCCCGTTCCAACTTAAACATCTGACTTTGCGCAATCGGATCATCAGCACGGCGCACGCCCCAGCATACCAAGAGGGTGGGCATCCACGCGAACGTTATCGCTTGTATCACGAGGAAAAAGCAAAGGGTGGTATTGGGTTGTCCATTATTGGTGGCTCTACAAACATTGCGCCCGACAGCCCGTCAGTATTTGGACAGCTGTATGCAGGCGACGACAGTATTATTCCATGGTTCAAGGAATTGACAGGTGGCGTTCGATCCCATGGTGCGGCGGTGATGTGTCAGATCACCCATATGGGACGTCGTACGGCCTGGGATGATGGGCATTGGTTGCCTGTGGCAGGGCCGTCGGGTATTCGCGAACGCGCGCACAGATCGCTTCCCAAAGTAATGGAATTCGAAGATATTACCCGCATCATTGCGGATTTTGTTGCGGCCGCGAAGCGATGCCAGCAAGGCGGGTTCGATGGCATCGAGATACTTTCTCATTCGCATTTGTTAGGGCAATTCCTGTCACCCTTAGTCAATCAACGCGATGATGATTACGGTGGGTCGTTGGGCAATCGATTACGCTTAACATTGCAAGTGATCGAATCCGTGCGCGAGGCGGTTGGCCCTGATTTGATCCTTGGGATGCGGGTGACGGGAGACGAGTTAATCAAAGGTGGGTTGGATAGCGACGAATGCGTGGGCGCTGCACAAAAGATTGCCGACACTGGTGCGATTGATTTTTTGAACATTCTGGCAGGTGCGCCATATGATGATTTAGGTCTTGCGGGTTGGGTGGCGCCAATGGGCATGCCAGCGGCACCACATTTAACCATCGCGGGTCGCATTCGAAAATCCGTCGATTTGCCTATTTTACATGCAGGTGGTGTTGCAGATATTGCAACGGCACGACATGCAATTTCAGAAGGTCATGTTGATCTGATTGGCATGACGCGGGCGCATATGGCCGATCCGTATTTGGTGCAAAAACTGATCAACGGAAACGAAGAACGCATACGCCCCTGTGTTGGATTGGGGTACTGTGTTGATCGTGTGAACCAGGGCAAGGCGGCTGTTTGTGGGCACAATGCCGCCACAGGGCGCGAAGAGGTTATGCCCCATGTCATTCAAAAGGCAGAGGCAAAACGTAAGGTTGTTATTGTTGGCGGTGGAGTTGGCGGATTAGAGGCCGCGCGTATTTGCGCGGAACGTGGGCATGATGTTGTGTTGTTTGAGGCAAGTGAGCGTCTGGGTGGACAGGTCAATTTGGCAGCCAAGGGCATGACGCGTCGACAGATTTGGGGGGTCGCCGATTGGTTGATCAACGAGGTGACGTTGTTGGGTGTTGATCAACGGCTCAACACCTTTGCAGAGGCAGACGACGTGACCGTGTTAAACCCCGATCTGGTCATTATCGCCACTGGCGGGTGGCCCGAAACCTTGGACATTGCAGGACAGCGATTCATGACATCCAGTTGGGATGTTTTAAGCGGTGAAGCCCGCTTGAAGGGTGAGGTTTTGCTGTTTGATACGATCGGGGAACAATCGGCATTCGTTTGCGCGGATGTTTTAGCCCGCGCAGGATGTGACGTTACATTAGTGACACCAGATCGCATGGTAGCACATGATTTAGGGCCGACAAATTCAGCGGTCGTTCTGCGTGATTTGTCCAAACAGGGTGTGACGTTCGATTGTTTTCTTGATGTCGTGTCCGTTGCAGTACATGGGGATCGTAAAAAGGTGACTTTGCGCAATGTTCTGAGCGAAGAAACGCATGAGCGGATCGTCGACCACATTGTTGTCGAACGCGGTGTGACGCCAATGGATGCGATTTACCATGACCTTAAAGATGGATCGCGCAACATGGGGCAACTGGATCATTTAGCGCTGATTACAGGAAACGACCCATTTACCAACACAAACCCCGACGGATCATACCTGTTGGCACGCGTTGGCGATGCGATTGCGGGGCGCAATATGCATGCCGCAATTTATGATGCGTTGCGCGTGTGTAAAGATTTTTAGGTTTTCGCCAAATCTGAAAAACCTCACAGAAAGACAGTCGAGAATAAAGCGATGCTGGAAATCACGCCCATAACTGGAACCACAATTGGGACTTGGAAATAGTCGCCATCTTTTTGCCCCACCATTTTCAGGCGGATCAGAGACAAGTTCACCATGACAAAGACGAACAGAACAATCTGAGACGTCCACTCGGCCAGCGCATCAATTGGCATGCTTGTGGACAATACGGCAATAACGCCGGCGACGACAATCGTCGCAACAACTGGCGTGCGTGTGCGTGGCGAAACGATGGCCATGAATGCGGGCAAATGGCCCCTGTCGCTGAGCCCATATAAGACACGCGATGCCATGATCATCTGGATCAAAACGCCATTAACTGTCGCCACAATGGCAACGATGCCAAAACCCTGCTTCACGCGATCTGGGGCCATTTCAAAAACCAGGGTTAATGGCGCTGTACCGGTGGTAAGTGTGTTTAACGGCACCGACACAAGCACAGAGATTGTTGTTGCGATATAAAGGACTGTTGCCAGCACAAGCGTTAAAATGATGGCCTTTGGCATCGTTGTGACAGGGTCTTTCACCTCTTCTGCCACATTGGCCATATCTTCGAACCCGACGAATGCAAAGAATGCCAACAGGGACGCCGCACCAATGCCAATCCAATGTCCGCCCACAACAGGTGGGATCATATCAACAACATCGACGCCCAACGGTTCAGCAACCCAGAATCCCCAGTAGATGACGAAGAAAAGGCCCATGACCTCTATGACTGTGATGACGGCGGCCACCATCACCGATTGTGTAATGCCCAATGTGGCAATTGCCCCCATGACAGCGACCACGAGCAAGGTCAGGATCACGGGCGAAACACTGGTTAGATCGTGCAGATAAGAGGCCGCACCAATTGCAATCGCTGATGCCGACACTGTGCCAGAGACAACCACAGCCAACCCCACAAGTGTTGCAAGCCAGCCCGCATTAAACCCTGCCTCGATGTATGCTGCTTCGCCCGAACTGACGGGATATCGGGTTGAGAGTTCTGCATATGAAAACGCAGTAAAGGCCACAACGATGGCGGCGATCAGAAATGAAACTGGTGCATATACGCCTGCCTGTGCCGCAGTTGCTCCCACCAACACATAAATCCCTGCCCCGACGGTTACGCCCAGCCCATAAAGCGTTAGGAGTGGTGTTGTCAGTGAACGCTTAAGTCCCGTGCTTTCATTGTCCGATCGGTTCGGTACTGCATCTGATTTTGGCATAAAGGGCACCCTTTTGTGCGTGTTTAAATGGACTTTAACATCATTTTTTGGAAAAAACTTTGACACAGATCATGCATTTCGCGAACAGGCGGTCAGTCATCTCTAAGAGAGGTAATTCCGCAGGATAGTCTTCCGTTTCACCCATAGGAATGTGCATGTGAGCCTTACATTCAATGGTCATCAAAACGAAAAGGCCCCCGCGTATGCGCGGGCCTTAAGGTGGGTTAATCAGTCCCTTTAAACAGGTATTGATATACCCGTTCAGCAACATCGCGCCTGTGATGCAACCAATCTTCCATCCTTTGCTGGCGTGCCTTTACTGTGTTGCAACGCCCATCACGCCAGACATAGGCAGAATGAAAGGCGGCACTTCCATAAAGCCCTTGTTGCAAATAATACATGCGTAAATTTGGTAGCGCCCAAACCGTTTGCCAGTTGCGCCCATTTCGGCGGAGGTTTGCATTGTATTTGCGATATATTCGCTGACATTCTTCGCATGGTTTTTGAACGCCATGATCACGAATTAAACTGCGCTGTGCGGGGTACAGGGTAATAAGAGATACGCCACTACCCCAAATTCCATCAGCAACACCGCGTTGTGTATTGCGCAATGGATTGGCGCGGCGACGCAGCCAAACATGTGTAATGTCATCGCCCTCATCATACGGTAGCGCCTTTAGTGCATAACGGATCTGATCGGCGCTCAGCGGGTGAAACCAATCACGCGATGGGTTATCGACCTGCATAATCGGTAGATCGTCAAATTCGCTAGGGCTGTGAAGGCTATGTAAGCGGGCGTGTATATTATCTTCTTCGCGGTGCCGCGTAGCACCCCCATAGTTATCGCCATAACTACGGCTCTTCTTCCAAGGTGTATGTTGCATAATTCATCCTAATTTCCATGTATCATCGGCCAAACCGCGCGCGGTTCAGCAGGTGTGTAAGTTTGGAAATTTAGGCGTTTATAAAAAACATGTTCTTGTCCCTTGGTATCGTAAAACATTGCCGCACAATCGGTACAAAATCAATAATAAGATAGTAAGAATTGATCTGCGTGGTTACGCAGCAACGTTGTTATCCCAACGAAAAAGGCCCCCGCAATGCGAGGGCCTTAAATTTGTTAAAGAAGGTAGATCAAAGACCAGTTGAGATATCGATCGTGTTACCTGCTTCAAGCGTAACGTACGCTTTTTTCACATCTTTGCGTTTACCCAACATGCCACGGAAACGTTTTACCTTACCTTTGGTAATCAACGTATTCACGGCTTTCACTTTCACATTGAACAATGTTTCGATTGCTTCTTTGATCTGTGGTTTGTTCGCTTCGATCGCAACTTCGAAAACAACGGCGTTATTTTCAGACGCCATAGTTGCTTTTTCAGTTACGATTGGTGCGCGGATGATGTCGTAAAGTTTGGCTGTATCGCTCATTTCAAACGTGCCTCCAATGCTTCTGCGCCGGCTTTCGTCAGCACAAGTGTGTTAGACTTTAGGATGTCATAAACGTTTGCACCTTGTGATGGCAAAATGTCCAAACCTTCGATGTTGCGTGACGCAAGCAAGAAGTTTTCGTTCACTGTAGCACCGTCGATGATCAACGCTTTTTTCCAACCCAAGTTGTTCATTACTTTGGCCAAATCACCAGTTTTTGAAGTTGCAGCAGTTGCTGTATCAACAATAACCAATTCACCAGCAGTTGCCTTTGCAGACAATGCGTGGCGTAGACCCAATTTGCGGAATTTCTTCGTTAAATCGTGTGCGTGTGAACGTACTTTTGGACCTTTGTAAACACCACCACCGCGGAAGATCGGTGCAGAACGAGCACCGTGACGTGCGCCGCCAGTACCTTTCTGACGATAAATCTTCTTGGTTGAGTAGCTTACTTCTGAACGTGTTTTAACTTTGTGTGTACCAGCTTGGCGTTTTGCCAATTGGTAACGCACAACACGGTGCAGAATGTCAGCGCGTGGCTCTAGGCCGAAGATTGCTTCGTCTAGTTCAACTGAACCAGCTTTAGCAGCATCTAATTTGATGACGTCGAGTTTCATTATTCTGCGCCTCCTTCAGGTGCCGTTTCAACGGCAGCTTCTTCTACTTGTGGTGCAGCAGTTACGATTGCTGAGCGCAAAGAAGCTGGGAAAGGACGGCCTTCTGGGGCTTTCTTTTTCACAGAATCTTTAACAGTAACCCAACCACCTTTTGAACCAGGAACAGCGCCTTTGATCATGATAAGACCACGATCGATGTCTGTTTTGATCACTTCAAGGTTTTGCGTCGTAACACGAGCAGAACCCATGTGACCGGCCATTTTCTTACCTTTGAAAACTTTACCAGGTTCTTGACACTGACCAGTTGAACCGTGTGAACGGTGTGAAACTGATACACCGTGCGTCGCGCGCAAACCACCAAAGTTGTGACGTTTCATCGCCCCTTGGAAGCCTTTACCGATTGATGTACCTGATACGTCAACTTTTTGACCGTCAAGGAAGTGGTCGGCGACGATTTCTTCGCCAACTTCGATTAGGTTGTCAGCAGAAACGCGGAATTCAGCAATTTTGCGTTTTGGTTCAACTTTTGCTTTCGCAAAGTGACCGCGCATCGCAGCTGATTGACGTTTAGCTTTTGCAACACCAGCACCCAACTGAACTGCTGTATAGCCGTCCAATTCGTTTGTGCGTTGTGATACGACCTGCAAGTTTTCCATTTGAAGAACAGTAACAGGGATCTGCTTACCATCTTCCATGAACAAACGTGTCATGCCGATTTTCTTAGCGATTACTCCAGAGCGCATATCTCAATACTCCCTAAAGTTTGATTTCAACGTCAACGCCAGCAGCAAGATCAAGCTTCATCAGCGCGTCTACTGTTTGTGGTGTTGGGTCGATAATGTCTAGCAAGCGTTTGTGCGTGCGGATTTCGAATTGCTCACGTGCTTTTTTGTTCACGTGTGGTGAACGTAGAACTGTGAATTTTTCGATTTTGTTTGGCAACGGGATTGGGCCGCGTACTTGGGCGCCAGTCCGTTTAGCTGTGTTTACGATTTCCTCGGTGGACGCATCCAGAACGCGGTAATCGAAAGCTTTCAGCCGAATACGAATATTTTGACTTTGCATGTTTATGCACTTTCATATTTCGAGTTGATAGGAAGATAACCGGCTCATTCCAGCGACCCTCTTCGAACCCAAAGGACACGACGAATCGCACCTCATAGGCATTCGCATAGCGAACTCGCTTGCTATACTTGGGTGGGGGTATGCTGGCAAGGGGTTTAATCGTGGGATATACGCGAATTCGTGTCCATAGAAGCAACCGTCTCGGTATCGACAACAGATCCTCTTAATCAGCGCATATTGAATGAAAGCAGGCAGACCCAATGGTCAGATAGGTAAGTTAATAAGAGGCTGCCTGCATTCGGCACCAAATAAACCAATCAGCTCGTTTGTGACAAAGAAATTTATTGTTGTTCCTTCAATACTGGGGCTGATGTTTGTGGTTATATGCGCGTATTGATCTCCTAGATCATAACCCCACGCGATATTAAAAATGGTATATTCAGTACCATCTTCTAAAACAGCAACAGTTGCTATTCCGTCTCTTTTGACGAGAAGTTCAATCAGGGCATCATCACGGTAACGCGTTTCGGGCATTTTTTGCGGCCGCTTTAGCTAACAATAGATGTATCTGTATAACGTCTATCATCCCAAACAGCAACTTAGTCGCCATTGCACATATCAACCAAGGTCAAAACAACAAACCCCCAACGCAAAAAGGGCGCCCAATTGGACGCCCCTTTCAAATTCTAATGTCGCTAAATTAAGCGATGATTTTAGAAACTACGCCTGAACCAACTGTACGGCCACCTTCGCGGATCGCAAAGCGCAAGCCTTGTTCCATCGCGATTGGGTTGATCAATTCA
>Ga0209532_1000449_pt1 | contig 35323 bp, 36 predicted proteins | sample COG_02_FD_184746 | JGI IMG/M metagenome (GOLD analysis project Ga0209532, IMG submission 184746) | Pelagic Microbial community sample from North Sea - COGITO 998_met_02 (SPAdes) (version 2) | ecosystem: Environmental > Aquatic > Marine > Neritic zone/Coastal water | place: Helgoland, sampling... | reverse complement strand
ATTTGAGCGGGTACCTCCAAGGACTCTCCAAGGAGCTCGAAGAAAACACCAACAGCATACGGGTAGAACTTAACCGCCTCGAAGAGGCTGGAATGCTTAGCTCTAATCTTGAAGGGCGTCGCAAGCTTTACCGCGTTAACGTCCTTCACCCCCTTGCCTCTGATATAACCTCCATCGTAAGAAAAGTTGCGGGCATTGATACCGTTATAGACCGTGTGGTGAAAAACCTTCCCGGATTAAAGCAGGTATGGATCTGTGGGGACTTAGCACGTGGCGTTCCGAGCGGTAGCATTGATTGTATACTTATAGGTGAAGAGTTAGACGCAGCGTACATCGCTGGACTCAGCGGCAAGGTGCATAAGCTGGTAGGCAAGAAAGTAAACACCCAGGTAATGACAGAAATCAAGGACGAGATGATAAGCGGTTCTCTACTGGTCTGGGAAATGAACACGGAAGAATGATTTTCCAATTCAAAGCAGCATTAATCAACAGCGAAAAACAAAGGAAGATTATGCTGGTGAACAGTGATCTTGAAAACTTTTTTGAAGGATAAAATTACTTGCTACGGCTCCGTTAAAGAGGGAATAACGAAACAATAATAATGAAGGACTACCGGTGGTAGTCTGATAGAAAATAAGAGATGAATATTACAGTTGTAGGATCCGGGTATGTTGGGCTAGTCTCAGGAGCGTGTTTTGCAGAGATGGGTAGCAACGTTACCTGTGTAGACATAGACCCCGTTAAGATTGAAAAACTAAACCAAGGGATCATTCCTATTTTTGAACCTGGTTTAGAGACCATGGTTTCAAAAAACGTAAAAAATGAAAATTTGTTTTTTACAACAGCGTTAGACGAAGCTTTACAAAACTCTGAAATCGCTTTTATTGCCGTTGGAACTCCAATGGGAGATGATGGCTCTGCTGATTTACAATATGTACTAGCTGTAGCCATGTCTATAGGCCAGTCGATGCAAAAAAGATTGATTGTGGTTGATAAATCAACTGTACCTATCGGAACTGCTGATAAAGTAAAGGCAACCATTCAAAAAGAGTTAGATATACGAAATTCTGATTTAGAGTTTGATGTAGTTTCGAATCCTGAGTTTTTAAAAGAGGGCGCTGCAATAGCAGATTTCATGAAGCCAGACCGGGTCGTGATAGGAACGGATAGCGATTATGCTAAAGAGAAGATGAAACAATTATACCATCCTTTTTGCATGATAAGTGATCGCTTTATCTCTATGGATATTCGCTCTGCTGAGATGACCAAGTATGCAGCCAATGCGATGCTAGCTACCAAAATATCTTTTATGAATGAAATTGCCAATATCTGTGAAAAGGTAGGGGCAGATGCCAATCAAGTCCGCATAGGAATTGGTTCAGATCAGCGTATTGGATATAGCTTCATTTATCCTGGAGCTGGTTATGGAGGATCTTGTTTTCCAAAAGATGTAAAAGCACTAACAAAAATAGCTAAAGAAAATGGCTATACTGCACAATTGATTACCGCTGTAGAAGAAGTAAATGATGCGCAGAAATTAGTGATCGCCCAAAAAATAGTTAACAGATTTGGAGAAGACCTAACAGGCTTAACTTTTGGTATTTGGGGATTGGCCTTTAAGCCAGGAACTGATGACATGCGGGAAGCACCAGCAATCTATGTAATTAAGGAATTGGTAAGTAGAGGGGCTCAAATAAAAGCATATGACCCAAAGGCGATTGATGAAGCAAAAGAGCATTACTTGCAAGGAGTTCAAAATATAAGGTATGTAGATTCGAAATATGAGGTTTTAAAAGATTCAGATGCACTAGTATTACTTACTGAGTGGAAAGAGTTTCGTTCGCCAGATTTTGAAGAAATAAAAGCACAATTGAAAACTCCGGTTATTTTTGATGGCCGAAATCAATATATTGCTTATGATCTGGAAAATAAAGGTTTAGAGTATTATAGAATTGGAAAATAAATGAATTTAAAAAAGACATCTAAAATATATATCCCTAGACATAGAGGTATGTTTGGTTCAGCGGTCTGGCGAGTTTTAAAAGCAAAAGCGTAAACTAATTTAATAGGGAAAACTAGTATTGGAAAGAGGAAGGTGTAGACTTCCCTAAAAATCGGACAGGTAATTAATTGATTAAATTAGACCTGTTATGAGAAAGAGTAAATTCACGGAAAGTCAGATTATCAAAGCGATCAAGGCGAACGAGAACGGCCAGCGTGTAGAAGGTCTTTGTAGAGAGCTGGGTATACGTCCTGCCACTTTTTACATATGGCGTAAGAAGTATTCCGGCATGGAAGCCAGTCAACTAAAACGACTAAAAGAGCTAGAAGAAGAGAACCGCAAGCTTTTAAACAGATGTATGCGGATCAGTCTTTGGACAACATGATGCTAAAAGACATCTTGTCAAAATAATTCTAAAGCCTTCTGCTCTGCGTGCTATGGTGAGCTACTTGCTGGCGGCCTACAAGGTGAGTATAGCGCGTGCATGTCATGTTGTTGGTCTGCACAGATCTATGTGGTACTATCAGGCAAAGAAAGACGACAGTGAAGTTGTGGCAAAGCTGACCGAGTTGGCTGAAGACCTTCCCACCCGTGGCTTTGATGTGTACTACAACAGGATCAGAACAGAAGGCTTGGTTTGTAACCGTAAACGTGTGTTACGCGTATACCGGGGCATGAAGCTGGGTATGCGTAGAAGACACAAAAAGCGTCTTCCCACGCGCATACAACAACCGTTAGAGACACCAGGTGGCCTGAATGAAGTATGGAGCATGGACTTTATGAGTGACTCGCTCTCAGACGGGCGTAGAGTACGCATGTTCAACGTCATAGACGATTACAATAGAGAAGCCTTAGCTGTAGAGCCAGGGTTAAGCTTTCCAGCCACACGGGTTACGCGTGTACTTAATCAGCTGGAAGAAGAGATTGGGCTGCCTAAGGTCATCCGTGTAGACAATGGCCCAGAGTTCATCTCAAAGGAGTTTACTGCATGGTGCAAACAAAAAGATATTGAGATACGCTACATTCAACCCGGTAAGCCCATGCAAAACGGCTTCATTGAACGGTTCAACAGAACTTTCAGAGAGGATGTGTTAGATGCGTATTGGTTTGAGGATTTAGAACAACTGGGGATTATAGCTGAAAAGTGGAGGTACGACTACAACTTCTACCACCCGCACAAAGCTTTAGAATACAAAGCACCATGCCAATACGCTAGTAGATATTCCAAGGATCTAGATCCTTGGAAGGAGGAAGAAAATGAGAATATTGTTAAATTTATACCTGTCTGAAAAAGGGGAAGTCTACAAAGGGTATTAAACTAATACTTGTTATAAATAAAAATCACTTTTAAATCTTTAAAAATTTAATGGAAAAAGAGGTAATTAATTTTATAAAAAACATATATAAGTCAAAGAAGTATATTTGTTTACATGAGCCAGTATTCAACGGTAATGAAAAGAAATACTTAGAAGAATGTATTGATTCTACCTATGTATCTAGTGTCGGTCCTTTTGTAGATAAGTTTGAAAAATCACTTAATGATATTACAAATACAAACAGAACAACTGCGGTGGTTAATGGTACGGCTGCACTTCAAGTAGGACTCAGGTTGGTTGGCGTAAAAAAAGATGATGAAGTAATAACGCAAGCTTTAACTTTTGTTGCCACAGCAAATGCGATAGCCTATAATAATGCGCAACCAATATTCTTAGATGTTGATTTCGATACAATGGGTTTGTCTGCTAAGGCAGTAGGTGATTTTTTAGATGAATTTGGAGAATTAAGAGAAGATGGTTGTTACAACAAAAAATCCGGACGAAGGATAGCAGCTTGCATGCCAATGCATACTTTTGGTTTTCCAGTACATTTAGATGAATTAATTAAAGTCTGTAATTTTTGGAAAATACCTATTGTTGAGGATGCTGCTGAATCTCTAGGAAGTGAGTATAAAGGTTTGCCTACCGGAAGTTTTGGAGAAGTTGGGGCATTTTCGTTCAATGGAAATAAAATTGTTACTGCAGGTGCTGGAGGAGCTATCGTGACAAAAAATAAATTGTTAGGCGATAGAGCAAAATTTCTAACTACAACTGCAAAAGAACCCAACAAATACGAGTTCATTCACAATGAAATAGGATATAACTTTAGAATGCCTAATATTAACGCAGCTCTTGGGTGTGCGCAATTAGAGCAACTTCCATCCTTTCTAGAAGATAAAAGAAATTTAGCTAAAGATTATGAAATATTTTTTCAAGAAAAAGGTATTAAATTTAGAACTGAAACAGAAGATACAAAAGCAAATTATTGGCTTATGTGTATAGAGTTAGAAAATAAAATAGATTACAACAATTTTCTTAAACACACAAATAATTCAAGTGTTATGACTAGACCAGTTTGGGAACTAATGTCTAAGTTACCAATGTATATTGATTGTCAAAGAGATAGTCAAAAAAATGCCAAAATACTTAAAAATAGAATAATTAATATACCTAGTGGAGTTAGATAATTAATAAAAAATTAAAAATTAGTTACTTTAGATGTGGCCCTTACCTTAGTCTAATGATTCATCCTTAAAAATAATAAACGACAGATCGATGTATTGTATACAAATGTATGCTCATTGTCAAAGAAATAAGCCTATCAATGCCGAATTTTGAGAAGAACGAATTGTAAATATACCGATTAGCGAAAAACCAATTAAATGAGAATATTAATATTAAGTGATATTCATGGAAACCTGCCTTCTTTAGAATATGTATTAAAACAAGAAAAATCTGTTGATTGTGTTATATCACTGGGAGATGTTGTTAATTACGGCCCATGGAGCAACGAATGTGTCGATTTGTTAGAATCATTGGACAATAAAGTTCTCATAATGGGGAATCATGAAGAGGCTTTTCTCTCAGGTATTTACCCCGGGAAAAATTTAATAGTAAAGAAATTTTTCAACGAGTGCTATCCATTGTTTGAAAGAAAAGATAAAATCACTAATTATATCGAAAGTTTTTCTTTTGAGAATTCAGATTTCATACACACAATAAATAGGGATTATATCTTTCCGGATACTGAAGTGAACATAAGTAAAAACACTTTTATAGGTCATTCTCATCGCATGTTTAGTAAAATGATTAAAGATTATCGTTTGGTAAATGTTGGTAGCGTTGGGCAAAATAGAATTAATATTGATGAAATAAACTATGTTATTTGGAATACAATAAAAGACACAGTTGAATTAATAAAAAAGCCATACTCTGCTGATAGATTAATTAACCAAATGCGAATTAAAAAATATCCTGATATTTGTACTGAATACATATTATCTAAAAGGAGTTCTTAATTATGAAAAAGAAAATAAATATTGCAATTACAGGTATAGGAAGTCTTATTGGCCAAGCAATAATTAAATCAATACAAAGATCAGATCTAAAGGATGAAATCAATATTATTGGTTTTGATTATTTTATGGATACTGTTGGAGGGTTTTGGATAGATGAAAAACATATTTTGCCTGATATTTTAAAATCTGGAATAACACATCAGGAATGGGTAGATGTTATTATTAAAGTAATTATTGAGAGAGATATTAAATTATTGTTTGTAGGTGTTGATTTTGAGTTACCAATTTTAGCAAAGTATAAAGGTGAAATTGAAAGAAAGACTGAGGCAATTGTTTTGGTTAGTTCTCCTGAAGTTATTGAAATAGCTGATGATAAATTTCTAACTTTTGAATTTTTAAAGAACAATTCCCTTTTTCATCCGCAATCATATTTGCCTCAGAATTTAGATTATGATAATTTAAATTATCCGTTAATCGTAAAACCTAGAAAAGGAGAGAGAAGTAGAGGAGTTTATAAAGTTAATGATAGAAGTCATCTATTAAAGAGAATCGCTGAAGTTGAAAACCCTATTATTCAGGAATGTGTCGGGAATGATGATGATGAATTTACTTGTGGTACTATTTATTTGAATGATGAACTTAAAGAAATTATTGTTTTAAGACGAAGTCTAAAAGAAGGAAATACATTTATATCTAATTATAGAAATGATTTTCCTGAAGTAATTACAACATATTTAAAGCAGGTAACTGAGTGTTTAAAACCTTTTGGAGCTTGTAATTTTCAATTAAGGTTAGATGACAATGGCTTACCTAAAATTTTTGAGATTAATTCCCGTCATTCGGGTACAACATACATACGTTCTTTGTTTGGATTTAAAGAAATAGAATATATAATAAATTCTGTTCTGTTTAATAAGGAAACTAAATTTGAATTGAAAGAGGGTACAGTTGTCAGGTATTTTGATGAATTTTTTGTTTAGTTATGAGGATTCTAATTACAGGGGTAAACGGCTTCATAGGTAAATACTTAAGAAATCATTTTCAGGGTGGACATGAAATATACTCTATTACAAGAACCTCAAATGAAAGTTTATGTTCAGAAAACGATTATGTAATAGATTTATCTGACGTTAATGGTGTTAAAGAAAAATTTGAGAATAATATTTTTAAGCAAAAAATAGATGTAATTATTCATTGTGCTGCAGTTCTCACCAATATTGATAACAAGGACATAACGGTATTTCATAAAAACAATTCCATAACGGAAAGTATGATCCATATTGCCAGTGTTACAAATACTACAAGAATCATCAATATATCAACCATTGGTGTGTATCCAAATATTAGTGGTACTTATAATGAACAATCAGCTATTGAGCCTTCGGTTAATCATGAATGTCTGTATGGTTTATCAAAAGTTTGTAGTGAAGAACTGTTTAAGTTTTATCTTAAAGATAAGATGCAAGTAATTAATATCAGACTTGGCCAAGTTTATGGACTAGGAATGCGTAAGGATAGAATTTTTTCAATAATGAAGAACGAATTACTCAGAGATAATATAATCACTGTTTTTGGAAAAGGAGAAAGAATTAGTAATTTTATATCTATTGATTATTTTATTGAAAAAATAAAAGGGATTTTACAAAATGATGAAATTCAAGGGACATTTAACCTTGGAGAAAAAAATTTAAGCTATTATAATTTAGCTGAAATAATCATAAAAGAATTTGGCAATAGTTCTTCAAAAATAAGGTTAAGTGAAAAAGGAATTAGATCAAAGGTTATTATAGATTCCTCAAAAATCAATAATTTATAATTCATTTGTCGAGTTTTAAATTTAAATAAAAGCTAAGACAGAAACTAATTAAAATGAAAATATTAAAAACAAACAAAGTGTTTATTATTGCCGAGGCTGGGGTAAATCATAACGGCAGCATGGATTTAGCAAAGAAGTTAATAGATACTGCTGCTAATGCTAAGGTTGATGCAGTTAAGTTTCAAACTTTTATTTCTGAAAATGTCATTTCAAAATACGCTGAGAAAGCTGATTATCAGAAAGTCTCAACTGGTATAAATGAAAGCCAGTTAGAGATGGTTAAGAAATTAGAATTAAGTTTTGATCAATTTATTGAATTAAAAAAGTACTGTGAATCTAAAGGGATCATGTTTCTTTCGACTGCATTTGACATTGATAGTATGCGATTTTTGAAAACCCTGAACATGGGTTTATGGAAAATACCATCAGGTGAGATCACGAACTTAAGTTATTTGCAGAAAATTGGTTCGTATAATGATGAAGTTGTTGTTTCGACAGGGATGTCTACTTTGGGTGACATAGAGACTGCTCTAGAAATACTCGTTAAGGCAGGGACTTCAAGAGAAAAAATCACAATATTACATTGTAATACTGAGTATCCAACACCAATGACTGATGTGAACTTGAAAGCTATGCTGACGATTAAAAATGCATTTAATGTTAATATAGGTTATTCTGACCATACCCTTGGGATTGAAGTGCCTTTAGCTGCTGTTGCTATGGGTGCTACAGTGATTGAAAAACACTTTACTTTAGACAAATCACTTCCAGGTCCTGATCATCTTGCATCATTGGAGCCAGCAGAGTTAATTGCAATGGTTGAAGGAATACGTAATATTGAAAATGCACTTGGCAGCGCTATTAAATTGCCATCTGCATCCGAAAGCAAAAACATTAAGATTGCCCGTAAAAGTATACATTTAGCAAAAGATGTAAAACAAGGTCATGTTTTTAGCATGAATGATTTAACCGTTAAACGACCAGGTGACGGAATAAGTCCTTTATTAATAAATGATGTTGTGGGATGTGTCGCAAAGAATGATATAAGAGAAGATAGCATTTTAAATTTTAAGAATATAGAATGGAAATAGCATTCTTAACTAGTTCCCGCGCAGATTTTGGCTTTTATAAGCCATTGTTAAATTTGTTAAAAAATCAAACTATAATTAATTATAATTTGATTGTTTTTGGAACACACTTATCTCCCGATTATGGCTATACCATAGATAACATTAAAGCTTCTGGTTATGGGAATATAATTGAAGTAAAGGCAATACCAAATGGAGATAAAGCTATTGATATAGTGAAAACAATTGGAAACACACATTTGAAATTTGCTGATTTTTGGGGGCAGAATAATTTTGATATCATACTTTGTATTGGAGATAGATATGAAATGTTTGCAGCCGTATCGGCATCTATACCTTTTAATATACCAATAGCTCACATTAGCGGAGGAGAGGAGACTTTAGGTGCAATAGATAATGTTTATAGGCATTCTTTATCATTAATGGCAAAGTATCACTTTACCAATACTCAATGCAATGCTGAACGAGTAATTAAAATTACAGGATCATCGAAAAATGTTTATCATACAGGATCCTTAGCGGTTGACAATATAAATCAAACCAAGTTATATACTTCAATCGAATTTAAAGTTCTTTTTAATTTCGATTTAGAACAGCCATTTATATTATTTACTTTTCATCCTGAGACGGTAAATTATAAAATGAATTCTGAATACGCAATGATAATGAGCGATGTATTAATGAATTTAAAATGCAATATTTTAGTTACCATGCCCAATGCGGATACTATGGGAGGTATTATTCGAAATGAGTTGTATAAAGTAGCAAATAAGAATAGTAATATATGCCTTGTTGAATCATTAGGATCAGAAGGATATTATTCGGCATTAAATAAATGTGATTTGGTTCTAGGAAATTCATCTAGCGGGATTCTTGAGGCAGCCTCCTTTTCAAAGTATGTTATAAATTTAGGGAATAGACAGTTGGGAAGAGAATATGGGGATAATGTAATACATTGTAAAATTGATAAAGATAAAATTCTTCACGAAATTAAAAATGTTAAAAATTTGACAGCTTTAGACGGTAACAATATATATGGAGAAGGAGATGCACACAAGAAAATATATGAAGTATTAAAGAAAGTCGCTCATGAGAATTCAAAAATTTAGCTTTTTACACTAAAGATTAAGTATATAAATTAAATATTTTTTGAATAAACTAGAAATTTTAACTGTGTATAAAAAACGATGGAATATAAAAATTTAATAATAAATGAAAATAAAACGATTACAGAGGCTTTACTTAAGTTAAACATTATTAGAGATATAAGTCGTTTAATTCTATTTGTTTCTTCAGAGAATGGAACGATAATAGGCTCTCTTACAGATGGCGACATTAGAAGATCATTAGCTAAAGAGCAAAACTTATTAAAAAAGGTAGGTGAAATTTGTAATAGAAATTATGTTTTTAAAGAGGACACTAATGGGTTTATTGAGTTACAATCATTTCATAAACAGAATATAAAAATTTTACCTCTTTTAAATAAAGAAGGAGCTTTGAATAGAGTAATTGATTTAGAAAAGACACAGTCTCTATTGCCAATGGAAGCTATGATTATGGCAGGTGGAAGAGGAAAGCGTTTGAGCCCGTTAACTGATACAGTGCCAAAGCCAATGCTTATATTAGGTGACAAACCAATTATTGAACACAATATTGATAGATTAATTTCTTTTGGAATAAAAAAGATATATATATCTGTAAATTATTTAGGAAAACAGATAGAGTCTTATTTTGGAAACGGTAGTTCAAAAGGAATCCAAATTGAATACATAAGGGAAAATAAATCATTGGGAACAGCAGGGTCCTTATCACTTGTTAATGAATTCAAAACAGATCATATTTTACTAATAAATAGTGATTTATTTACGAATGTTAATTTTGAAGATATGTACTTGAAATTGATGGATGAAAACGCACAAATGGTAGTAGCTTCAACAGAGTATAAAATTGATGTTCCATTCGCAGTTTTTGAATGTGAAAATGAAAAAGTGCAAGGGTTTAAAGAAAAACCATCCTATATCTACCATTCTAATGCGGGAGTTTATATGTTTAAAAAAGAGTTGGTTGATATGATACCTAAAAACAATTATTATAACATCACAGATTTGATGGATAAGATTATTGCTAATGAAGGTAAAATATTCCATGATCCTATAAGAGGTTATTGGATAGATATCGGTAAACCAGAAGATTATATTAGAGCTCAAGAATTTTTGAAACATTTAAATTAAGAGTATGAAAAGTGATATTTTATGGTTAATTACAGCTCGATCTGGATCAAAATCGATAAAAAACAAGAATATAAAATTACTAAATGACATTCCTTTAATAGTATATAGAATCAAATCAGCTTTAAGTATCTCTGAAAAAAAGAATGTTTGGGTTTCAACTGATTCTGAAGAGTATGCTTCGATTGCTAGAAAGGCAGGTGCAAATGTGCCTTTTATTAGGCCTAAGGAATTAGCAAACGATACAGCAACCTCAAATAATGTAGTATTACATGCAATGGACTTTGCGGAAAAGTCTGGCTTTAAATTTGCTTTCATTGGTTTATTAGAACCAACTTCACCTTTTGTGTATTATAACGATTTATTAAATGCAATAAATTTGTTGAGGAATAACAATAAGGCTACTTCCATTGTTGCCGTAAAAGAAACGAGGCCAAATACTTTTTTCATCCAAGATGATTCGGAATATCTCGATATATTATCTTCAAGATTTGAAAAAAAGAAACTTATGGGAAGACAAGAATTTATTACACAAATAACACCTAGTGGTGGCTTTTATATATCGAAATGGGATGATTTTAAGGCAAAAAAAACATTTTACACTAAAAAAACATTACCATATATTCTACCTGAGGAATGTTCTCTAGAAATTGATGAACCGATAGATTGGAGTTTGGCAGAATTTTTTGTCAATCAGAAAGTTGTGGATTTTAAAAATGTTATAAAAAATGAAAATAACACTTAAAAAGGAAGCCCTTCTTAAATATACATTAGATCAAATCGAAAAAAGTTTTCCAGATGGAAAAAAGTATGATAAGATCAATGTATTAAAGTCATTTGAGAAATCAATTAAAAGAATTGAATTCTGTTTTTCTAAAATTAATAATAAATACTTTTATAAAGACAACGAAGTTTATTTTAATCATCTAAATGGGGATCAGTACTCTATGTATTTGTATTTTTTTTCAAATACCTTATTTAAAGATAAATTTGATACTACTTTATGTGAAAAAATATTTTTGTTAAATAAAAAATTATTTGGGATTGATGTTTTTTATGAAATAAATTTACCAGATATTTTTTTGTTTGTTCATCCACTAGGTACCGTAATCGGGAGAGGTAAATTTGATGACTACTTGATTATTTACCAAGGTTGTGGAATCGGAGCAAATCATAATGTTTACCCCACTCTTGGGAAATATGTGACATTACACCCTAATGTTACAATTCTAGGGAATTGTAACATTGAAGAAAATTGTGAATTCGCAGCAAACTCGTTGATAATCGATAAAGACCTGGAAAGTAATACAATCTATTTCGGATCTCCAAAAAATAATTTTAAGAAGAAGAATTTAATAGCTAATAATATTTGGAAAGATGAAAAATAAACTAACAGGTCAAGAATTATGGCAACATGCAAAAACTATAATACCTGGGGGTAATCAACTCTTGTCAAAAAAAGCAGAGAGATTTTTACCAGATTTATGGCCATCATATTATAAAGATGCAAAAGGTTGCGAAATTTGGGATATTTCTGGAAATCGTTACTTAGATTTTGCTCAATTAGGAGTTGGATCTTGTGTATTGGGATATGCTGATGAAGATGTTAATACAGCAGTTATCAATTCTATTAATAGGGGGTCTATGGGCTCATTAAATAGTTATGAAGAAGTAGAGTTAGCAGAACGGCTTATAGATCTGCATCCTTGGGCAGGAATGGCTAGATTCACAAAAACAGGAGGAGAGGCATGTGCTGTAGCGGTAAGAATTGCTAGAGCAGCTTCAGGAAAGGATAAAGTTGCTTTTTGTGGGTATCATGGATGGCATGATTGGTATGTTTCATCAAATTTAGCAGATGCATCAAATTTAGATGGCCAATTATTACCAGGTTTAAACCCTGCAGGTGTACCTAGATCACTAGGTAATTCAACAATCCCATTTAACTATAATGATATTGACAGCTTTAAAGAATCTATAAAAGATCATATAAATGATATAGGTGTCATTATTATGGAGCCTGTAAGAGGAAAGGAACCTAACTTAGGGTTTCTTCAAGAAATTAGAAAAATTGCTAATGAAATAGGAGCTGTTTTAATTTTTGATGAAGTAACGTCTGGGTTTAGAAAAAACATGGGGGGCATTCATTTGTTGTATGGTGTTGAACCAGATATTGCTGTATTTGGAAAAGCTTTAGGAAATGGATTTCCAATTTCAGCTATTATAGGCAAGAAAGAGGTTATGGAATCTGCAACATCTAGTTTTATAAGTTCAACTATGTGGACTGAAAGAACTGGTTTTGTAGCAGCGCTTGCAACAATTGATAAAATGGAAAAATATAATGTTCAAGATGATTTAATTAAATATGGAAAGCAAATTAATGCAGGGTGGAAATCAATTGCTGATAAAACAGGTGTTAATATTCATATTTCAGGAATTGAACCACTAACAAATATTTCTTTTGCTCATGAAAATCCTAATGCCATGCAAACCTATTATGCTCAAGAAATGTTGAAAAAGGGATATTTATTAGGTTCAAGCGTATATTCCACTTTTGCCTATAACACTGATATAATTAATAAGTTTATTCAAGATTCAGAAGAAGTGTTTCATTTAATAAGTCTTACTATAAAGAATAATAATTTAATGAGTTGTCTTCAAGGTGAAGTTATTTCTAAGGGTTTTAAAAGATTAAATTCTTAATTTAATGGTACTAAAGGATAAAATAATAATTGTTACAGGAGGTTCAGGCTTATTAGGAAGAGAAATCATCAATAACCTATCAACTAAGGGAGCTATTGCTATTAATGCTGATATTGGGGTTGAAACAAATCTAAATAAAAACTTACTTAATGTTGATATTACTTCTGAAATTTCAATTATACAAGCGATAAATTTAGTTACTAGTTTTTATGGTAAAATTGATGGCCTTGTCAATAATGCCTATCCTAGAACTAAAGATTGGGGTAGTAAGTTTGAGGATATTACCTTTGATTCATGGAAAATTAATGTAGACTTGCAGATGAACTCTACTTTTTTATTCATCCAGAAAATTATTCCAGAGTTGTTGAAAACAAAAGGAGCTATTGTTAATATGGCTTCAATTTATGGTGTTGTAGGAAATGATTTTTCTGTTTATAAAAATACAGATATGGGTACGGCCGCTCCATATTCTGCTATAAAAGGAGGCATTATAAACTTTACACGATACTTGGCTTCTTATTATGGGGAACAAGGCGTTCGGGTAAATTGTGTGTCGCCAGGAGGTATTTTTAGTAATCAAAATCCCATTTTTGTTGAGAATTATGAGAGGAAGGTACCTCTGGGCAGAATGGGTTATCCTGATGATATTGCTCCTTCAGTGAGTTTTTTATTATCTGATGAAGCAAAATACATTACTGGCCAAAATTTAATTGTTGATGGGGGATGGACCATTATATAATATAAACCAAAAGCTTTCGCAAATGTCAAAACTAAAAAAGTCAAAGGATTCAGCATCGAAAGTTATTTCACTGACAAGATGGAGCAAACTAAAAAGGTGGTTAACGAAGATATATGATGTTTCGTCTTATAAAATAGATACTAAAGTGGATTGGAAAACAACAAAATTACTAATTAATATGAAAAAATGACTAAAACAATTTTAGCTTTTGGATATATTCCTAAAAGTAAGGGAGGAAAGCAACTAACTGGCTTAGCCACTGGAATATTTGATTTACATAATACAGTTAATTTGCTAAATACGGAGTTTAAAGTAATAATAGCTGCAACTGACATCCATCAAAAGAAAATAAATATTGAAAATACTGAAGTAATAGGTTGGAATAAATTTATTTTAATCGGTCATATTCTAAAACACCCTTTGAGATGTTTTTATTTTCTCTTTAAAACTCTACAAGTACAAAAGTTCCGTCCAAAAAATTACCTTTTTAAATTCATTTTTTTAGATTATGCAATTGAACTTACGAAACCTGATGCAATTCATTTTCATGGTAACAGTGGAGCATTACTTTCAACAGGTTTATGGAAAAAAAGCCAAAAAAAAATACTTCGGTTACATGGCATTAATGGGTTCGATCCCAGCATTCCATTCTATAAATTGCAAAGAAAATTAGAGAAATTTGTTACAGGATTGCATTTTGAAAAAGTTACTTTTGTTGCAAAGGGAATACGAGATGAATGGGAGGAGAAATTTGGTAGTTTTAATTGTGAAATGACTACTGTTTTAAATGGATACGACCCTAACGTATTTGCACCAAAAAAAGAAACTGAATCTTGGTTAAATGGGAAGCAATATGATTTAATTACTTTTTCCGGTGTTAGTGAAAGAAAAGGACAAATTAGGGTAGTTGAAGCAATAAATAATCTAAAAAATGAAGGAATAGAATTGTCATATTTAATTATTGGCTATGGTGATAAAAATCACTTAGAGGATATAAAGAAATTTGTTCAATTGCATAATTTAAATGTATCTTTTATTGATTATTTAACACAAAAAGAAATCGTGTTTTATTTACATCAAAGTAAATATTTTATTTTACCAAGTATTACAGAAGGGTTCGGAAAAGTTTACATTGAAAGCATTGGTGCTGGAATACCCGTCATCATTCCAAAACATTTACCATTAGCTAAGGAACCGAAAATTTTATCTGAAATAAACTCGTTGTTTATAGATGGCACTTCAACTGAGAGCATTACAAAAGGGTTAAGGGAAATTTATAAAAAGGAGAAATTAAATTCAAACATGGTAATAAGTAATTCAGTAAAAACACTTCAATGGGGTAATCTAGCGACTGAGTATTTAAAAATATATAAATCCATATTTTGAAAACACAACCAATAATTATATAATGTTAATTTATCAAATAATCTAAAGCGTGTTAATTTATCAAAAAAGCCAATGCGTGTTACTTTCTCTAAATCTAAAATAAAAGAAACCTTTTTATTTTACTATTCCTTTTTTCTGGTTATTTTATTGTTAGCAACGGTAAGCTTTGGTAATCCAAATTTATTATATGTACTAATTTTTGGTTGTGTTTTATTATTTTTTCAACCGGTTTACATAATCCCGGTTTATTTTATCTCATCTCTTGCAAACAGTTATTTTATAGCAGGAGAAGGTATCGGAATAAGTAGATTTACTGGAATTATTTTAATCATTAGCGGTCTATTTTATTTGCAAAAGAATTCGAATATAACAAACAGAAAAAATATTTTTTATATTCTATTTATAACAATCTTTATTATTTTATCTTCACTTTTATCCAATACTGGCTCTTTAGGTTCCCTGTTGTTATTTTTGCAATATTTTACAACTCTAGTAATTTTGAGCCAATTTAAAAATGTAAACCTGAAGCAGCTATCAATGTTACTGGTGTTTTCCTCAATTATTACCATTCTTGTATTAGGTTTTACTCTTAGGGATAATCTAGTTACAATTCAGGCTGAACGATTATCAACAGGCGACGATGTCAATGTAAATCGGTTTGCGATGATGTTAGCCCAGCTTGGTGCTGTTCTTTTTGCTGGATTTTTAATGTTTACTAAAAAGATAATATTCCAACTTTTTTTATTGATCCTTTTATTACTTGATCTCTTTATGATTATACTAAGTGGTTCGCGTTCTGCATTAATTGGAATATCAGGGGCAATGCTAATTATTCTTGTTTTTTTATTAAAGGACCATACAAAAAAAATCATTGTTCCTCTCTTATTTGTTGTAGTTTTTGGTTATTTTTTCGTAGATAAACTCGAACAAATGAATATTCCTTTTATTGATAGATTTACCAAAGAAGGAGTAGAAGATAGTGGTGGTTCGCAAGAGAGATTTGGAATTTGGAAAACACTTGTACCAATAACATTGAGTAATAATCCCCTTTTTGGTAATGGTTTTGGTGCTGAAAATGTAATTGCTTTATCCAAGGAAAATGGATTTGGGAAACCTGCTCATAATTTTCTAGTTGATTTATTTTTACAAACTGGTTTTTTTGGTGTAACCTTATTCTTTTCCTACTTTATATATATTGGCAAAAAAATAAAAAAGTACAGCTCAGAACCACTAATTTTAATTCCATTGTTAATTATACTTACTGCTCTATTAAACGGAGTTGGGGAGACAATATTTCCGGAAAAGCTATTTTGGAATGGTATAGCACTTGCTTTGCTTTACATGAACAACCTGAAACCTGGAATAAAGCAATAACAGACTCTAAATAATATTTAAATGAGTCGCTCTAAAACTCTTTTTAATAACACACTTATTTTTACGATTAGTAACTTTGCATCTAAAGTGTTAGGTTTTTTAATGTTGCCTTTTTATACAAGGGTTTTAACGCGGGAGGAGTTTGGTTCGAGTGATTTAGTGATATTAACTGTTGGTCTTTTAATACCTTTAATAACAATATCTATGTCTGAGGGTGTTTTGCGTTTTACTTTAGATGAGAAAGAGGATAATAAACAGGTATTTTCATTTGGGCTGAAGTTAATTGGGGCTGGTTTTATTTTAATATTGATGTTGTATCCATTAATATCCATGATAATGGCTATTAAGGAATACATAATACTGTTTTATTTATTATATATCAGTCAGGCGTTAAATCTGTATTGTAACCAATTTGTCCGGGGTATCAATAAAATAAAATTAATTGGTTATGTAGGAGTAATTCAAACTATAGTTACTGTTCTTTCAAATGTAATACTTCTAGCAGTTTGCAATTTTGGAATTGAAGGTTTTCTTATATCTATAGTGTTGTCAAATTCCATTGCGCTTTTAACTTTATTCTTTTGGGGCGGCCTAGGAAAGTATATTAGTCTTTTTGCACCAATAAATAAGGACTTGCAACGAGAAATGCTAAAATATTCTATCCCGTTAACACCAAATCGTCTAAGTTGGTGGTTAAATAGTTCTGCCAACAAATATATTATTTCTGGATACTCTAGTATAGCAGAATTGGGTTTGTTTTCTGCTGCCAGCCGAATTCCTTCTATATTAATAACATTTCAAGGTATTTTTATCCAAGCTTGGCAATTATCGGCCATAAAGGAATATGATAGTAAAGACAGTGTAGATTTCTTTAGCAATGTTTATAAACTATATAATATTACAATGTTAATGGGATGCTCGTTGTTAATTTTTTTTATTAAACCTATTTCAAGCTTTCTTTTTGGTCCTGATTTTAGCACGGCATGGAAATTAGTTCCTTTTCTTTTAGTAGCCGTGATTTTTGGAGCTTTAATTGGTTTTTTGAATTCAATTAATCTTGCTGTTAAAAAAACAAAAACACTATTTATGGCTGTCTTGTCTGGCGCCTCCTTAGGCTTACTTCTAAATTTTATTTTTGTTCCAAAGTACGGGGCAATGGCAACGTCGATTTCTACTGCTGTTTCCTTTTTTACGATTTGGTTAATCAGACTTGTAGACACGCAAAAATACATGCGTTTAAAAGTATCGTACTTAAATGACTCAATTTCTTATTTATTGGTTGTTTCGCAGGCAATAATCATAATAACATTTGATATGCCTCAAGCTACTTTATATTCAGGATTTTGCACGGTTTTAATAATGGTTTTCAATTATAAAACGTTGATGTTAATAGCGAAATTTATAACGCAAAAGATTAATCAAATAATTAATAATGAAAAATAAATTTATTGATTTCAAAATATTCTTTTAAAAATTTAATACATATCTCTTATTTTTAAAAATGAATAATTATAAAAACTAGATGCTAAAACATTATTATAAATTAGTCCAAATATTTGAATCAATAATAAACATATTAATTGTTTGTGTTTTAAATCCAATTTATCTATTCAGAAAAATCAGTTTGCCGCGAAGAAGAAATGATATAATCCAAATTCTTGGTAATGGCCCCTCATTAAATGAAGATATTTCTCGAATTGTGGCAAAAAGAAAAAATACATCACTAATGGCTGTAAATGGTTTTGCTGATACTGATTTATTCGTTAAACTCAAACCAGATTATTATACAATAGTTGACCCAACGGTTTTTTTACCTTCTACAAATGAACGAATAATAAAGTTTCAAGAATCAACGATAAAAGCACTTATTGACAAAACCAAATGGGAAATGAATTTCCTTGTTCCTTTCTCAGCAAAAAAAAGTTATTTCATAAACAAACTTGAAGCTAATAATCCGTTCATAAAAATTACTTATTTAAAAAACATACAAATCATAGGTGGTTCACAAAGATTAAATAATTTCTTTTTTACCCACAATCTGGCCAATCCATTTTATATGACTGTATTAATTAATGCCATTTTTACTAGTTTAAAAATGGGTTTTAATAAAATAATAGTTTGGGGAGCTGATCATTCCTGGCACGAAAATTATGAGTTAGGTAAGGATAATTATATTAATAGAATGGACAAACACTTCTCTGATAAAAATGATACTGGTAATTTAATTGTTTTAAAAAAACCGGATGGGTCTCCTGTTACTGTGCATGAAGAGTTTTTAAATATATCCAGTGTGCTAAAAGTATACCATTCCTTAGAATCATTCTCAAGAAAAATAAATTTAAAAATAATTAACTTAAGCAGTAAAACATGGATCGATGCTTTTGTCAGGTCCGATAATTAATTTTATACTATGAAAGTACTAATACTAGCAGGCGGTTTAGGTTCACGCCTTTCCGAAGAAACGCACCTTAAGCCAAAACCCATGGTTGAAATTGGGGGGAAACCTATTCTATGGCATATTATGAAAATATACTCTTCATATGGCTATAATGATTTTGTAATTCTATGTGGGTATAAAGGCTATATGATAAAGGAGTACTTTGCTAACTATTATAGTCATATGTCTGACATAACTATTGATATGACAACAAATACAATTACTCACCATAAAAATCAAGCAGAGCCTTGGAAAGTAACCCTCGTTGATACCGGATTGAATACACTAACTGGAGGTCGTATTAAAAGGGTTCAAGATTATATAGGAAACGAGCCTTTTATGCTTACATATGGTGATGGGGTGGGTGATGTTAATATTAATGAACTCGTTGATTTTCATAAAAAACACGGAAAAGCTATAACCATGACAGGCGTTCAGACTGAGGGACGATTTGGTTCTTTGAAAATAGATGAAAATGAAAAAGTAAAAACCTTTCAGGAAAAACCCAAAGGGGATGGGAGTTGGATAAATGGAGGATTCTTTGTTTGTGAACCAAAAGTTTTGGATTACATTGAAAATGGAGACCAAACAATTTTTGAGAGAGAACCTCTTGAAAAGTTAGCTCTTAACGATGAATTATATACCTACAAACACCGTGGCTTTTGGAAACCAATGGATACATTGCGCGATAAAACACAGTTAGAAGAAATGATAAAATCTGGCCAAGCGCCATGGATAAAATGGTAGATATGAAAACACTTTTCAACGAAGTGTACGAAAACCGCAAGGTATTAGTAACTGGCCACACAGGTTTTAAGGGTGCGTGGTTATGTATTTTGTTAAATAAACTAGGAGCAGATGTCTATGGTTATGCACTTGAACCTCCTACTAAACCCAGTTTATATGTAGAGGCTAAAATTGATGAACTTGTAACATCATTTATAGGTGATATCCGTAATCTTGAATACCTTCGTGAAGTAATAACTAAGGTACAGCCGGAAATAGTAATACATATGGCTGCACAACCCTTGGTACGTGAATCTTACAAAACCCCTGTAGAAACTTATTCCATTAATGTAATGGGAACAGTTCATTTATTGGAGGCTTGTAGAAATACACCAAGTGTTAAAGCAATTGTTAATGTAACGACTGACAAATGCTACGAAAATCAGGAATGGCATTGGGGGTATCGTGAAAACGAACCCATGGGTGGATACGATCCTTATTCGAATAGCAAAGGTTGCTCTGAGTTAGTGACTTCATCTTTTCGGAATTCATATTTTAATCCCCAAAATTATAGTGAACATGGTGTTGCGATAGCAACAGCAAGAGCCGGAAATGTAGTTGGTGGTGGCGATTGGGCTGGAGATCGATTGATTCCTGATTTTGTTCGGGCAATTTCACTTGGTGAAGAAGTAAAAATACGAAGCCCTTATGCAATTCGCCCTTGGCAACATGTATTAGAGCCACTTTCAGGATACCTATCATTAGCTGCAAAATTATTTTCTGAAGGTGCTCATTATTCTGATGCCTGGAATTTTGGCCCTGAAGACAGGGATGCGAAAAGTGTAGAATGGGTGACAAATACTATTTGCCAACTTTGGGGCGAGGGTGCATCTTATATTATCGATACCAATCCTCAACCTCACGAAGCCAATTATCTAAAACTTGATTGTTCTAAGGCAAAAGCAGAACTGAATTGGATTCCAAAATTGGATATCGAAAGCACTCTCAAATCTATTGTTGATTGGAATAAAGGATACTTGGTAGGAATGAATGTAAAAGAAATAACCGAAAATCAAATAAACAAGTATTTTCAAAATGAAAAATCAAAATGAAAAAAATACTTATAACAGGTGCATCAGGATTTGTAGGGTCATATCTTATTCCTAAACTATTAGAAAATAAATATAAAGTTATTATAATTTCAAGATCGCCTAAACTTATTTCAAAAATGTATGGTAAAGCAGTAATAGCTTGTACGGTTGAAGATGAAGAAATAATTTCTAATTTCTCACCTAATATTGCTATTAATTTAGCTACTTATAGTACCTCTTCAGATGATCTTGAATCCCAAAATCAAATGATAGATGCTAATATTGTTTTCCTTTCTAGATTATTACATGTTTTAAAGTTTTCTAAAAATCTTTTATTTATTAATACAGGAACTTTTGCAGAATATTTCTCAAATAAAAGTGAATTAGATCCAGCATATTTTTATTCTGCAACAAAAACAGCAGGTAGATATTTAATAAAGTATTATTCAAAAAACTATTCATTTAAAACTGCACATGTAATACCATACTCTCTATATGGTCCAAAAGATGCTAGAAAAAAGCTTATTCACTTTTTAACTGACTCTCTTAATTCGAAAGTTCCCATAAAAACAACAAAAGGAGAGCAAACCTTAGATTTTATTTATATAAAAGATTTAATTGATTTGTATTTGAGAATTATTGAAAACTCAGATCTCATTAAGGATGGTATTGAGTTTAAAGGTGGTACAGGAATAGGTACTTCGATTAAAGATTTAGTAGGTGTTATTGAAAAAGTAACAAACAAAACTGCAAATATTGAATGGGGTTCTTTACCATATAGAAAACGAGACATAATGTTAGCTATAGGAAGCTGTAAAAATACTGAAACTGTTTTAAATTGGAAAGCAAAGTACACTTTAGAGGAGGGATTAAAAGAGATGTTAAAAATTGATAAAATCATATGAAAATAAAGAAAACAGAAATTGATGGATTATTAGTTATTGAAGGATTACATTTCTCTGATAATAGAGGGGAATTGCTAAAGCCTTTTTCAGAATCATTTATTACAGAAAGTTCAGATTCAATTAACACAACTTTTAAAGAAGTTTGGTTTACAAAATCTCATAAAGATGTAATTAGGGCAATGCACTTACAAACTGGAGTACTAGCCTGTGAAAAATTGGTTTCAGTAATTAACGGTGAGGTTTTAGATGTGATACTTGATGTCAGAACAAAGTCAAAAACTTTTGGCCAATACTTAAGCTTCGAGCTTAATGATACAAATTCTAAATCACTATATATTCCAAAAGGTTGTGCTCATGGCTACAAAGTTTTAAAAAACAATACAATAACGATGTATATGGCCACAGAAATTCATGATCCGCAAAATGATACTGGAATTAAATGGGATAGTTTTGGCTTTAACTGGGACATAAAAAATCCAATAATCTCTGATAGAGACGATAAACTTCAAGAATTTAAATAAAACAAACAATTATTTTCTAAGTTAGAATGAAATTCTAAAATATAAATTTATAGAAATTCAATAAAAAATTATATTGAAATATGGTAGTTAATATTGCATATTCTTCAAGTAATTCATATATGAAATGTACAGGAGTTTCTATTTTATCTCTATACGAAAACAATAAGAACATTCGATATTTGAATGTTTATGTTATTACTTCTAATGTAACAGATGAAAACATATTAAAACTTCAACATATAGCAAACACTTTCAACAGGAAGATAGAATTTGTAAATGCTTCTGATAAACTTTGTGACCTTGGTGAAAAATTTGGACTAGAGCCATTCCGAGGTTCATTTGCTGTCTACTCCACGTTAATTATGGATGATATATTTCCTCTTAAAGAAAAGATTTTAGTCATTGATTCTGACACAATTATAAATGGATCTATTATTGATTTATGGGAGACTAATATTGAAAAACATGTTATAGCCTTAGTCCCCGAAGTAGGCCTTTATGGTAAAATAAATTCATCAGAAGACGATAGTATTTTGTTTAAGCATAATATTTATTACAACACTGGAGTATTATTGTTTAACTTAAAAAAATGGAGAAATGACAACATTAGTGAATTACTAATTTCAGGTATAAAAACTTATAAAAAAAGATTTAGAATATTTGATCAATCAATTATTAATTACTTATTGAATGATAAAATTCTTCGTTTAAAAGTTAAGTACAATTTTTATACTGCTGTTCATGGGATATCATATTCTACTTTACAAAAGAATTTTAATCAAAAGAAAGTTTTTTCAGAAAGCGAGTTTATTGAGGCGAGAAATAACCCTGTAATTGTACATTTTACTGGTTTTCCATTTGAGCGTCCTTGGTATAAAAAAGGAATCACTCCGTATAATTCAATGTATCGAAATTACATTGCTCGAAGTCCGTGGGCTAAAGAAGAATTGGAAAAATTACCAAAAAATGAGAATTTAATTTTACAGTTTTATTATACAACAGCAAGGCTATTAAGAAAACTTGGCTTTTATAATTTATATCATTGGTATAGATATGTACTTGGTCAAAAACTTAAGCAAAAATTAGACGTGATAAAGTCAAGTAACTAAACAACAAAAAGGAAGAGAAATACCTCGCCAACCTTTATTTTAATAAATTACTTGTTTTGTCTATTCTTCAATTTGTAATTATTTAATGTAAAAAACTAAAAAAAATGTTTAAAAATAAAATACTTCTTATAACTGGAGGTACAGGTTCCTTTGGTAATGCCGTTTTAAATCGATTCTTAAATACAGATCATTTTAATGAAATCCGTATTTTTTCGCGTGACGAGAAAAAACAAGATGATATGCGAAACCAGTTAAAAAATGACAAACTCAAATTTTATATTGGTGATGTGCGTGATTACACAAGCATAGAAAAAGCCATGCGAGGTGTAGATTATGTATTCCATTCCGCCGCTTTAAAACAAGTGCCTTCCTGTGAGTTTTTCCCATTGGAAGCGGCAAAAACCAATGTGTTTGGAACACAAAACGTAATTGATGCGGCAACAGCCCATAAAGTAAAGAAAGTAATTTGTTTGAGTACTGATAAAGCAGCCTATCCTATTAATGCAATGGGGATTTCTAAAGCATTGATGGAAAAAGTGGCCATTGCAGCTTCAAGAAATACGTTGGACACCACTGTTTGTTTAACGCGTTACGGAAACGTAATGGCGTCACGAGGTTCTGTGATTCCTTTGTTTATAAAACAAATTCAAGAAGGAAAACCCATTACGATTACCGATCCAAATATGACCCGTTTTTTAATGTCATTGGAAGAAGCGGTAGAGTTGGTCTTGTTTGCTTTTAAACATGGTAATCCTGGAGATTTATTTGTTAATAAGGCTCCAGCATCAACAATAAAAACATTAGCTAATGCAATAATCGAACTTTCAGGTAAAAAAGTTCAAATTATGAATATTGGGACACGACATGGAGAAAAATTGTATGAAACACTTTGCACTAGAGAGGAAATGTTGAAATCTGAAGATATGGGGGATTTTTATCGTATTCCTGCTGATCATAGAGACTTAAATTACGAGCAATATTTTAGTGAAGGCAATGTAGATATTTCAAAAATTGAGGATTATAATTCTCATAACACAACTATGCTTAACATTGAAGGCGTGAAAAAGTTATTAAATAAATTACCTGAAATGAAAAACGCATTTTAAGTATTACATGACTAATCCTTTTCCACATATAATCGAGGGAGATTTATTCAAAGATAACAGAGGTAAGTTGTTTTCATGCAATCAATTCAATATGTCTCGTGTAAAAAGAATGTATTCAATTGAAAATATTAATAGTACTTATATTAGAGGCTGGAAAGGTCATTAAATTTAAACTAGATGGTTTTTTGCATCTAAAGGTAGTGTCATTATAAATACAATTTTAATTTCTGATTTAGAAAATACTCATCCTTGTCCAGTTGTAAATACATTTAAATTGGACGAAAATAATTTAAATGTATTAGAAGTTCCCCCTGGTTTCGCAACATCTCTAAAACAAGATTCAAATGGAGATAGAATATGTGTTTTTGCAGATAATGAAATAGGTGTAAGTGATGATGAAGATTTAAGATGAGAATTATAAAAAAAATATGGCATGAAAAAAATTGGAATAACTGGCGTAAACGGATTTGTTGGACAACATTTATTCAATACTTTATTACAGAATAAAAATATTAGTTTGATTCCTTTTCAAAGAGATTTTTTTGATGATGAATCTAAGATGGATGATTTTGTCAAAAATTGTGATGTTATAGTCCATTTAGCTGGCTTAAATAGATCTAATGATGAAGAGGTTATATTTAATGTTAATATAAGTTTAACTAAAACTTTAATTTCTTCATTAAACAGAACTAAATCTAAGCCACACATAATTTTTGCTTCTTCTACTCAAGAATATATGAACAATGTTTATGGGAAGTCTAAGAAAACAGCAAGATTAAATTTAAAAGACTGGGCACTTTTAAACAAATCAATATTCAATGGACTAATAATACCTAATGTTTTTGGAACATTTGGAGTCCCATTTTATAATTCTTTTATATCAACATTTGCTCACCAATTAATAAATAATGAAGTACCAGTAATTCACAACGACAGTGAAGTTAACTTGATATACGTTGATGAATTAATTTCGGATATTATAAATATTATAAACAACCCTAATTTCAACGACTTCCACCAGATAAAGCATACTAATACCAAAATGGTATCTGAGGTTTTAGAATTACTAAAATCATTTAAAAATGAATATCTAGATAAAGGTCAAATTCCAAGATTAGAGCTAAATTCATTTGAGCTAAATTTATTTAATACATTTAGAAGTCATATTCCAAAAACATATTTTCCAAGAAATTTCACAAAGCACACAGATGATAGAGGATCATTTGTAGAGATAATGCGAGCAGGTGCTGGAGGGCAGTCATCTTATTCAACAACAGTTCCTGGAATTACTAGAGGGGACCATTACCATAGCAGAAAGATAGAACGATTTGCAGTCATTAGCGGAAAGGCATCTATTAAACTGAGAAAAGTTAATTCAGATGAAGTTATTGAGTACACTTTGGATGGGGAAAGCCCATCATATGTTGATATGCCAGTTTGGTATACTCATAATATCACTAATATAGGTAATAGCGAATTAATTACTCTCTTTTGGATAAATGAGCCCTACAATGAAGAGGATTCAGATACATACTTTATGAAAGTAAAGGCTTAGCTAAGAATAAATATTTAATTTAACTAATTACAAAGTGTTATAATACTACTTACAAAATATACGTTATGAAAAAACTAAAAGTAATAACAGTCGTAGGAACCCGCCCAGAAATAATACGTCTATCATGCACTTTAATAGCTTTAGATAAAAGCAATGCCATTGAACATATTTTGGTTCACACAGGTCAAAATTATGATTACGAATTAAACGAAATATTTTTTGATGATTTAGGTTTAAGGAAACCAGATTATTTTCTTGAGGCTGCTGGCAAAAATGCAACAGAAACAGTTGGTAATATTTTAATCAAGATAGATCCAGTTTTAGAAAAAGAAAATCCAGATGCATTTCTAGTTTTAGGAGATACAAATTCTTGTCTATGTGCTATCCCTGCAAAAAAACGACAGATACCAGTATTTCATATGGAAGCTGGTAATCGTTGTTTTGATCAAAGAGTGCCTGAAGAAACTAATCGTAAGATAGTCGATCATATATCTGATATAAATTTAACTTATAGTGATATTGCAAGAGAGTATTTACTAAAAGAAGGTTTATCCCCTGATAGAGTTATCAAGACAGGAAGCCCAATGTACGAAGTGCTTAATAAGTTTTTACCAAAAATAAAAGCTTCTAATATCATCAATAAGTTAGAGTTAACAAAAAATAAATTTTTTGTAGTCTCTGCTCACCGAGAAGAAAATATTAGTAGTCCAAGAAATTTAAATGGTTTGATTGATTCATTAAATCAAATAGCTGAACTATACAATTATCCTATTATTGTCTCAGCACATCCAAGGACTAGAAATATGATAAATGATAAAGATATTAAAACTCACAAAAATATACACATTTTAAAACCTCTTGGCTTTTTAGATTATAATTGTTTACAAATGAATTCCTTTGCTGTTCTCTCTGATAGTGGTACAATTAATGAAGAATCATCCATACTTAATTTTAGAGCACTAAATTTAAGGGATGCTCACGAGCGACCTGAAGCAATGGAGGAAGCATCTGTTATGATGGTTGGTTTGAATTCCGAAAGAATTATTCAAGGTTTAACAGAACTATCTAAACAGGAAATTAAAGAGAACAGAAATTTTAGAGAAGTATCTGATTATTCAATGCCAAATGTTTCTCTTAAAGTTGTTAGGATTATTATCTCTTACGTTGATTATATAAACCAAAATATTTACAAGAAATTTAATTAATGAGAATATTAATAATCAGTCAATATTTTTATCCTGAAAATTTTAAGATTAATGATATTGCTTTTTTTTTAAAAGAAAAAGGATTTGATGTAACTGTTTTAACTAGTAAACCAAATTATCCTGGGGGAAATTTTTTCAAAGGCTATAATTTTTTTAATAAAAATACTGAAATTATAAATGGCGTTAAGATTATTAGAGTACCAACCATTCCAAGATTAAATGGAGGTGCCTTAGGAATGATTTTGAACTATTTATCTTTTTTGTTTTTTGGCTTTTTTGTTTTTTTGTTTAAAATAAAAAATAAATATGATTTAGTTTTTGCAACTCTCTTGACACCAGCTACATCTTTACTTCCAATGATTTGGATAAAAAAAAGATTTAAGATCCCCGTGATTTTATGGGTATTAGATTTATGGCCGGATTCTTTTTATGCTAATACTGGTTTTAGGATAAATCTAGTCAGTAAACTGATAGAAAAGATCTCTGATCAGGTTTACAATAATGCAGATAGTATTTTTATTAGTTCTAATTATTTTAGAAAGCCAATTATTAAAAGATTGAATTCAACTAAGAGATTTAGTTTTTTTCCAAATTGGGCTGAAGATATTTTCTATAATAAAATTAAGAATACATCTTTAGATCAATTTAATTATCCTGAGGGATTTAATATCGTTTTCACAGGAAATATAGGTGAGTCTCAAGGGTTTGAAGACATTGTGGAAGCTGCTAAAATGACTTCACATACTTCAATTAATTGGATTTTAATTGGAGATGGTAGAAAAAGAGAATGGATAAAAAGTCAAATTGTAGATCATAATATCAAAAATATATACATTCCGGGAAGATATCCTTTGGAATTAATGCCATCTTATTTTTCGCTAGCAGATATTCTTTTGATTACTTTGAAAAAAGATGAAGTTTTTTCAAATACCCTACCAGCTAAATTACAACCTTATCTTACCTCAGGTAAACCGATTTTAGGGAATTTGTCTGGCGAAGGTTTAGATATAATTCAAAACAACTCGATAGGCCTGGCCTGTGATCCAGGTAATCCAGCTCAACTTGCGAATTTAGCCATAGAAATGTCATTATTTACAAAAACTAAAATATCAGAAATTAAAAAAAATTGTCTGGATTTAAGTGAAAATATTTTCAATAAAAAAGAAATATTTAAAACACTCATGTCAGAAATAAATTATTACAATAAATAAACTCATGAAAATATTTATCATAACACAAGAAGATAGTCTGGTTATTCCCAAAAATATGCAATTATTAGCCGATGCTAATTTTATAGATATTACTGGAGCATGTATAATTAAATCAAAAAACTCACTTTCAGAAAAAAAGGGCTTATTCATAAGAAACTTTGGTGTTTTCCAAGTTGCCAAGATGGGGCTTATTTTAACTAAAGATAAAATACTAAATATATTTGATTTACTTTTAGATTCTAAATTATTGAAAAACAAAAAAAGTGTAGAGGCATTTTGTAATTACAATAATCTGCCTTTTTTTAAAGAAAAAAACATTAATAATAGTGAATTTGTATCAAAATTAAAAGATTTAGATTTAGATTTAATTGTGTCATTTTCAGCTCCTTCTATTTTTAAATCAGAACTACTTTCTTTACCAAAAAAAGGGTGTATAAATCTCCACTGTTCTCTATTACCAAGGTATTCAGGGATTTTACCTAGTTTTTGGACTTTATTTAATGACGAGAAAGAAACTGGTGCTACCGTTCATTACATGGATGATGAAATAGACAATGGTGATATACTTGGTCAAAAATCTGTTGAGATTTTAAAATCTGATAGCATGTTCGATATTATTAAAAGGACTAAAAAAACAGGTGGTACTTTAATGGTAAATGTTATACATAATATAATGACTAACAACGTAAAATTAATAAAAAATAAAGTTAATCATGAGAATTATCATTCTTGGCCTACAGATATTGATTTTAAAAATTTTGCTAAAAAAAGAAACTTAATTTAATGAAAAAAGCAGTAATATCAATAGATTTTGAAGATTGGTATCATTTAGAGTATTTTAAGGATAATCTAAATGATAAATCTCAGAGTATTCTCGAAGAAGGTACAAATGAATTTATAAATATTATATCAAATGAGAATATTAAAGCTACATTTTTTATTGTAGGTGAACTTATTTCTTCAAAATTAGAATTATTAAAAAAAATAATTAATCAGGACCATGAAATTTCAGGGCATTCATACAATCATATAAGGCCTTTAACTCAGTCTATAGAAGAATTTAAATTAGATTCAACGAAACTTTTACTAGAATTAAAAGATAAGCTAAATATAACTAACCCTGGTTATAGAGCTCCTTGTTTTAGTCTTGATAATCAACGATTGAAAATTCTTAAAGAATTGAACTATTCTTATGACTCTAGTAAAATATCTACAGGATTTCATCCTCTGTATGGAAGTATAAACATTGAGAATTATAAAAAAATATCTGATAATGTCTACTCAGACGAAACTTTTACAGAATTTGAATTACCAACTCAAAGGTTTTTAAGTAAAAATGTTCCTATTTCAGGAGGCGGTTATCTTAGAATTTTACCTTGGTTTCTGTTTAGGTATTTATTGAAAAAATACTTAAAGGAAAATGATACTTATTTCTTTTTTATTCATCCATTTGAATTAACAAATAAAAATGTTTCATTATCAAAAGATTCTTCAATTACATCTAGATTAAGGTTCAGCATTGGAAGATCTAAAGGGGTATTACGTTTCAGAAAATTAATCAAAATTTTAAAAGATGAAGGCTTTGAGTTTATAACGTTTTCTGATTTTAATAAAGAAATAAATAATTTAAATTAAAGAAATGAATTTAACTAGACTAATACCACAAAAAATAAACTTTAGTAAAAGTATTTCTAATCATCAAGTTCTACTAAATAGAAATATATTAAATAAAAATATACTTGTTATTGGTGGGGCTGGAACAATAGGGTCTAGTTATATCAAACAAATATTAAAATACAAACCTTCAAAAGTAACTGTTGTAGACATTAATGAAAATGGATTGACAGAACTAACTAGAGATCTAAGAAGCTCCAATTTATTGGATTATAATCCAGAATACATTACTTACCCAGTAAATTTATTGAGCGACACGTTTGATAAGATTTTTAACACCGAATCATGGCAAGTAGTAGCTAATTTTTCAGCACACAAGCATGTGCGATCTGAGAAAGATAAAATTTCTGTTGAGGCCTTAATTAAAAACAATGTCTTTGGTGCCATGAAATTATTAAATTTATCCGAATTAAATCCACCAAAATATTTCTTTAGCGTATCTACTGACAAAGCAGCCAACCCTGTGAATATTATGGGGGCATCCAAAAGTCTCATGGAGAAATTAATTCTATCAAAGAAGAATGATTTTAGAGTGTCAACTGCTCGTTTCGCCAATGTTGCATTCTCAAATGGAAGTTTATTAGATGGCTTTATATATAGGTTAAACAAAAAACAACCATTAAGCTGCCCTTCAGACATAAAAAGATTTTTTGTTACTCCAGAACAATCGGGTCAAATATGCTTATTAGCTACATTTTTAGGAGAAACTGGAAATATTTTCTTCCCTAAATTAGATTTTCATAAAGATCAAATTTATTTTAAGGAGATCGCCTTAGACTTTTTAAAAGAGAAAGGCTTTGAACCAGTATTAGTCAAGTCAGAAAAAGAAGCAAAAGATTTTGATTTTGAGAAGAATCCTGCAAAGTATCCTATTTATTTTTTTAAAACAGATACTTCAGGAGAAAAAACATTTGAAGAGTTCTTTACTGAAGAAGAAGATTATGAAATTAATAAATATGATTCCCTAGGTTTCATAAATACTCCGGATATTAGAATATCTTTTGAAGACGTAGCAGCTGATTTTGAAAAGGTGTTTAATAATCTTAATTCAGAGAAGTCAGATATTGTAACTATTATTAAAAAATATGTACCTGATTTTATGCACATAGAAACAGGAAAACACTTAGATCAAAAAATGTAAATTATGTACAAGTCTCTAAAACGATTATTTGACATAGCAGTTAGTCTTTTTGCGATTGTTCTACTGACCCCGGTATTAATACCCGTTGCTATTATTCTGAGATGTAGCGCAGAAGGCTATGTGTGTTATTTTCAGGATCGGATAGGATTGAACATGTAATACTCCTCCCGAAGTTGTACTAATTTAGCCTTTTTGTATGGAGGATTTTAATTTTTCATAGGGTGTTTTTCCTTCATGAGCACCGTGTGGTCTAAAGTTGTTGTAGAAAGTTTCCCAGTCCTTTAATTTACGATTTAGATCCACATCATTTGTGTACTCAAGGAGCTGATAAAACTCCTTTCGATCAGTTCTGTGTGAGCGTTCAACTTTTCCATTCAATTGAGGTGTACCTGGCTTAATATACGAGTGTTTCATGCCTAAATCTTCAACATGCCAATGGAACTTTGCTTGGAACTCATGTCCGTTGTCAGTTCTAATGTTGTTTATTCTAAAAGGAAAGAGTTTAATCACATAATCCAGAAAGTCAATAGCGTTAGCTTGGGTATGTCTGTCGTAGATTTTTAAAGCTCTAATGCGCGTAGCATCATCAATAGCGGTGTACTGATAACGCTTAATCTTCTTCCCATCTTTCATGAAGATATTGATCTTTACATCAACTTGAACCTGATGTCCAGGGGTCTTCTTATTGTAGCGTTTACTATGGAGACGACGTCTAGGTGTTCCTGGCTTTAGCCTTGCCATACCGTGCTTGGTAAGAATCCTTGTTACACTAGATTCAGATACAGTGATACCATGATATCTTTCTAAATACCATACAATTCTCTTACTGCCTATTTTCTGTTCTTTACGAAGCTTGAGTACTAAATCAATTGTTTCTTGAGGAACACGTCTAGGGTCTTTACTTCGGTCGGGAGCCTGTCTTAGCAGCTCTTTGAAGCCTCCTTTCCTGTATTTCTTTTTCCAATGATAGTAGGTTGATTTACTGACATGGAAAAGGTCGATTGCCTTCTTGTCACTGCCGCACATCTCTGCGTAACTCAATACCATTTTCTTGAAGTGCAACTGAGCTGTTTCTTTTATAGTCTTGTCCATAATATGTTAATTTACTCTCCAATAGACTAAGGTCCAACTTATAGAGAAGTATCATAATTATTAACTTCGATTATAATAAAACTAAAACATGGAGAAAATTAAAGAACTCATAGGATTCATCCGCGAAAATCAAAATAATGATAAGACGTTAAAGTCTTTGTTTGCGTCGCAATTTCTTAGCAAGCTTTCCGAGGATGAATTAGCCGGTTTGAAAAGATCTATCGAAAAGGAAATGGCTTCACGTCAGCAAGGATTAATTGATGAAAAAATACTGTACCTGGAGTCTTTGGGATACAAAGTTGAAAAATAGATTTGTCGTCAGAGGTGGTTTGTTTTTATGGTAGATTGAGAAGCTCTTGTGTGAGATGGTCCCGTTTGTTAAACAGCTTTTTGGTTAGTTAAAGTTAATGATTGATTTTAAGCAGCCAAGGAATAGACCTGGTAAGGTGTTTTGTCTTGAAGCGAAGAATGATCTCTGCGTAGGTTATAATAGTCTATGAACTCGCTGCAAGCTTTCTCTACCTGGTGTCCATTGCAGAGTTCTTGAAGGTACAGTTTCTCGTATTTGATGGTTCTAAAGAACCTTTCGATGTACACATTGTCAATGGCCCTTCCTTTTCCATCCATGGATATTTGGATGGGTCCTTTGGATTTAATGAAGTCTATGTACTCACTAGAGGTAAACTGACTGCCTTGATCGGTATTGATGATTTCAGGAGTTCCGTAACTCTTGAAGGCCACTTCTAAGGTAGCATTCACCCAAGAAGTTTCCATGGTGTTGGATAAACTCCAGCCTACAATGTATCTGCTCTTAAGGTCTATGATGGCCAGTAGATACATGTACCCTGTTTTCATTGGGATGTAGCTGATGTCCATCGCCCATACTTGATTGATACGTTCCACCTTTAAGTTGCGCAGCAGGTAAGGATACTTGTACTGCGCAGGATCAATAACGGTGGTCCGTGGACGACAGTAAATGGTCTTTAATCGCATGACTTGCATTAGACGACGTGTACGCCTTCTTCCAATATCAAAACCGTGTTTACGCAGCTCATTACGCATTCTACGCGTCCCGCGTGTAGGATCCTGGATGTAAAGCTCATCCAATACCCGCATCATCTCCAGTTCTTCACAGGGAACCCCTTTAGGCACGTAATAAAGCCGGCTTCTAGAAAGGTTTAGCAATCTACATTGGTGCGCAACGGAGACCTCTGAACCCTGCATATCTACAAGCTTCATCTTTTCTGACGTCGCCATCATTTGAGTTTTTTTTTATACCAGTTGTTCTCAAATTTCAGCTCGCCCATCTGACGAAAAAGCTCGTCCCGCTCCGTTTTGAGCTGCTCCAACTCCTCGTTTTTCTTCTTGTCGCTCTCAAAAATAGACGCACTCTGCTCCAAGAATTGCTTCTTCCACTGCGTAATTTGCGCCGGGTGAAGCTCATACTCCTGAGCCAGTTCCGATACCGTTTTTACTCCTTTAATCGCCTCTAAGGCTACTTCAGCTTTGAATGCCGAACTGAATACGCGTTTGGTCCTTTTCATAGTTTCGCAATTTATAATTTCTAAATCGCTGTCCTAATTTTTGAGACCAGCTCATGTGAAACTTAATGCGGCAGCGGTTTCAAATAGTTGTTATAGACTCTTAAATCGTTCCTAACATCTTGCAGTGATGGTTTTGGTAAAAGCTAAAACCTATATGATCAGTCTAGAAAGGTCCTTTGGGTCAAGGCCATCACACATGTGACTCACAATGGAACTTCGTTTAGAAACTGATAAAACTCGAAATGTTAGTGCTACTCACTAATCATACGTCAGAGTAACGGCAAGTATTCTGTATGATTGCGATAAGTAGTGCGGAAAAAGTAAAAAACCAGCATTAGCTGGTTTTCTTGTTAAGGAATATTACCTAATCATTCCTGCAGCAACAGTTTCGTTCGTCGTTTCATCTACTAAGATTAAACAACCGGTAACACGGTTTTGATTGTATTCGTCAGCGAATATTGGTTTAGTTGAACGAATCTTTACTCTGGCGATGTCATTCATTTTGATGTCTTTGTCCTCTTCCAACCTGTGGAGTGTATTAACATCCATCTTGTATTGAATCTCCGTAATCATTGCACGCGCCTCTGTCGTTGTGTGTCTGAGGACATATTTCGCGCGTGGACGTGGAGGAGCGGCATTCAGCCAGCAAAGCATGACATCCAGATCTTGCTGTCCCTCTGGACGGTTTTCACTGCGTACGAGCATATCCCCTCTGCTGATATCTATATCATCAGTTAAAGTTAGTGTCACTGACATGGGCGGGAATGCTTGTTCTAACTCCCCAGTAAGGGTGTGGATGCCAGAGATGGTGCTTTCCATTCCTGAGGGCAGTGCAACTACTTTATCTCCTTTTTTGAAGACTCCACCAGCTACGCGACCTGCATAGCCTCGGAAGTCATGGTATTGGTCGTTATGAGGACGAATGACTGTTTGTACAGGGAAGCGACAATCGCGCAAATTATGATCAGATGAGATGTGTACTGTTTCTAGGTTGTGAAGCAGGGTGCCACCTTCGTACCAGCCCATTTTTTCGCTTCTAGTTACTACGTTGTCTCCGTGGAGGGCAGACATAGGAATGAAGCGGACGTCTTGGACATTGAGCTTGGCAGCGAAGTCAGTGTATTCTTTCACCACCTTATCATAGGCTTCTTGGCTGTAGTCTACCAGGTCCATCTTGTTGATACACACGAAGACGTGTGGGATCTGTAGGAGGGAAGCAATGAAGGTGTGGCGCTTCGTTTGTTCGATCACGCCTTTGCGTGCATCCACAAGGATGAGGGCAAGGTTGGCGGTGGAAGCACCTGTGACCATATTGCGGGTGTACTGAACGTGTCCGGGG
>Ga0209532_1000448_pt1 | contig 35563 bp, 32 predicted proteins | sample COG_02_FD_184746 | JGI IMG/M metagenome (GOLD analysis project Ga0209532, IMG submission 184746) | Pelagic Microbial community sample from North Sea - COGITO 998_met_02 (SPAdes) (version 2) | ecosystem: Environmental > Aquatic > Marine > Neritic zone/Coastal water | place: Helgoland, sampling... | reverse complement strand
GTGGTGTGTTTTTCCAGTTCTCTACAGAAGGATTAACCTTTGTAGCTACAGATGCACATAAATTAGTAAAGTATACTCGTACAGACGTTGCAGCCTCTCAAAGCGCAGAATTTATTATGCCTAAAAAGCCTTTAAATTTATTAAAGAGCATCTTGGCAGGTAGTGAGCAAGAAGTTACCATAGAGTACAATGATAGTAATGCAAAATTCACTTTTGATCAAACAGTGCTTATATGCCGCCTTATAGACGGTAAGTATCCAAACTATGAAGCTGTGATCCCAAAAGAAAATCCAAACAAATTAAGTATAGACCGTAATTTGTTTTTAAACAGTGTACGTCGTGTTTCTATTTTTTCTAATAAAACCACACATCAAATACGTTTAAAGATAGCTGGGGCAGAGTTAAACATCTCTGCGGAAGACATAGATTACAGCAACAAAGCAGAAGAACGCCTCACTTGTGATTACCAAGGAGATGATATGCAAATTGGGTTTAACTCTCGTTTTTTAACAGAAATGTTAAACAACCTAACTAGCCAAGATGTTTCTCTAGAAATGAGCCTGCCAAACCGCGCAGGAATTTTAACTCCTGTAGACGGCCTAGACCAAGGAGAGCTTGTAACTATGCTGGTAATGCCAGTGATGTTAAATAGCTAGTTTAAAAATTACTAATAAAAAAAGTCTCGCAAATTGCGAGACTTTTTTTGTGAATTGAAATCAAGCTATTTAATAAAATCAATGTTCATAAAATACACTGGAGGCTCCTGATTATTGACTTTAATTGCATTTACAATAGGAATCACTACACTAATAATACAAATGGCAATAAGGGTGAGTATTCCAAGGCCAAAAACAAATATCAAGGGTATGGAAAGTAGACTATACACAATAAGGCTTAATTGAAAGTTTACAATCTGTTTTCCTTGGATGTCCATACTAGCTACTTTATCTTTTTGGGTAAGCCACAAAACAAGAGGCACCACAAGGCCTCCAAAACCAGAAATATAGGTTAAGAGTTGACATAAGTGGGTTGCCACAAGTAGGTTATTATCTACCCTTTTAAAATCTTGGTTGTACTGCTCCATAAAAATTAAAATACATATTTAATTAAAAGCGTGGTAATACCATAGGCGGCTATAGAGACGCCTAAAAAAATAAGGATGCTTTTAACTAGTGGGTTGCTATTTGGTTTTTGCTGGGTCATGGTATAAATTTTATACTATTAGTAGCTGTTTTATTATAAATGTTACACCGGCGAGTTAAGATGGTTATACTCTAGCATAAATGTTTATTTTTGCAAACTAATTACAGATATACTACAGATACCTATGACACATCATGACACTATAGTAGCACTTGCAACTCCCTCTGGCGCGGGAGCTATAGCAGTTATAAGACTATCTGGAGAGGACGCTATTAATATTGCCTCAAAAATATTTCATTCCATATCTGGAAAAGACCTTACAAAGCAAAAAACCCATACGGTACATTTGGGCCACATTAAAGATGGCAATAGAATATTGGATGAAGTACTAGCCACGGTGTTTAAAAACCCAAATAGCTATACCGGTGAAGACACCATAGAGTTTTCTTGTCATGGAAGCTCGTTTATACAGCAAGAAATCATACAGCTGTGTTTGCGTAAAAATGCAAGAATGGCAACCCCAGGAGAGTTTACTCTGCGCAGTTTTTTAAACGGCAAGATGGATTTAAGCCAAGCAGAGGCTGTTGCAGATCTTATCTCTAGTGATAGTGCGGCAAGCCACCAGTTGGCCATACAGCAAATGCGTGGTGGGTTTTCTTCAGAGATAGCAGCCCTTAGAGAAGAATTGTTAAACTTTGCCTCTCTCATTGAGCTAGAACTAGATTTTGCTGAAGAAGACGTTGCCTTTGCCAACAGAGATGATTTTCAAAAATTAATTACTAAAATATCCTTTGTATTAAAACGCCTCATTGATTCATTTGCTACAGGAAATGTCTTAAAAAATGGGATACCTGTTGCCATTGTTGGAGAGCCTAACGTAGGTAAATCTACCCTTTTAAATGCTCTTTTAAACGAGCAGCGTGCCATAGTGAGCGATATTGCCGGAACCACTAGAGATACCATAGAAGATGAAATAAGCATTGGCGGTATTAGCTTTAGGTTTATTGATACCGCAGGAATTAGAGAAACTACAGACACCATAGAAGGCCTTGGCATAAAAAAAACATTTGAGAAGATAGACCAGGCTCAGGTAGTTGTTTTTTTAATAGACAGCTCCAGATTATTATCTGGTGAGGTAACGGTAGCAAATTTGCAAATAGAGATAGGTAAAATTAAAAACAAGTACCCTCAAAAAGCACTTATAGTTGTTGGTAATAAGGCAGATATTATTACAAGTAAAGAAAAAACACACTTAAAAGACAGCATAGATTCTCTGCAATTAATTGCTGCAAAAACGGGAGAGGGCGTTGAGGGCTTAAAAACATCTTTGCTAGAGTTTGTAAACACTGGGGCGCTTAAAAACAATCAAACCATTGTAACTAACACAAGGCATTATGATGCGCTGTTAAAAGCATTAGAAGAAATCACTAGAGTACAAGAAGGTATTGACGCGGGACTAAGCGGAGACCTTATGGCCATAGATATAAGACAAGCCTTGTATTATTTTGGAGAAATTACCGGTGAGATTACCAACGATGATTTACTAGGCAACATCTTTGCCAATTTTTGTATTGGTAAGTAAAGACAGCTGTTACGTGATTTTATAGATTAGTAAAAATCTGCGTGTACGCGCCTATCTCCAAGATTGAAATTTAATCCTACAGAGAAATTTAAAAAGCCTCCAACTAGACCTTCTGGTTCAATAGAAGAAAAACTTCTACCCGCATAATCATAATGCTGTTTAAAATTGACGATATAGCTTAAATCTGTGGTAAGGGCAAGCCCTCTTGTTAATTTAAACATGGGTCTTATACCAAGTATGATGTTTCCTATACGGTCTATCCCTGTTTGAGTTTTTGAAGTAGCAAAGGTGCCACCAAGGCCTCCATGGAGTTGTATCTGGAAGGTTCCTCTTCTATTAAATCTAATATTAAAAAGCTCAGAAACGTTAAAAACTGCCTCTAGACCTAAACGATAAAAACTGGAAGCTAAACTAGAGCCGTCATATTGAAACCGATCATAGGAGTAGCTTAGTTTAAAACCATATAGCTCACTCACCATATACCTAGCGCCAATATCAAAGTGTTTTGGGCCTGCAAAATCAGCTGCGCCAACACCTTCAAAAATGGGTTTAGCAAAGCTGGTAGGAGCTATTGGATAACTTAAACCAAAAGAGGTTTCTAATGAAAATTTATTAAAATTATCATTTTGTGCAAGGGTTGTAAAAGAGCAACAAATAAGTAGGGAAAAAATGAAGTTTTTCATGTATAATATATAAGTTAAAAAACATCTAGATGTTTTTTGGGGAATATCAAAAATATCTAATTAACTTAATTTAAACGTTAAAAATTATAATTAATTGTTTTAATATATTTGCTTATGTTTTTTTAAGCAGGGTTTTAAAAAATGTAAAAATAAGTTTTAAAAGACAATACTACTGCTATGTCAAAAAAAGGAAGCGCCAAAAACACCAAAAACAAAGCAAAGCACGCAAGGCTTATGTCTCAAAAAAAGAATAAACTAGCCAATGAAAAAATTGCTAGAAAAGCAAAACTAAAAGCATTACAAGAAAAGATAAACAAGGGTTAAAGTATAAATGAGCCGAAGTATACTTATGCCAAACCTATGGCAAATAGCGTGGTTCCCCAAACAATAAGAGATGAGATAATAATACCAATTGCATTTGCTTTAAAAGCAGTTTTGGTCTCTACTTTAAAAATATAACCTGCAATACTACCAGCATAAACGCCAGTTCCAGGCAATGGGATCATTACAAAGAATATCAAGCCCCAAAAGCCATATTTTTTAATTTTATCTCCAGAGCCTACTTTAGCTCTTCTGGCAATCCAGATTGCCATTTTTTTATAAGCGTGCCATCGTAAAAGATTGCGATTAATGTGTTCTAAGAAAAACATCATAATAGGAAACACCAATATATTTCCTAAAATAGAGATAAACAATACCCAAAAGATATTTAAATCATGTAAGATACCGTAAGGGATACCCACTTTGGCTTCCCCAAAGGGTGATATACTCCATAAAAAAGTAATAATAGAATCTTTAATCAAGGGGCTGTTTATTTAAAGTAAAGATAGCATAACCTTAGCCTTAGTAACAAGCTAATAAAAGATTTATGAAACTTTTAGCTTTTCTATAATGGCATCTACACAATTAATGCCATCTATAGCCGCAGATATAATACCGCCGGCATAGCCAGCACCCTCTCCGCAGGGATATAGACCTTTTACATCTATATGCTCTAGGGTGTCTTTGTGGCGGGGTATTAATACAGGAGATGAGGTTCTACTCTCTGGGGCATGCAAAACTGCTTGGTTGGTGTAATAGCCGTTCATTTTCTTTCCAAAAGCTACAAAGGCCTTTTGCAGGCGCCCAGTTATTAATTTGGGTAGTACTGTATTTAAATCTACAGAGACAATCCCTGGTTGGTAGGAAGTTTTTGGAAAATCTTTTGAGATGTTCCCTTCCACAAAATCTACCATTCTTTGGGCAGGAACACGCTGCGTTTTACCAGCTGCCACCCAGCAAGCATGCTCTACTTGTTTTTGAAAGTCTAGACACACAAAAGGATCATTTGGGGTGTAATTTGGCAAGTCTTGAGGGTTTACACTCACTACTATGCCAGAATTGGCATAGGGGTTGTTGCGTTTACTGGGGCTCCAGCCGTTGGTGACTACCTCCTTTTGGCTAGTAGCACAAGGAGCAATAATACCTCCAGGACACATGCAAAAAGAGTACACTCCCAAGCCGTCTACCTGCTCAACAAGGGCATAAGAGGCTGGCGGCAAATAAGGATTCTCTGCATCTCCGTGGTATTGTATGGTATCTATTAACTCTTGCTGGTGCTCTACCCTAACCCCAATGGCAAAGGGTTTGGCCTCTAGGGCTATATTTTTTTTATGTAGTAGATAAAATATGTCTCTTGCAGAGTGCCCTGTGGCAAGAATCACCTCAGAGAATGGGTAGTTATCTGTATCATTAATTTGAAGCCCTGTAATGGTGTTGTTTTTTATAGTAATGTCAGTCATTTTAGCATTAAAATGAACTTCTCCACCTGCGGCAATAATAGCTTCACGCATTGCGGCGATAATTTTGGGGAGCTTGTTGGTACCTATATGTGGGTGGGCGTCTACCAAAATATCTGGATCTGCGCCAAAATGCACAAACCACTCAATGGCTTTTAATACATTGCCTCTTTTTTTACTTCTTGTATAGAGTTTTCCATCACTGTAGGTACCGGCGCCACCTTCTCCAAAACAGTAGTTAGACTCAGGGTTTACAGTTTGCTCTTTGTTAATAATAGCCAAATCTCTACGGCGCGCTCTTACATCTTTACCTCTCTCAAAAACAATAGGCTTAAGACCAGCCTCGATAGCACGAAGGGCTGCATACAGCCCGGCTGGGCCTGCGCCAATGATGGCTATTTCTTTTTTAGCAGAAACATCTTGCGCTATAAAAGCAGGGATAGCTTCTTTTTGCTCGTTTTGAAGCCAAAACTCTACTTGCAAATTTATTTTAATAGGTACCCGTCTAGCATCTATAGATCTTTTACGGATGCGCCACTGGCTTATATCATTGGCATATAATTTAGCCTTGGTTAGGGCAAGCTCTTTTATAAAGGGGGCATCTTCTTGTTGGCGGGGTAAAACAGAAATTTGCACTAGTGTACTCATACGCTAGCAAAGATAGTAGAAAAGAGCCTTAGAAATTTAAAAACCCATGCTATTAAAATTGTACAAGATTTTAAAAATTACCTGTTTTTGAAATGCTTAAAAAAGCGCCAAAATTTTGGGGTCTATAGGTGCCTGCGTCAAAAGCAAAACTTGCAGATACATCAAAAGGTAACTTAAAGACATCTTGAGGTATAACTAGGTCTAAAATTCCAGAAAACTGGTAAGGGTTAGGGTCATACTCCTGGCCAAACCACCCGTAATAGGTGGTGTGGCTTAGAAGTATTTTATAAGGCAAAGATTTCAAAAAACCATTGGCACCAATGTTAATGGCCGCAAATCTATTGTCTCCAGCTATTACGCCGCTTGTAATACCATTGTCATCTATGGGTTTTGGCGTAAAATAGGGAGACCCTATGGTATTGCCGTGGTAGGTCCAGCCAGATTTATAAATACCGTTGTTAAAATAATTATCTGGACCAACGTCAGACCTTGGTATGTTACTCATGTTTTTTGTGTACGTAAACTCTAACAAGACACTGTTTACTAAAGATTTATTTTTTTTAAAATCTACAAATACACCATACAAACCATCTTGCCAGTTACTCATCTCTCTGCCAGAGGTATCCTCAAAAGGGTGCGAGTAATAAAAATTAAACCCTATGTTTTCTTTGTTGTAGTTAAATTGTAATACGTAAGCCCCAACATGATTTCCAAGAGCATTAAATTGGTCATTCTGGGTTGCGCCATCTCCACCTTCTGCGCCAAAGATAATTTTAACATAGTCTTTAATTGATGCAGGTTGCGCGCCATACTGTGGTGAGGTCCCTCCCCACTGGGCGTAATGATCTAAACCTGCTATAACCTCGAATGTTGGGCTTAATCTAGTTTTAAAATAAAGGCTTTTATGATGCAAATTGGTGTTATCTACAAACCTGGTATCTTCCATAAAATAATGGGCAAAGTTTGCTTTAACTGTAAGCCAAGATTTTGCAAAAGGAAGAGTAACATAGTTATTGGTTTTAATGTTTATCCCTGGCATTGCTCTCGCATTGATAGATTTTATGATATTCCCGTTTGAGGAAGACAAACCTTGCCAGGCTAAAGGATCATTTTTGGCGCCAAGATCTAGTACAATGTTTTTAAACCTTACACCCAAGTACAGCTCGTTTAATAAAGTTTTGTTTTCTTGGGCTATAAAACCAGTGGCGCTGGCTTTGTAAGATATATCAAACAAGGTATCAGAGGTATCATAGTCTTTAAAAATAGCGGTATTTAAAAGGCCGTAATCACTATTAGGAACACTACCATGCTGGTTTGCAACTAGCCAAAAGGGCAAGGTGGTATCACTAGAGAGACCCATACTTGAATGTATAGTGTAATTAACATCTTTGGATTGGCTTTTTAAAGAAAAAACAATTACAAAACATAGTAAAAAAAGAGATATGCGAGTTTTCATAATTGTAGTGTTTTTTATACTTTAATTAAGTAAAAATATCAAAAGCAAATATAGATTGAAATAAGCTAGCTGCAAAAATAGCATTCGTAAAATATGTTGTATTTTTGATTAACAAAACTAATAGATTTTATAACATGTTTGATTTTTTTGCAAAACATAAAAAACCATTATTTAAGGGCTTGTGTGATATACATAACCATCTTTTACCTGGTATAGATGATGGTAGTAAAAGTGTTGGCATGTCTTTAAAGATGTTAGAGAAGTTTGAAGCTCTTGGTATTACAAGTGTACTTCCTACGCCCCATGTATATCAAGATTTATATCCAAATACACCCACTACTATTAAAAATGCTTTTGAGATTTTAACTGAAAAAACTTCAAAAATAGAAAGCCCAAAAATAAAATCTTACGCGGCTGAATACATGATAGATGAAGTTTTCATGAAAAATTTGCAAACCAACATGCCTGCTTTACTGTTAAATAACGAATATATTCTGGTTGAAATAACCTTTTTCTCAGAAACCACAAGGCTGGTAGAAGCTGGTTTTACGCTGCTACAAAATAATATTACTCCTATTTTAGCCCATCCAGAGCGCTATCACTCAATACCCACTATAAAAGAGTACAAGGAGTTAAAAAACAAAGGCTTTTACCTGCAATTAAACGCGCTTTCGCTCATGGGCCATTACGGGCCTGAGGTAAAACAAAAAGCAGAAAAACTCTTAAAAGAAGGATTGTATGATTTTGTAGCCACAGATGCCCATAACCCGCAACATTTAAAAACCCTGCAAAATCTAAGCCTATCAAAAAAACAAGGGATACAATGGGAGGCTATTAGAGAGTTTCAACTCGCAGCGTTTTCTTAAAAAAATAGCATAAAAAAAACCACCCAATTGGGTGGTTTTTTTTTATGCTTGTACTAGATTTAGCTTTCTGTATCTGCATCACTACCATAACCATAACCATAGCCATAATTGTATGTATAGCCGTAACTATAGCGATATTTATACCCGTAGTTTGAACCTGTGAGACCCCCAGATCTAAGGCCATTTAATACCATACCAAAAGGAGGTACGTTTTCTCTTTGTTGCATATTTAATATAAACGAGAATGTCTTTTTCTCTGAATATTGAGACCTTGTTACATAGACCACAGAGTCACTAAGCGGCAAAAGAGCAGTGGTATCACTCACTAATAGCAGTGGCGCAGAATCTATAATTATTAAATCATAGCTTTGCTTTAATATATCTAGAAGCTCTTTAGTGCGTGAGCGCATTAAAAGCTCTGATGGGTTTGGAGGTATAGCTCCTGTAAGCAGGTAGTCTAAACCACCAGATTTAGCAGCTTTTGTAATTAAAGAATCTATATCATTAAAATTCTCGTTACTTAAATAGGTAGTAAGCCCTATGTTTTCTCTTTTTTGGTTTAAAAATTTATGTAATTGGGGGTTTCTTAAATCTGCGCCAACCAAAATTACTTTTTTACCTAGTGCCGCATAACTCTTCGCCAAATTGTAAGACACAAAAGACTTTCCCTCTCCTTTAATAGTTGAGGTAACACATATAACATTTGTGGCATCTGTTTTTAATTGGAAGCTTAAACCAGAGCGCAGTACTCTTGTAGATTCTGCAATAAGCCCTCTCCCACTATCATCTAGATCTTCGGTGTTTTCTGCAAAGGGTATTTCTCCAAGTACTGTAATTCCTTTTAGACCATTTTCTAGATCATCTCTAGTATTAATTTTGCTATCTAACATCTTTAATAAAAATAAAATACCAAAAGGAACAAGCAAACCTAATAATAAAGCAGCCAGATATATTATCTGCACTTTAGGTGCTATAGGATATCTAGCTGATACTCCGTAGCTCAGTAATTTAATATTTGGCAGGGCAGAAATGTAGGATATAGACGCCTCTTCTTTACGCTCTAGTAAAAAAACGTATAGCTCCTCTACAATTTTAAAATCTCTAGCATAAGACCTAAGGGTGCTTTCTTTGTCAGGAAGGCCAGCAACGATTCCTTTTGTTTTAGCTTCCATATTTTTAAAGCCAGCTAGTGATGTTTCTAGCCCCTCTATGTATCTGGTAACACTTTTTGTAATGGCTGCTTTTGCACTATCTAGCTGGCTAGAGAGCTGCAACACCATCGGGCTTTTTGTAGTGGCGCTAATAAGTAAATTATTGCGCTGGGTTACTACTTGGTTGTAAGAATCTACAAGCGAATTTACACTTGCGTTATCTATACCGATATTGGCAGGTAGTAGTTGGTAACTTGCTTGATTTTCTAATTTTTCTAGCAGCGCCTTGGCAATTTCTAGTTGTATGCCAATACCAAAGGCCTCTTCTTGGCCTTTAATTATATTACTAAGCGCATTACTTGTTTGGGCTTCTGGATCAAAAATACCATTGGCCATTTGGTAGGCAATGGTATTTTGAGATAAGGTATCTATGCTTTTTGTAAGGCCATCTAGCCTATCATTAATAAAAGCCAAACTAACTTTAGAGATTAAACGTTTGTCTTCTACCTGGTCATCCTGCATTACCTGCATGACAGTATTTAAAACAGCCTCGTTTCGGTTTTTATTAACACCATCAAAACGTAAATTTATAATTTCTCCTTTTTTGGAGGACGCCGTTGCTGTTAAATTATATCTTAACTCTGCAACTGCCTCGTTTAAAGGGTATCTCTCTACAATGAGGGTTTGATCTTGAAAATATAAAGAATCATGTAATGTAATTTCAGTTTCTTTATAGCTAAATACATCTCCTTTATTAATAGTAAAACTCAGAGTATCTCTAGTAAAAGATGCTTTTTGATTTGCTATTTCAACATCCCAATATAGATAATTATTTGGTGATTTTACTTTAACAAACCGCGTATACTCATCATTAAATTTTAAAAGCGCATTTACTCTACCTACTGTATATATATTAGTTTGTAAATCTAAGCGGGTTACCACTTGGCTTAAAATGTGCTGAGAGGTAAGTACTGCAATATCGTTCTCTACATTTACTTGATCAAAACCAAAAAACTCCATCCCCCCCGTTAAAAAAGAGGCAGCATCTTCTGCGGGTTTTTTAATTTGTAATTGAGCGGTAGATGTATAAATACGGTCAGCGGTTTTTAAATACAAAAAAGCACTTACTAGCGCTATTACAATACCGGCCAAAAAATAAGGCCAGAAAAACAGGTAGTAGCCAGCTTCTTTTTTAATATCTATAGAGTCTTCCTCTTGGAGGTAATTTTGATTGTTAAGATTATCTTGTGTCATTATCTTGTAAATAAAAGTATTGAGGTCAATATTATAGAGGTAATACCTAGTATTGTAGATACATTACCCACGTACCCGGCAGTTTTTAACTTAGCGCTATTTGGGTTAACTACAATTACATCATTGGGTTTTACCATTTGGTATGGCCCACTTAAAAAATTGGCAGAGGTAAGGTTAATACGCTTTGTGGTTTGCATGCCATTTACACGTCTTAAAACTACCACATCTTCTCTACTACCATTAATGGTAAGATCTCCGGCTAGGCCTAATGCCTGCAACAAACTAATATTATTCTCTGTAAAAGAAAAGGTGCCGGGCCGTTGTACCTCACCCAAAATAGTAACCTTCGCGTTTAATAGCCGTACCGATACATTAGGGTTTATTAAATAGCCGCCATCTACCAGTAGTTTTTTAATATCATTTTCTAGATCTTGTGTTGTTTTTTCTTTTACAGAAAGCTCTCCCAACACCGGGAAGTTAATGGTGCTATTTTGAGAGACCAAATAACCATCTAGCCTAATTACATCAATAGTATTTGCAACAACGCTACCAGCGGTGGCACTATTATAAGGAATTGCAGCTTCTGGCATGAGTGCGCCTACAGAGATTTTTAATATATCATCTACCTGTAGGGTGTGATTGTTATAGGTAACCTCTGTGTTATTAAAAGACTCCAAATCTTGCATGTACAACATCTCTTTTTTTGAGACGCAGGATTGGAGTAATCCAATAATAATAAATGCTGATGATATTTTTTTAAATAATTGTAGGGTCCCCATTTTGTTTATGTATTTAATAAGACACAAATATAACATGAAAAAATTGTCTAAGTTTGAAAATTTGAAATTTAGATAACGGAAATAACAATTATTAGAGGTTTACTTACAACAAATCAAATTATGATATAATGCATCAAGAGAAAAACTTTTGTTATTAGTTATTAAAAAAACAATAGACTGCTGTCTTGCGAGAGACCTAAATCTGTAGAACTTTTCTTTTTAAAATAATCATTAAAAATTTCTTTTTGGGAGATCTTTAAAACACTTTTCATATAATTTAGAAGTAGGGAATATTATGACCCAAGCAGTCATAAAAGTTAATTGTAAATCTAAAAATAAAGAACAGTTAGTTTGGTACCAGATTTCAAGTTCACCTTTATAAGGGAGTATTATTTCTTTATAGCATTCATGAGGAGTTAGTTCAGATTCCGTCAAGATTTTCTCTTCATCTCTAAAAACTATTGAACCTATTCCTGTTAAACCTGGCTTTACGTTATAAATGGAATTTTGAAAATTCAAACTATACCTATTAAAACCGGCCCTCATTAAGGGTCTTGGTCCAATGATCGAAATATCACCCATAAATACATTGAATAATTGTGGGAGTTCGTTTAATTTTGAATCTCTGAGATATTTACCAACTTTAGTTACTCTAGGATCATTTCGTAATGTAACATCACCAGTACCAATATTTGGACTATTTTTAACCATAGTAGCAAATTTATAAATCATAAAATTTTTTGTTTTATATCCTACTCTTTCTTGAAGATAAAAAATTTCACCTTCGCCTGTTAGTTTAAGTATCAATATAATTAAAATTAAAATAGGTGAAAGCACTATGATTGCAATACTAGACAAAAAAACATCAAATATGCGTTTAACAATTAAGAACATGTGTTATAGAATTTTTTTATCGTTTCAACAACTATTTTAAGATCTTCCTCTGTTATCCCAGTTGAACAAGGAATTGACAAACAACTATCATGAATCTTCTTGCAATTATCTATTTTTGTTATGTAATGACATTTTTTATACATGGGTAACTGATTCATAGGCATCCAAAAGGGTCTACTCATTACTTTATTAGCATTCAGATATTTCAACAATTCTTTCTGATATTTCGTTTTGATAGTGAATAACCAATCATTATGCTCTACCTCATTATTGACGTGTTGAAACTCTATATCTCCAACTCCAAGAAGATGTTCTCTATAGTAATTTCCTATATATTGTTTTTTCTTTACAAAAGAAGGTAACTGTTCCATTTGAGCAACTCCAATAGCTGCTAACACATTCACGAGTCTATAATTGTAACCTACTTCATCATGATAGTAAAGCATAGGGTCAACCTTAGCTGTGGTAGTAAGATGTTTAGCCTTCTTTGCTAATAACTTATCATCCGTAACAATTACACCACCACCACCTGTTGAAATGATTTTATTACCATTAAAACTAAAAACACCCAACTTATTAAATGTTCCAGCAGATTGGCCTTTATATTTGGACCCTAATGCTTCTGCGGCATCTTCTACAAAAAACATATTATACTTTTCACAAATGACCTTAAATCTATCTACATCAAAAATATTTCCTTGAATGTGAACAGGCATAATAGTTTTTACACATCTCCCATCTGAAATAAGAATACGATCACCATCTGAATTTATAGATGTTTTATTATCTAAAAATTCATCTAAAAGATCTAGATCCATCTGCCAAGTTTTTGGATCCGCATCAATTAATATTGGATCTGCACCAGTATATTTTATAGAATTTGCACTTGCTACAAAAGTCATATTCGAAACTATAACATAATCTTTTGGTTTAACACCAGCTAATATTAGAGCTATATGAAGTGCTGCAGTTCCGTTCATGGTTGCAATACCGTATTTCGTACCAGCATAATCTGCTACCATCTGCTCAAATTTATCTACATAACTCCCTGCTGAGGAAATCCAACCAGTTTCTAGACATTCTTTAACATATTTTAACTCATTTCCAGAAATATTTGGAACACTGAGTAATACAGTTTTTTCTTTTTCATTCATTATTTACTCTTTTTATTATCATAAAATGACTCATGAAGATTTTTATTTTTATCCAAATAATCAACGTACCAATTTATAGTGTCTTTTAATCCATCCTTCCAACTAACCTTGGGTTCATAACCAAGATCTTTTTTAGCTTTACTAATATCGGGACAACGTCTAGCGACAGATCCTGGATATGTAGGAGCATCTATATATTCACCTTTAAACCCCATTAATTCTCCTGTATACTGAATTAACTCTTTAATTGTAATTTCTTCCTGAGTACCAATATGATATATCTCACCATTACCACCCTTCTCCATAGCTAATACTGTTCCATTTACAGCATCATCAATATGATTAAAGGCTCTTGTCTGATCTGCTCCATATATTTTAAACGGATTCTCACCATTTAAAAAACGTTGAGCTAAATGAGGTATAACATGTTTAAACCCCATTCTTTGTCCATAAACGTTATGGTACCTAACTATAGTACATTCAAAACCTAATTTATTTGCATATTGTATAAAGCCAGATTCTCCTAACATTTTCGTAACTGCATATGTAAACCTTGGGTGAGTTATGTCTTGAATTGTCAACGGCACTTCTTCAGCTGTTGGAATTTGATAATCAAAAGCCTCAACGGTTCCTGCATAACATTCGCTAGTAGATGTAAATACTACCTTTCCACATTTACTGCTTCTAAGCCACTCTAGAGTGTTGTAAATTAAAGCCGTATTAATTCTAATAATCTCATGTGGCATCTCATTTACGTAATCAACACCTACTACTGAAGCTAACATATAAACATAATCATAGTCTTTTTCTAGTTCTAGAAAGTAATTTGATTCTGTAAAATCTCCAGAAACAATCCTAATGACATGCTCATCAACAAGAGATTGTAATGAAGAATCTATTTTCCCACCGGCTCTAAAAAAATTATCAGCTATTGTAATTTTATAACCACCTTTTTCTGCCAAATTTTTGGCAATACTAAAGCCAATAAATCCAGCTCCTCCTAATAATAATACTTTTTTCATTTTTTTTATTTTAATTTATATCTCCTCTTCCGACTACTCGAACTTTATGTTTTTCACTCAATTGTGAAATTTGTGAATTTGTAAACAAACCTACAGTATCAAAAATAAATAATTCCTCTTTTTTCAAAAGTAATGTTATTAAATATTCGGAGTCTTTATATTCTTTGTGAGCTGTAGTAATAACAACTATATTTAATTCTGATTCAAAAACCTTATCAATACTTTCATCAACTTCAAGACCTACTTCCTCCCAAAATCTAACATAAGGATCATGTAGTTCTATTTTTGCACCATCTTTGATTAAATAATTATAAAATGGTTCGACGGGTGTATATCTGGTATCTCCAACATCACTTCGATAAGAAACTCCTAATAACAATATTTTTTTTTCATTTAAATTTGTAATTTCTTTTTTCAAAAACTGATAAGCATAAAGTGGCATTTTATCGTTTATTTGAACACCTTTTATACTCTGATTTAATCCGTCTTTAGCTTCAAAAAGATTTTGTTTAGACCAAGAAGCTAATAAAGGATCTTTAGTTAAACAATAACCTCCAACTCCAATACCTGGATACATTAAGTTTTTATGCGTAGGTCTCATTCTTATCGCGTCTACTACTTCATATAAATTAACACCAGATTCTTCTGCAAAACGAGACCATTCTACAGCAAAAGCAATATTCATAGCACGATAAGAATTTTCTAAAACTTTTGCCATTTCTGTAGCATTAGTACTTCCTAATCTAGTCAGTGGATATTCTTTAGTAGAAATTATTGTTTTTAAGAATTGTTCTACAGAATCTGCTGACTTTTCGTTAATTCCTGAATATACTCTGTAAAAATTCTGAATAGAATCTATGTAGTTAGGCCCTGGCATAACTCGTTCATAAGAATGACCTAATTTAAATTTATCAACTGAAAGTCCTCTTTTTATTAAACATTCTTTGATAATTGGATATGCTACTTTTTTTGATGTTCCTGGGGGTACAGTAGTTTCAATTAAAATTAATACATCTTCTTTACAATTGTCACCAATTGCTTTCATTGCTTTTTTAAATGCAGTTAAATCTACTTCAAAATCATTAAGCTCTCCGTAAAAATCTGATTCTTTGGCTACGTCTAGATTAATATCTACAATGATTACATCTGCCTTTGAGTAAGCATATGAATCAAATGTAGCTAAAAGATTTTTTTTTTGTTTTGCAATACCATAAAACTCCTCGATTTTTGGATCTGATGCAATTACAGGAAATAAACCCTCATTTATTGATTTTATTTTCCAAAAAGTGTCTTTCCTAGGAAGATCAACTCCAATCACAGCATAATCTCCATCTATTGCATTAGCACAAACTAAAGACATAACGGCTCCTACAAAGCCTAAACCTTGAACGGCAATTACGGGTTTATTATTTTTTGAGACAAATTCATCTATACTAATAGTATCGTCTATTACATCAGGAATGATATAAGTTTTTCCATTTAACGGATTAATTGATTCTTGTTTATTTTTCATATTGTTTTACTTGGGTTACCTACTACTTTTGTATTATCCAAAATATCATTAATTACTACTGCTCCCGCGCCAACCGTAACATTACAACCTATTTTTACACCTTGTTTTACAACAGAATTAGCGCCAATGAAACTTCCTTTTCCAATTTGTACATTGCCAGACAATACCGCACCAGGGGCTATGTGGGAAAAATCCCCTATTATACATTCATGCTCAATTATAGTCCCAGTATTAATAATACATCCATTACCAATTTTCACTTGTGGATTTATAATCGCACCTGCACATACAAGGGTTTGAAACCCAATATTAACAGAATTAGAGATAATAGAATTTGGGTGAATTAACTTAATATTAAAATCAAGGTTGGGAAGTTTTTTATATATATTTCTTCTGATTATATTGTCAGCTATACAAATAAATACTTCTTGCTCAGAATACATGTTTTGTTCTTCTCCTAAATAATGTAATTCATAAGGATTTTTATTTTTTTTATTTAAGTCACAATAACCAGCTATCATTATATCATTTAACAAAGCTATTTCAATACATACATAAGCATGACCTGAATAACCGATTATATTTATTTTTTTTTTCATTTAATTGAATAGTTTAAAATACTAGTGAATTACGATTATCATTTTAAATTTTGAATATTCTTTACAATTTGTGAAAATTTACTCGTTAATATAGACTTATCAAATTTATTTTCAGCAAGTTCTCTGGAATTTTCACCCATCCTATGTAATATCTTATTATTCTTTCTTAATGATATTAAAATATTTACTAAATCTTCAGGGACTTCTGGGTTAACGTATAAACCACAATCATTATCAAGAACTAGGTCTTTTGTCCAACCTGCAGAATTCACAATAATAGGTTTACCTGCTGAAAGAGAGTCAAATAACTTATTAGGTGAATTAGTATATAGTATTGGTAAGTTTAAAAAACTTACAATAGAAATATCACATAGGTTAACTATTTCAGAAGTTTCTCTCATAGAAAATGAGCCTAAAAAATGAACATTGTCTAACATATTCTTTTTACATATACTTTTTAAATTATCCTCTGTTGCACCTCCTCCAATAAAGATAAACTCAAAATTATGATTACCTTTTAGTAGGAGTGCACTTTTGATAATACTCTCAGCTCCATTAGCTATACCTAATGAACCAAAATGAATGATTTTAAATGTGTCAGGAGTTAATCCATATTTCTTAAAAAGATTTTTTTTTATTGGTCTTGGCCAAAACTGATCTATTTTAGCCATGTTTGGTATTACCGAAATTTTTTTATCTTCAACGTAATTTAGAACTCCATTTTTCATTCCGGGTGAAAGAGCAACAATGTGTTTAGCATATTTATATATAGTTTTTTCAAATAAGACAGCTATTTTTTTTAATATACTATTGTTTAATCCACCCATTTGTATAGGTACCTCAGGCCATAAATCTCTAACTTCGAATATATAAGGAATTGATTTAAAAAAAAATAGTATTAGAGCCGGGAAACCTACTGTCAATGGAGTAGAGGTTGCTATTATCAAATCAATATTTTTAATTTTTAAAGAGTATAAAGTTACTTTAAACATAAAATTGATGAAGGATGAAACTCTTTTTAAAACACCCATTTCTTGATTATAATTGTCTTTAATGTAGATTACATTTATTCCCTCTATTGATTTTTTTTCAATATTAGATTTAATATCATTTTTACCAGATAAAACAGTAATGTTGTGTCCGTCTTTTATTAACTCCTTAGAAATCCAATATGATCTGGTGCCGCCTGGTTCTTCTGGTGTTTTAAAATATTGATGTATATATAAAATATTCATTAATTGTTGGAATTAATTATGTTTCTGATTTTGCCGCCATCTGAAATTAAAGAATCCTTATATGAAATTTCTAAACATATCTCATATCCTAAAATCTTTTTCAAACTTGACATAACCTCTTCTACCAATAACTCTTTTTTTGGATCTACCAATATAAGATTGAAATTAACTTTACCTATTTGTATAAGTTGATAATTTGTTCCATCCTTTAGAAAAGGTTTTAGTGTCATTCTTATAACTACAGGAAGCACTTCATTTCCTTTAGAGTCTTTAACTATATCGTCTATTCTTCCCATTACTTTAGAACATAAATAAGGTAAAGGAACTTTTGAATATTTTTGATTTTGCTTTGAAGGCAGTACATAATCGCCCAATTTATACCTTACAAAAGGCATTACATTATTTTGTAGTGATGTAACAACAACTTCTTTATATTCTTTATCTCCAATTAACTCTACATATCCATGTTCATAATTCAGTAAATAGTTTTTTTGATCTTTTGTTTCTTGTGCTGAAAAACAACTTTCTCCTGAGCCATATTGTTGATAGACTCTTGTATTAAATGCAGCTTGTATAATTTTTCTATTGGACTCAGTTAAGGATTCTCCAGTTGTAAAAATAGCTTTAAGATTAATATTCAGTATTAATGAGTTTTTAGTTACATATGTAGCTAGGCGAAAAATTGAATTAGGATGACCTTGGAAAAACTTGGGTTTGAATTTTTCAATTCGTTTAAGAATAGTAAATATATTTTCATCTTGTAAATGATGAGATGATACTAATAACTGATTTTCAAAATAATTTACAACCCAATAAGGTTCTTTATTAGTGAATTTTCTTCCTCCAATCGTTACTCTTTTATCTTTTGGTTTTATTCCGTAGATTCCATAAAATCTATAAATAAAGGCTGCATTTGTTTCATAAAGTAGTGATTTTGGGAGTTTGAACAAAAGTTTTTGTCCTGTCGATCCACTTGTTGAGTGGATTTGGTAGTCAGATTTAGTTATTGAAGGGTTAGTCAATTGATCAAAATTTTCTCTAATCCTATCCTTAGTTAAATAAGGAATGCCTTGCATCTCTGTTAATGAGTTCATGTTTTTTGGTTTAAATCCAACCTCATTAAACAATTTTTTATAGTACGGAATTTGTTCATAACAAAAAATCAAATTTTTCTTTACTAGATGAAATTGTTCTCTATTTACTTCCTCTTTAGATTTATTCAAGTTAGAATTTAACTCATCCAAAATCCTGAAAAATTTTTTAGAGAACCTTCTTCTTGACAATAAAAAACCGTAAAAATTAATTGCTAAAAACCTTATTATATATGGACTGTTAAATATTATTTTTTCTATGTTCATCAATAAATTTCTCGTTTTGAAATTTTTCTGAAATAAAACGATAACAAAAAAAATTTACTTTGTAAAAACTTAAACGTTGCTTTTAATCCCTTGTGCTTTAATAAAAAAAGAATTCTATCTAATTGAAAGAAAATAAAACTTCTTATATAAAATTGTCTGTACTTTTTTTCGTACAATCTTTTTCGGTAAATCTTTGTTCTTACATTCCAACCTTTTAAAATTCTTTTTGCTTCTTCATCTGAACTTAATGAAGTTTTCAAGTCTTTTCCTATTTGAGTTGGAACGAGTTCCCATTCCAATTCATTTTCAAACTTTAAAAATAAAATTCCAGACTTCCTCCTTTTGAAACTTTGTCCATCAAATATAAAATCACCTAAACTGTAAAAGATCACACCATTTTTATACTTTTCTTCTCCTCCAAGTACATGAGGGTGGTTACTCACAATCACATCAGCACCAATATCAATAAAAGATCTACATAGATTTCTAAAGGAAGGCTCGGGATAACTAATCATTTCATTTCCTCCGTGTATTAGAATTATTATAAATAATTCTTTCACTTCTTTTAGCTTTGAAATGATTCCTTTAATTCTACGATCAGTTGCTTTTAAGATATGCGGAGCTTCATCTGTTTCATTCTTTATACAATCATCGACAGCACAAGAAATTAATGCAAATTGTTTCTCTCCTATACGATTTAACGAGTAGATGGGACTCTCTTTATTTTCTATGATACCTGAGAAACTCTTACCTGATTTTCGTAATATATCAATAGTTTCTTTTGCTCCTAATTTACCAGAATCAAAAATATGATTGTTTGCTAATGATAAATAATCAAAAGAATCGAGAATATTAACCACATTTGGGTGAGCCTTAAAAGAAGTTTCAGTTTGCTTTTCTCCATTAAGAGTTATAGGACATTCTAGGTTTCCTATAACAAAATCTGCCTTGCTTAACGCTTCGAGAACTGAAGCGGATAAAATTGTGTTTTCATGATAGTTAGAAGTCTCTAATTTAGTTCCAATCTTTCTCGATAACATTATATCTCCTGTAAAAGCAAGCTTAGCCATTTAAAACAGGAATTTGATTCTCTACGTAGGACTTATTTTCCATTCTCAACTGATAAAATTTAAGATATTTTAATTGTTGCTCTTCAGAATTTATTTTATGATTTAACACATCATTAATACAATTCTGAGAATATTGCTTTACTTTGTTTTTATCATGTAATAGTTCTCTCATTCGATCAGACAACTCATCAACATTTCCTGGTTCATAGTGACACCCATTGTGACCTTTTCTGATAAAATATCTTTGAGGATCCAATTTAGAGGCTATTATTGGTATTCCCGATGCCATGTACTCAAATTGTTTTGTCGCGATGTTATTTCGAAACTTAGGAAGATCTAAAAGTGGAATTACACCTATTCTACAATCAGAAAGTGCGTTTGGAATATCGAAATAAGGAATTCTACCTGTTATGATGATATCGTCTTGCAATTGATGTTTTTTGATAATTTCTTCTATTTGTTTCCAAAGAACCTTATCTAACTCAGGATCTCCAATAAGTTTCAAATTTATTTTCTCACCCTCTTCTTTCAATCTACCTAGAGCTTTTACTACATCTAAAACACCAGTTCTTACGCTCATTGAACCTAATACCACAAAGTCGAATATTCGTTGTTTTGAACTTTCACCTGGTTTGAACTGATTTTTTAACGCCATATTGTAAAAAATCATTTTATTAGATTTGGGAACCATGTTATGAAACCTATAAATTGATGGATCTGAATCTATAAACCCAGAAAATGTTTTTGATGCAAGAAACTCAATAGTTTTCACTCCATATCCTAAAATATATCGAAACCATTTTGGAAACCAAACTTTACTATGCAACATTGCATGAAAATGATCTTCTCTGCAATCATAAAAAATTTTCTTTCTTGAAAAAATTGCAAGTAAAATACCTACAGGAATTAATTCTATATTACACATTTGAATTGCATCAACATCAATTTTAAAAAACTTAAAAAATAAGTTAAGACCTCCTGTTAATCTTACATACTTAGCCTCATTTTCTGAAATCTGTATCAAAGTAAAAGGAATGTTTTTGATTGTTGAATCTTTTTTTATCAAATATGAAACATCAGCAAAATCTTTATTTAGTATCGGCATTTGTTTAAAATAATATCTATGATCCCACCAATAGCCGGTTGTGTGAGCAAAAAGTATCTTGTATTTTTTTGATCTCAATTTAAATATCTTTAAAATTAATTAAGCTTATTTTTTTTGCTTTGATAGCTTTAATCACTTCTTCTGAACACGAAACTTTCAGATCTTTAATCCTTAAATCCTTTGTGACTTTTGTATCCTCATTTCTTGAATTTAAATAACCAGGATGAAAACTGATCTCAGTAACTCCTGACTTCAGTATACCAAGTGTATTAATAAATTGTTTAATAGGATTACTGTCTAGAGGCAAAACTCTTTCTGGTAATATTTTAGTATCAGGGGTAGCAAAACCACTTTTGACTAAAATTACTTTGTTTATGTAGTGTAATGAGCTTTTTGGTAAATTAGTTAATGTATTTTTTGGAATTCGAAAAAAACTTTTATTACATGATTTTAAATATCTATAATTTATATTGGTTACTCTAGCCTTTTTAATTTTATAGTTTTTTGCAACTGAAATTGATGCAATTAATGCAAGAGGAGTTCCAGTGATGTGATGGTGACTATCAAAATGCGTAGGTATAATATTGTTGTCAAACATTTTCTCCATTTGAGCATTTAACTCTAATTTAATTTGATCAAGTTTATTCCTGCCAATTATAAAATTTTTTCTTTGTGTTAAATTATCTTTGAAATGTCCATTCTCATCTATTAAATCAGGAATTTTATTTACGGGAGATAATGGCTTACCCTCAGTAAGGTTAAAATGTATTCCTACACCTAATTCATTGTATTCTTTTGCTTTCAAAGCAGCATATTTAAAACCACACATATTTGTCATCATTGTAGTACTCTTCATTATTCCTTTAACATGGGTTTCTATGATAGCATCAGTGATTGAGTTATTTAAACCAAAATCATCAGAATTAGTAATTAATTTTATCATAAAAAATTAAAATATTTTTATTATTGTTAAAATGATTTAAAAATCTCGTATAAATCTTTATAGTTTTTTTCAGCGTTTGCAATTTCTTCCCATCTTAAACGAGCATTTGTCCTTACAGAACTAATAAATTCTGAATTACCCGTTTTTAAAATATAATCCGCTAGTATTTTTGGGTTGAAAAATTTGTTGACCAAACTACCAACAGACTCATCTATAATTTCGCTTGTTCCTCCGACATTTGTAGCAAAACAAGGGATCCCGAAAGATAATGCCTCCATAAGACTAACAGGTACACCTTCAGTTTCACTAACATTTATAAACAAATCAATGTGATAATTATTATAAAAACTTAATAGTTCAGCGTTACTTACTCTTCCTTTAAAAATAACATCAATATTTGCCTCCAACCTAGATGATTGAATTAAAAGAGTTTTATACAAAGGACCATCACCAAAATGTATCCACTCAATTTTTAAATCTTTTATTAGAGCTAAGCTTTCAATTATCAAGTGGACTCTTTTCAGTGATATTAATGTTGAACAACTAACTATTCTAGTTATTTTTTCACTTTTTATTGGATTTAAACCTCTATCGAAAACTCCAAGCCTACTAATTTTATATGATATATGTTGTGAATATCGTCTCAAATATTTTGCTGAAATTCCAGATATTGGTAAGTACATAATATTATTTTCGGCTGTGAACTTTATATTTTCAAATGGCACATAGCCATAATTTCGATCATTATAAATTTCTCCACCATGGACTCTGACGTATATGGGTTTATTTGTTTTAATAAATTTTACTGGAGCAAAGGCCCAATAGAAATATATTAAATCTTCTCTTTTGTTATTTAAAGATTCTAAAAAATCCCGATTACTTATTAAACACCTAAAGTTTATTAGGTTTACATAAACTTGATATAGACTTTTTGTAATATTATTTGATTTTCTAAATAACCGTGTAATATCAGAGATTTTGATAAATAAAGGAGCTTTATTAAATAATCCGTTTAACAGTCTTTTGAATTGATTTGTTTTTAAAACGGGTGAACTAAAAGTTACATTTTTTGGAACTTTTCTAGCAACATCAGATTTTTTACTTTTGTACATTGGTAAAACATGGATGTCGAAAAAATTAGACATGTAATTTATTTCATTTTCCAAAAACGTCTCATGTTTACCGTAAGGATAATTTGAACTAATAATTAAAATTTTATTTTTCATAAACCTATTGTTTACTTAGCTTTTTTTCAAGAACCCAAGTACATAAAAAGAAAAACATCATATCAGTAATACTCCAATAAAAAACATAAAAATTGTTGTACAATATAAAAAGAAAAAAATACAAAAATGTTAATTTTCTTAAAGACAAAAAATTATTGGTTTTCTTTTTTAAAGAATTTATCAATGGCTTAAAAAAAAGAAAGCAAATTGTAATAAATCCAAAAATTCCTAGGTTAGTAGCAGCTTCTAAGTAAGAATTATGTGTGTATAAATTATTATAAGAGACATTGTAAGCTGAGTATTGGCCGGGACCTAAACCTATTAATGGATTATCTAAAAAAAAATTTATTGCATCTCGAGCCAAATAGTTTCTGATGTCTCCATTATCATTGGACCTTGTTACTCTCTCTTTTAAGTAGGAATTTGAATAAATTGAATACAAATATTGAGAAAAATAAAAAATAGAAACTAAAACAATAAAAGTTTTGACATATCTAAAAGTTTTTTTTGTTTTATCATAAATAAATAACCAGTAAACTAAAACGGCTGCTAATGGAAAAATAAGTCCAGATCTAGAAGCCGTAAAAAACGAGGTATACACACTTAGAATAAGAGTTAAAAAAGATAAGACTATAAAACGTTTTTTGTTTGTTAATTCTACAAGGTATAAAGCAGCTATATTAGCAATAAAAGAATTATATGAGTATTTATTTGCATTTAAATCGTAAACATCTCGAGGTACCCATGTAGATTCCAAATTTATATCTGAAGCTAAATCATTAAATAAAAAATATACTGAAATATAAAAACCTAAAATAAATGAAATAAAAATCCAGTTTAAAAGGTTTGTGTTTTTTACTTCTAATATTTCCAATATAATTATTGAGGAAAGTAAAACACCAAAGAGTTGAATTATATTTTCGAGGGCTAATGTTAAATCTATTGATACAAATACTAAAGCAATTGATAGAATAATAATGATTACATAGATATTTATGTAATTATTTTTTAAAGATTTAAAAGCAAATTTATTTTTAATAATTAAAAAAAGAAAAAATAACGGAATAAAACCTAAAGTAACAAATCTTTGATATTGAAATGTAGTACTTAATCCCATTAAGGAGACTATTAAAAATGAAATTAATAACTTATAAATACGATTTTCAGACATAGAATTAAAGTTTGCTTTTTATAGAGCTATCCAATCTATTTTTAATTAGTCGTGAAGAATTTCCGGCAACTACACTGTATTCAGGAAAATCTTTTGTAAGAACTGTACCTGCTCCAATAATTGTCCCTTTTTTAACTAGTCTTCCAGGTGTAAAAATAACTTGACGACCGATCCATACATCATCATTGATAATTGTTTTTCTTGAGGTTGAATTTCCTTGTTTCATCATTGGAATATCTAATCTATCAAAACTGTGATTACTCGACAAAATATGACATTCAGGGCCCATCATTACATCATTACCTATTTCAATGTCACCAGGAACAAAACAGTTTAAACCCAAACCCGAATTATGTCCGATTTTTAAGCGAAAACCTGTTCCAAAATAAGCACCCTTTTCAATATTTACATTTTCACCACAGTATAGAAAAATATTTTTACAGCATAAATAACGAATTTTTTTACAATACTTACCTATAAAAATTGTGGTTGATGAAGGAAATCTCACCAAAAAAACTTTATAAATTATTAAAAATAAAAGTTGCTTAATTGTGAATTCTACATGTTTAAATTTCATTTAATTAAGTGATTTATATAAGTTTAATAAATTTATTTATGATTGATTTAATCTCTTTAAATTCAACAATTCTACTAGTGGAAATTAAATAATAGTAATAACAAAAAGCAAGAAAAGTTTGAATACAAATAGTCATATAAAAATTAATTTTTAATAACATTACAGTACTCAATAAAATCGAAGATCCTAAACCAATTATAAGAAAAGGGTAAATATCTTTTAACTGCTCTCTAACACTGTAATTAATTAATCGGTATGTATACCTACTATTTATAAAGAATTCAACAATAGAAAAAACAATCAAACCATACAGTAGGGCTTCTATTCCTAAAAAGGCTATGATAAATAAGGTAGGTATTAAAATGAATTTTTTTATAATTTCTAACTTTAAATTTAAGTCAGAAAACCCCTTAACTCTAAGAAGATTTATATTTAAAACCTGAAGCGGGTATAGAACTCCTGGAATACACAATAATTTTAAATAGTATATAGATGCATACCATTTTTCCCCAATTAATATCAAAACTAAAGGTTTAGCAATTCCAAGAATAAAAAATAAAACAGCACTTGATAATAAAATACTAAATCTTAAAAATCTTTTAAATTTATTCTTAAGCTGAACATCGTCATTTTGAAATTCTGATAAAACAGGAAAACTAACTCTATTAATTCCTGAAGCAATATTTGAAGAAAATGGTTTCTGAAAACCGTCAGCCCTAGTAAAGAGCCCCAAAGTCGTAGTACTAAAAAATTTCCCTATAACTATGTAATAAATATTTTGATAAATTGTATTTATTAGGTTAGCGATTAATAATTTATACCCATAATTAAATAATTCTTTGAAACTTGATTTACTAAAAATAAAAAATGGCCTCCATTTACTGGAAAACCAAAGAAGAATACAATTTACAAATTGTTTGGAAAGGGTTAAAAAAACTAAACTCCAAATCCCATAATTATTAAAAACCATAAAAAGCGCTACTAAACCAGATGATATTGAAGAAATAAATGAAATTATTGATTGAACTTTAAAATTCAATTTTTTGATTAATAAAGTGCGTTGAATTATTACAAAGGAATTAATAATAATAACTAAAGTAGAAACCCTAATAAGATTTTTTAATAAGGGCTCTTCAAAAAAAACTGAAATTAATGGTGCTAAAAAAAATAGCAATATATATATAATTATTGCAGAACAAATATTAACAAAAAAAACAGTGCTGTAGTCAGTATTTGAAGCATCTAATTTCCTTATGAGAGCATTGCTTAGCCCACTATCAGTTATTGAATTAGATATTACTATAAATACTGTAATTAAGCCAACTAACCCAAAATCAGCCGGACTTAAAATTCTAGCTAATATTATGCCGATAATAAAAGTAATCAGTTGACTACTAAATCCTTCAACTAAAATCCAATTAAACGATTTAACTGCTTTATTTTTTATAGACACCACAATTAAGGCATATAAGGTTGTAACATAAGAATTGAGAAGTTTAAATAGTTGTTAAAGTCTAGCATTAACCAAATTTCTTGGAAGAAATCCTTTTAAATCATAAATAACAGTTTTAGAATCTTTTTTTATAGATTCAATATTTATTTTTGAAAATTTACTATGAGAAACGGCCAATAATATTCCGTCATATTTTTCTGTAATCTTATTTATAAGATGTATTCCATACTCCTGTTTTACTTCTGCAGGGTCAGCTTCGTTATCATAAGCATCAACTTCTAATCCAAATTCTTTTAATTCATGGTACACATCTGCCACTTTTGAATTTCGTATGTCCGGACAATTTTCTTTAAAAGTAACTCCAAGTATTAATATTTTAGAGCCCATTATTTGTTTACCTGCCTTTATTAACATTTTGATCATTTTATTGGCCACAAAAGTACTCATGTTATCATTTACACGCCTACCACTTAAAATAACTTCTGGATGATAGCCTAAGTTTTCTGCTTTGTAAGCAAGATAATATGGGTCTACACTTATACAGTGTCCTCCAACTAGGCCTGGTTTGTATTTTAGAAAATTCCATTTAGTTCCTGCGGCATCAAGAACATCTTGAGTATCTATACCCACCCTGTCAAATATTAAAGCCAATTCATTTACAAACGATATATTAACATCACGTTGTGCATTTTCAATTGCCTTACTAGCCTCTGCTACTTTCATACTTGCAGCCTTAAAAGTACCTGCAGTAATAATTGAACTGTATAATTCATCTACAAAATCAGCAATCTCAGGAGTTGATCCAGATGTTACTTTTTTAATAGTGACTAGGGTGTTAACCTTATCTCCTGGCACTATTCTCTCTGGTGAATATCCACAGTAAAAATCCGTATTAAAATTTAAGCCACTTACTTTTTCTAATAAAGGCACACACACTTCCTCGGTACATCCAGGGTATACAGTACTCTCATAGATTACTGTGTCCCCTTTTTTTAGAATTTCTCCAAGCATTTTGGAAGCTACTCTTAGTGGGTTTAAGTCAGGTGTTTTAAATTCATCAATAGGAGTTGGAACTGTTATAATATAAATATTACACTTTTTAATATCATTAATATTTGCGCTAAATTTAAGCTTTTTAGGACTTCTTAATTGCTCCGTTGTAGCTTCATTGGTATGATCAACTCCTTTTTTTAATTCATCAATTCTATCCTTGTTGATGTCAAACCCTAAAGTTGTATATTTTTTCCCAAACTCAATCGCTAAAGGAAGACCCACATAACCTTGGCCAATAACTGCAATTTTTACTTTTTCTAAATTCATTTTTTTAAGGATAAAGTTGTATTAATAATCATCTTGTTTTCTCTCGACTACCACCGGTAGTCACTTATTATTTGGTCGTTGTTATATTTTAGGTGTTTATGCTACTAAAAACCAATTATTTAACAACTCTTCTCTGTTATACAACATATTTTTCTTGGTGTCCCAATCTATCACCTCAAATCCTGCATGCTCACAAATAGCTTGCCCTGCTGCGGTATCCCACTCCATAGTAGGCGCAAAACGGGGGTAACAATTGGCAGCGCCTTCTGCCACCATACACAGCTTTAAAGAGCTTCCTTTTGAGATTAATTTCACCTCTCCATAAAGGTCTCGCATTTGCTGTATATACTCTCGTGTCTCTGCAGACATATGTGATCTACTAGCCACAATGGTAAAGGTATTATCTTCTTGCTGCAAAGGTAATTTATTGCCCTTTGAAATTAAAGCTTCAACATCAAAATTATCCGGATCAACTTTCACTTTATAAGCGCCTAATTCTTTGCTAGAAAAATACAGCTCCCCTGTTACCGGCACAAAAATAACGCCAATGAGAGGTTTTTTATTTTCTATAAGAGCGATATTCACTGTAAACTCTCCATTGCGTTTTATAAATTCTTTAGTGCCATCTATAGGGTCTACAATCCAGAGCTGTTTCCAGGCCTTACGCTCCTTATAAGGGATGTCTCTGCCCTCTTCAGAGAGTACAGGAATATCTGTAGGCTCTAAGTAAGACATAATCACATTGTGAGAGGCTGTGTCTGCCCGGGTTAAAGGAGAATTGTCTCCTTTAACTTCAACTTCAAAATCATCTGATTTATAAATCTCTAAAATTACTTTACCTGCTTCTAAAGCAGCCGTGATAGCTATGTTTAATAAGCTCATAATTATATTATCATCCCCGCTCCAATGGTTTCATTGGTTTGCTCATCTATAATAATTAGACTCCCTGTTTGGCGGTTTTTTTTATAGACGTCATAAAAAAGAGGCTTAGCCGTGCGCAGAGATATACGCCCTATATCATTCATATCTAGTGTATCTATATCTTGTAAGCGGTGCAGGGTGTTGATATCTATTTTATATTTTAACTCCTTAACCATTCCTAGACACTGCTTGGTGGTATGTTTAATAACTACCTTAGTACGCGGCTTTAATGGATTGCTGCTCATCCAGGTAACTAGTACTTCTAAATCTTGGCCAATTTCTGGGACGTTGTTTTCGCGTACAATCATGTCTCCGCGGCTGGTGTCAATCTCATCTTGGAGCGTCATTGTTACAGACATGGGCGCAAAGGCCTCCAGAATTTGCTCTCCACCCATCTCAATGGTTTTAATGGTAGTTACAAAACCAGATGGCAAGGTTTTTACTCTATCTCCAGGTTTAAAAACCCCTCCGTCTATACGTCCTGCAAAACCTCTAAAATCTTGATTATCCAGAGTATGTGGCCTTATCACAGATTGTACTGGGAAGCGGCAATCTATGTGGTTGTAATCACTAGAGATGTGCAGCGTCTCTAGGTGATACATCAAAGTACTGCCCTGGTACCAATTCATGTTTGTTGAGCGGTGCACTACATTATCACCATTTAAAGCAGAGATGGGTATAAATTGTATGTCATTAATTTCTAGCTTAGAGGCAAATGCTTTAAAATCTGAGACAATAGTATCATACACTTTTTGGCTATATTCAACCAAATCCATTTTATTAATACATACAATGGCGTGGGGTATTCTAAGCAGTGAAGCAATAAATGAGTGCCTGTGTGTTTGCTCTAGCATGCCTTTACGCGCATCAATGAGTATAATAGCCAAGTTGGCGGTAGAGGCGCCTGTTACCATGTTACGGGTGTACTGAATATGTCCTGGGGTGTCTGCAACTATAAATTTACGCTTTGGTGTTGCAAAATAGCGGTAGGCTACGTCAATGGTAATGCCTTGTTCTCTTTCAGATTTAAGCCCGTCTGTAAGTAAAGATAAATCTATATAATCAAAACCTTTATTTTTACTAGAATCTTCAACAGCATCTAACTGATCTTGAAAGATAGATTTACTATCATACAACAGTCTCCCAATAAGGGTGCTTTTGCCATCATCAACACTGCCGGCGGTAGTAAAACGTAATATTTCTATGTTTTTATATTTGATAATTTTATTTTTTTGCTATAAGCTGAAGGCCGCAGGCTATAAGCTGTATGCCTAGAGTTTTTATTCTCTTAGTTTTTTACTTAGACTGTATAATTTTCGTTTTATCTCGTTGATTTCTGTTGTTAACAAATCATACGTACTGATGTCTATATATTTTAAATCCTTTGCTAGTAAAATAAAGTACTCCAACTCGTGTGCAGAGCCTAAACATATCGTTACAAATCTATTAAAGTCTTTATCAGAAGAACGTCCACAACCTTCGCTGAAATTTGAAGGGATTGAATACGCTGCGCGTTGCATTTGTGATACTAATTGATAGTTTTCACTTTTCGGAAATTCTTTTGTGATGTTATAAATCTTTAAAACAAATTGATGGCTTATTTCCCAAACATTGTATTTTTTAAAATTTCTCATTTTATAATGGCTTTAGGCTATATGCTTTAAGCTTAGTGCTTACAGCCTTTTGGCCTATAGCTTTCTAAAAATAACCTAGTTTTTTGCGGTCTTCCATGGCAGTTTCTGCACGTTTATCATCTGCCCTGCCACCGCGCTCAGTGATACGAGTTGTGGCAATTTCTTCAATTATTTTATCTAATGTATCTGCCCCAGATTCTACGGCTCCTGTTATAGGCATATCTCCGCAGGTACGGTAGCGTATGGTCATATTTTCTACCTTCTCACCTGGTTTTAATTTAATAAACTCAGAGTTGGCCAAAATAACACCATCTCTCACCACACAATCACGCTGGTGAGAAAAGTAGAGAGAAGGCAGCTCTATATTTTCTAGTTTAATATATTCCCAAACGTCTAGCTCTGTCCAGTTGGATATCGGAAATACTCTAAAGTGTTCTCCGTAGTTTTTACGACCGTTAAAAAGGTTCCACAATTCTGGGCGTTGGTTTTTAGGATCCCACTGCCCAAACTCATCACGGTGCGAGAAAAAACGCTCTTTAGCTCTTGCCTTCTCCTCATCACGTCTTGCACCTCCCGTGGCTGCATCTACTTTGTACTTCTCTAAGGTGTCTAGCAGGGAGACTATTTGCAACGCGTTTCTAGAGGCATCAGCGCCAGTTTCTTCTTTGGCGCGGCCTGTGTCTATAGCATCTTGTACAGATCCTACAATAAGTTGTACTCCTAGTTTTTTAACTAGCGTGTCTCTAAATGCAATGGTCTCCGGAAAATTGTGCCCTGTATCAACATGGATAAGCGGGAAGGGTATTTTGGCAGGATAAAAGGCTTTTTTAGCCAAATGGGTTAAAAGTATAGAATCTTTCCCTCCAGAGAATAATAGTACAGGGTTTTCGAACTGAGCTGCTATTTCGCGTATCACAAAAATAGCCTCAGACTCTAACTCTTTTAAATGACTAAGTACATAATTACCCATCTGCGTTAATTAAATTTTGTATTTAAAAATTGCATAATAACAGCAACACTCTCCTGGATGGTTTGCCCATCAGTAACAACTTCTAAATCTGGATGTGTTGGCGCCTGGTAAGGCGCAGATATACCCGTCATATTTTTAATTTCTCCAGCTCTTGCTTTTTCATACAACCCTTTTACATCCCGGCGTTCACAGGCTGCAAGAGAAGTGTTTACATATATTTCAATAACATTATCTGGCCCTACAATTTGTTTTACAACTTCTCGGTCTTTTTTGTATGGTGATACAAAAGCGGCCAAGGTTACAACTCCTGCATCTAGCATTAGATAAGAAATCTCTGCGATGCGGCGTATATTTTCTGAGCGGTCCTGGGGCGTAAAACTTAAATCTTTATTAATGCCTTGGCGCACGTTATCTCCATCTAAGATATAGGTAGAGAGTCCTTTTTTATGCAACTCCATTTCTACCAAATTGGCCAAGGTAGATTTTCCAGAGCCAGAGAGACCAGTAAACCATAACAAATAGGCTTTATGACCATGCAAAGTCTCTCGCTGGGCTTTTTTTATTTTATAGTTTTGGGTAACAGTATCTAAACTCAATTTTAATTATTTGTTATAAAAACCTTTATACCACAAAACAAAGGCCTGGATTCCTTTATCTACGGTAATTTGTGGTTTGTAATTATAATCTCTCTCTAAGCTGGTAGTATCTGCAAAAGTTTGGTGTACATCACCTGCTTGCATGGGTAACATCTTTTTTATAGCCGAAATATCTAGTACTTTTTCTAAAGATTCTATAAAATCTAATAGCTGTACTGGTCTGCCATTACCGATATTGTATAGTTTATATAAGCTAGAATTTTTAGAATCTTTTGTAAGGGTATTAACAACGCCATCCACAATATCATCTATATATGTAAAGTCTCTAGAGAGATTACCGGTATTAAATACTTTTATGGGTTTGTTGTTTATAATAGCATCTGTAAATAAAAACATGGCCATATCTGGCCTACCCCAGGGGCCATAGACGGTAAAAAATCGTAAGCCTATGGTTTCAAACTTATATAAATGGCTGTAAGTATGTGCCATAAGCTCATTGCTTTTTTTGGTGGCAGCGTATAAACTTATAGGGGTGTCTACATTTGCCGTTTCTTCAAATGGTATATCATCACTATTACCATACACACTTGAGCTAGATGCATATACCAGGCGTTTTATATTGTGGTGGCGGCAACATTCTAATATGTTTAAAAAGCCAGTAACATTACTATCTATGTATGCTTCTGGATTTTCTATGGAGTACCTAACTCCTCCTTGCGCAGCAAGGTTACATACCATGTCAAATGTATGTTTTTTGAAAAGTTGCGGCAACACGTCTCTATCTTCAAGATTGAGCCGTATAAATTGCATGTTAGAGCCGTGGAGTGTACTCTGGGATATTTCTGCAAATACCGTTGCAGCCTCCTTTTGTATACCTAACTCACTCAGGCGGGCATATTTAAGATTAACATCATAGTAATCATTAATGTTATCTAAACCAGTAACACGATGTCCCTGTTTTATAAGCGCCTCACACAAGTGGTAACCTATAAAACCTGCGGCTCCAGTAACAAGTATTTGTTTTGACTTAATCATTAACTCCCTATAGCTGTATATACAAACCCTATAGCCTCTAATTTTTGTTTGTCTAAAATATTACGCCCATCAAAGATAAAGGCGGGTTTTTGCATATTATCATAGATGGCCTGCCAATTATAGGAGGTAAACTCATCCCACTCTGTAAGTATAGCCACTGCGTGAGCGCCCTCTAAGGTTTTGTATGGGTCTTTATTTGTTTGTAAATACGTTACGTTGTCTTTCTGGGGGCGGGTGTTTAAATAATCAAGGTCATTGAGCATTTGGGTAGAGGTAACCTTAGGATCATATACCTTGATGGTAGCCTGCTCTTCTATGAGCATGTCTGCCACATAAATAGCGGCAGACTCTCTAGTATCGTTGGTGTCTTTTTTAAAAGCCCACCCCAAAAAAGCAATGGTTTTACCAGATACGGTATTATACATATTTTTTATCATGTTTTTTACAAAACGATCTCTTTGGTAGTTGTTCATTATAATTACTTGATGCCAATAATCTGCAACTTCTTGTAACCCTAAAGATTTTGAAATGTATACCAAGTTTAAAATATCTTTCTGAAAACAAGACCCTCCAAAGCCTACAGAAGCCTGCAGGAATTTAGGGCCAATTCTAGAATCCATACCAATAGCCTTTGCAACCTCTGATACGTTTGCCCCCGTTGCCTCACAAAGGGCAGACAAGGAGTTGATAGAAGATATACGCTGCGCTAAGAAGGCATTTGCCGTAAGCTTAGACAGCTCTGATGACCATAAATTGGTAGTTAAAATATGTTCTTTTGGTACCCAAGAGCTGTATACATCCACCAGGGCGGCAATAGCCTCTTTTCCTTCTTTGGTTTGGTTACCTCCAATAAGCACCCTATCTGGCATGGCCAAATCTCTCATGGCGGTACCTTCTGCCAAAAACTCTGGGTTGGAGAGTATCTGGAAGTTTACACCATTTCCAGTATTATCTAGTATGCTTTGTATGGCCTCCGCTGTTTTTACAGGAAGGGTAGATTTTTCTACCACAATTTTATCAGAGGTGGCAACGCGCGCTATTTGGCGAGCACACAACTCTACGTATTTTAAATCTGCGGCCATGCCTTTACCAGCACCATAGGTTTTGGTGGGTGTGTTTACAGATATAAAAATCATCTCTGCTTTATCTATAGCATCATCTACATCTGTAGAGAAAAACAAATTACGACTACGGGCTTCTTCCACCACAGCATCAAGACCTGGCTCATAGATGGGTAGTTTTGTAAGATCTGGATCATTCCAGTCTGCAATACGCTGGGCGTTTACATCTACAACCGTTACGGTAATACCTGGATTTTTTTGAGCAATGACAGCCATGGTTGGGCCACCAACATAGCCAGCGCCAATACAGCAAATGTTTTTAATTTTCATATATGTAATTTTTATTCAAAATAATTTAGAGTTGAATAACCTCCATCTTTTAAATACTGGTCTTTTTTCATTAAGTTAATATCTGAGGCCATCATATCTTTAACTAGATACCCCAAATCATACTTTGGAACCCATCCCAGTTTATTTTTGGCCTTAGAAGCATCTCCAATTAAGACTTCTACCTCAGAGGGCCTAAAATATGTAGAATCTACAGCTATGACCTGCTTACCAATTTCTAATTGATACGCCGGGTTATTGCATGCGGTAACAAAAGCTTTCTCATCAATACCTGTACCCTTAAACTCCAACTCAATACCAACTTCCAAAAAACTTAATGTAACGAAGTCTCTAACAGAAGTTGTGGTTCCTGTTGCTATTACCCAATCTTCTGGCTGTTCTGCCTGCAAGATCATCCACATCATGCGCACATAGTCCTTGGCATGCCCCCAATCACGTTTTGCGTCTAGATTACCAAGATAGCAAATATCTTGTAATCCTAGGGCAATTCTAGAAGCGGCTCTTGTAATTTTGCGGGTAACAAATGTTTCTCCCCTTAGTGGAGATTCATGGTTAAATAAAATACCATTACAAGCAAACATATTATAGGCTTCTCTGTAATTTACTGTTATCCAGTATGCGTACATTTTAGCGGCAGCATAGGGAGAGTTTGGATGAAATGGTGTGGTCTCTGTCTGAGGTGTTTCGGTAACCTTTCCGAACAGCTCTGAGGTAGAGGCTTGATAAATTTTTGTACTTTTTTCTAAACCCAATAACCTAACTGCATCTAATATTCTTAGGGTCCCAAGTCCATCAGCATTTGCGGTATACTCTGGTATTTCAAAAGAAACTGCAACGTGAGACATAGCAGCTAAGTTGTAAATTTCATCTGGTTTAATTTGCTTGATTAAACGTGTAATATTGGTGCTATCTGTCATGTCCCCATAATGCAGAAAGAAATTACGGTTATCTATGTGAGGGTCTTGGTATAAATGATCTATACGGTCTGTATTAAACAAAGAACTTCTTCTTTTCATAC